>Ga0187894_10001511_pt1 | contig 29763 bp, 27 predicted proteins | sample GBC1701081metaG_FD_136650 | JGI IMG/M metagenome (GOLD analysis project Ga0187894, IMG submission 136650) | White microbial mat communities from a lava cave in the Kipuka Kanohina Cave System on the Island of Hawaii, USA - GBC170108-1 metaG ...
ATCCGAGATCGCCCGCCGCCTGCAAATAGGCCGCACTTCGGTGCGCCGGATTCTGACTTGACCTATTTCCCGTAGGAATAGGCCCCCGCCAATGCCACTACCTGTGGTTAACATAGCGCTCACGATAGTAGGTCTTGGCCGTAGCAATCCGCCGGCGGTTCGCAGCATGACATCCTCGGTGCATCGACCTGCGCACAGGAGAAACATGCGGCTCCCAGTACGGTTGACGCCACCACGAGTATGGCAATGAAGATGATGTGCCTCACGAACACTCCAGAAGTGATTCCTGCACCGATAGACGTGTCGTTGGAGATAGGTTGCGTTGGCGCTACGGTAGCCGGTATGCTTGCCGCACGATTTTCTCATACGTAACGTTGGGAAGCCTTTCCTTCAAATCGAAGTTGTACGTTTCGGCCAGGGTGGCGACGCGAAAGTGAAGTTCATTCATGCTTCCGATCGTTTTGATGGCTTCATAACTCCACGTCCGCGCGTCCTCCGGGTGTGCGGTGGTGAAGCGGATGCCCGTGGCGGTTATCTGGAGCTTGCCATGGCAGCCGCCAAGCCGATGCCGATGATATGCATCGATCTCGGTCGGCTCGACGCCCGAGATAGCGTAGCTGCCGATCACCGGCCTTTGTGAATGAGCAACAAAGAAAAAGATGAGAGCTTCGTCGAACTTGCCCTCAATCAGCCGGAAAGCATGTACCTTCCGGCCTGTGAGCTTTCGTTTGAGGATGTCGTAGGTCTCAATGCGAATCACGCGCCGATCGGAGAGATCCGCTTTGTGGATATCACCGAAGGCAATGCGTGTGGAGCTCTTGCCATTCTCCGACCTGTAGCGAAGGCCGGTTGCGTCCACCTGGAGTTCACCCTGTTCGTCGCGCGGGAGTTTGTCGCGCTTCACGGAGTACCGGAAGGACTCCGCAGTTTCGACTTGTGCCGACAGAGTAAAGACGAAGACTGCGGCGCACCAGAGCGCCGCAGTCCATGGAACATGCCCTCGGCTCACTTCTTCTTCTCCGGCTTCAGATACTTCTCCGGGGCCTTATCGAAATCTTCCTTTTCGGACCGGGCACAGAAATAGTAGGTCTTACCCTTGTAGACGGACTTCTCGACCGTCTTGGGATCCACTTCCATACCGCAGACCGGGTCAACTACCTTGGCCTGTTGTTTTGCACTTTTCTTGGCGCCTTCGGCGGCAGCCGCAGCCCCAGGTACGGCGAGGAAACTAGCGGCAAGCGCCGCGACGATCATCATTCGCTTCATGTGAGTTGTTCTCCTTGGTCAAATTTTCGTACTTCAAAGCCTTTCCAGATTTCGTAGATGGCCGGGTAGACCATCAGTTCCAACAGAAATGAGGTAAAAATGCCGCCGATCATCGGAGCAGCGATCCGGCGCATGACATCGGACCCGGCACCGCTGGACCACATGATCGGGGCGAGTCCCATGAACATCACGGCAACGGTCATCACCTTCGGGCGCAGGCGCTTGACGGATCCTTCTTCGATGGCTTCCTTCAGATCGGCCATGTTCCGCATGCGGCCATCGGCCTTGCGTTGGTTGTACGCGAGGTCGAGGTAAAGGAGCATGAAGACCGCCGTTTCCGCATCGACACCAAGCAAGGCGATCAGCCCCACCCAGACGGCGATACTCATGTTGTAGTCCAGTACGTAGAGCAGCCAGATCGCGCCAACGGCCGAGAAGGGAACGGCCAGCAGAATGATCATCGTCTTCGTCATGGAGCCTGTGTTGATGTAGAGCAGGAGAAAGACGGCGAACAGAGTGATTGGGACGACAATCCACAGCCGTTCCACGACGCGGGTCAGGTATTCATATTGGCCGCTCCAAACGAGCTGGTATCCGGCCGGAAGACTAACCCTCTGGGCCACCAAGCGCTTGGCGTCCTCAACGTACCGGCCCATGTCGCGGCCGGTCACATCAACATAAAGGAAGCCTGCCAAGAAGCCCTCCTCGTTCTTGATCATGGCAGGGCCGGTACGCAAGGTAATGTCCGCGACCTGTGTCAGTGGCATCTGTGCTCCATTCATCGTCGGAATCAACACCCGGTTCAACTGGTTCACACCGTCTCTATAGTCGCGGGCATAGCGAACACTCACCGGGTAGCGCTCGCGCCCTTGGATGGTCGTCGTGAGTGGCATCCCGCCAACCGCGGCCTCGACTACGCTCTGAACCTCGCCGACAGTTAGTTCGTATCGTGCGGCGTCGGCGCGCCGAACCTGCACATCGACGTAGTAGCCGCCCGTCACGCGCTCGAAGAAGGCGCTCCGTGTTCCTGGCACGTCCTGAAGAACCTTCTCTACATCCAGACCGATCCGTTCGATAGTTTCGAGGTTTGGTCCTAGCACCTTCACGCCGACGGGTGTGCGGATACCCGTGGTGATCATGTCGATGCGCGTGCGGATCGGAAACAGCCAAGCGTTTGCGTACGAAGGAATCCGGACGGCTTTGTCCATCTCATCCGTGAGTTCCGGCCAGGTGATCGGCCTCTCTTCCGGCCACGGCTTGCGCAATTGACCCTTGAGCCATTCTGGGGCCCAGCGGGAGTACCAGCGCTCTACCGATTTCTTCCTCCATTGGCTTTCCGGTTTCAGCACGACTGTTGTTTCCACCATGCTGAGCGGCGCAGGATCTGTTGCCGTTTCGGCCTTGCCAACCTTGCCGAAGACGCTCTGTACCTCTGGAAATTGCTTGAGCATCTTGTCCTGGATCTGGAGATACTTCGTCGCCTCAGTGACAGACACGCTGGGAAGCGTAATCGGCATGTACAAAATGCTGCCCTCATTGAGCGGCGGCATGAATTCCGATCCGAGCTTTTTGTAGATGGGAATTGTCGCCACAACGGTGAGCAGAGCGAGTGCGATCACTAGCCACTTCCAGTTCAGAACGAACCGGACTGCTGGTTGGTAGAGCCACATCAGCGGCCGGCTGACCGGATGCCGTTCTTCGCTGTGAATTTTGCCAATGGCCACCGCGTTGACTGCCCGCGCCAGCCACCGCGGGCGAAACTGAAAGGGCTCGGCGCGCATAAACAGCAACCGCAAGGCGGGGTCCAGGGTGATTGCTAGCACGGCCGCAATCGCTATCGAGAAGTTTTTTGTGAATGCGAGGGGTTTGAAGAGGCGGCCTTCCTGATACTGAAGAGCAAAGATCGGCATGAACGAAACGGCAATGACGAGGAGAGAGAAAAAGCTGGGGCCGCCAACCTCTTTCACCGCGTTGACGATTACTCGGGTCGGACTCCCTTGCCGCCCGTGTGCTTCCCAATGCTCGAGTTTCTTATGCGTTTGTTCGACAACCACGATTGCCGCGTCCACCATCGCTCCAATGGCGATCGCGATTCCTCCCAGCGACATGATGTTCGAGGTCACGCCGCTTGCGTACATTGGAATGAACGACAGAATCACCGCGATGGGAATCGTAACGATTGGGATGATGGCGCTCGGAACGTGCCAAAGAAAGATCAGGATCACCAAGCTGACGATGATCAACTCTTCGACCAGTGTGTGTGTCAGCGTATCGATGGAACGCTGAATCAAGTCCGACCGGTCGTAGGTCACGGCGACTTCGACACCCTGGGGGAGGCCAGGTTTGGTTTCCGCGAGCGTTGCCTTCACCCGCTGAATCACATCCATCACGTTTTGTCCGTAACGGACGACGACAATGCCGCCGGTCACTTCACCCTCGCCGTTGAGCTCGGCCACGCCACGGCGCATGTCCGGTACAAGTTCCACACGGCCGATATCGCGCACATGGACCGGGGTGCCCATCCCATCCGAGGAAACCGCGAGATTGGCAATATCCTCCAGCGACTGGATATAGCCCCGCGCGCGCACGACGTACTCTTTGCCGGTGAACTCAACAACCCGGCCGCCCACTTCGTTATTGCTATTCCGGATGGTCTCCATGACCTTGTGGACCGGGACGCGATAAGCGAGAAGCTTGTTCGGATCGACGGTGACCTGGTAGTTCTTGACGAAACCGCCGACTGTAGCGACCTCCGCGACGCCCGGAACACTTTCGAGCCAGTAGCGCAAATACCAGTCATTGAATGAGCGGAGTTCCGCGAGGTTGTGCTTTCCGGACTTGTCCACAAGTGCATACTGAAAGGCCCAACCCACGCCTGTGGCGTCAGGCCCTAACTTTGGGGTAACGCCCGGCGGGAGCTTGCCTATGATCTTGCTCATGTATTCGAGTACCCGGCTTCGTCCCCAATAGATGTCCGTGCCCTCCTCGAAGATCACGTAGACGTAAGAGAAGCCGTAGTCCGAACTGCCACGCACCACGTTCACATTGGGCGCGGACAGCATCGCGGATACGATGGGATACGTGATCTGGTCTTCGACGAGGTTCGGGCTTCGGCCCGGCCATTCGGTGTAGATGATGACCTGCGGATCGGAGAGATCGGGAATCGCGTCGAGTGGCACCTGTCGCATCGACCACAGGCCGATCAAGGTGACCACCATCACGACCGTGACAACGATGCCCCGGTGCGCCGCGCAATATTCGATGATTGCGTTGATCATGAGCGCTCGTTGGTCTCAGCGGGCCGTGATGCTGGTCTTCGCGGAGCCGACAACCTTCCCGTCTCTCTTCGCAGTCACGGTGGTTTCCCATGTCCACGCCATCGGAATGTCCACTTCGCCCTCGTACTCACCCTGCCCCATCGGGGTTAGTTTGGCTCCCGCGCGCATCGGCGCCATGTTCCCCATCTGTGGCATGAACAGGGTGATGTCTACATCTGCCCCCGAGATCGGATTCCCATCGGAGTCCCGCGCGATCAGCCTAATTCGGTTCTTGCCAGTCTTCGCTGATCGAGGCTCTAGTATTTCCACTCGCATGCCCGGTGAAGCGGCTCCAGTGTGTGCAGCGCGAGCCGACGATGCCGTTCCCGTGCCAGGGAACGCACCCTTTAATCGGCTTTCCGAATCCAGAATAAAGTTCGCCGCTGTAACCACACGCTCGCCTGGCCTTAGGCCGCTTTCAATGGCGTAGAGGCCATCCGCTTCCTGACCAACCGTCACCATCCGTGGCTCAAAGTATCCCTGGCCTTTGTCCACGAACACGTACTGCTCGGAGCCGGTGTCGAGCACCGCATCCGCAGGCACGACAAGCGGAGAGCCGAAGCTGACGCGGGCCTTGAAGTTGACGAACATATCCGGGCGAAGGGTGAGATCCGGATTCGCAAATTCGACACGGACTTCGGCCGTGCGGGTTTTGGGATCGAGGGTTGGGGAAACGAATGTGATCCTTCCATTTCGCTCTCGAGTACCGGCTCCGTGCGGAAACTCGACCTGCACAGACTGGCCGATTCGGATGAATGGCAGTTCGTACTCATAGACTTCACCGAGGGCCCAAACCGTCGAAAGATCGACGATGGTATAAAGCTCCATTTCGGGAGTAACGTTCCTTCCGTGGTGGTAGGCGGCTCGCTGGATCACGACTCCACTGACCGGAGAAAAGACCGTTAGCGCACGCTTCGCTTTTCCAGATTTCTCCAACTCGCGGATTTCTGGTTCGCTGATGTCCCAAAGCTGAAGGCGTTTTCGAGCGGCTTCGAGGAGATTTGTGGATCCTTTGGATACCCACTGGAACGAACTGTCTTTCAGCGATTCCTTCGATCGGAGTGCCAGGAGATACTCCTCCTGCGTAGCAACCAGGTCAGGGCTGTAGATCGTGAAAAGCGGCTGGCCTCTCTTGATCGGCTTGCCGACATAGTCGGCGAATACCTCCTCGATGAAGCCGGAGATCTTGGTGTGAATGTGCGTGACTTTCGTCTCGTCGAACGCAATCTTTCCGCTGGCCCGAATTTCCATGGAGAGTGGTTTTCGCTGCGCCACCACCGTCCTCACTCCGATGAGCTGTTGACGCTCAGGTGAGATAAATACGGTTGTCGCTTCGGCGGTCACGGAAGGATCTTTCGCGGTGCCGTGCTCGTGAGCAGCCGCGCCCTCCACCTTGACGAGCTTCATGTTGCAAATCGGGCAGTTCCCGAGTTTGTCGGAGCGCTGCTGGGGATGCATTGGACAGTAGTACTCAACCTTTGCGGGCTTTGACGCGTCCTTGACTTTCCGCTCAAAGAGGCCGGGATTCCAGAGGTACACAGTCCCTACGACTGCGGCGGCAACGGTCAGCAGCGCGAGCAGAATAGATAGCTTTCGGCGCATAGTCATTTCTCCTTCAGGGTCGAATTAGAGGCATTCCAATAAGGGCCTCTAAACGCGCCAGCGCCTGACCGTGTTTAGCGAGTTCTTCGTAGTACTGCATCTCGTAGGTCAGCATGGTCATGAAATTGTTCATCAAGGTGAGAAAATCGACGCCGCCGGTTTCGTAAGCCGCCAGTGCCGACTCCAAGGAAAGCGCCGACTGGGGGATGATCCCCTCTCTGTAGAGCGCCAGCAGCCGCTCGCTTGTCTTCGCGGTCAGGAATAGATCCTTTGCTTGAAAGACCAGTTCCTGGCGATCCGCGATGTAGTCCTGCCGCGCTTCACGAAACCGTGCGACAGACTCCTCTACGCCAAGCCGCTGCTTTCGCCAGAAGTACAGCGGCACCTTCACTTCCGCGGCAGCCATGTAGTAGTCGCGGAACGGCGCTCCGTTCTTTTGCCATTGAACACTGACGCCGAAGTCCGGAAGGTAATCCTTCTTCGATCGCTCAATCGCCACGGCGCGGCCTTCAATCGCCGCCTGCTTGGCCTTGAGCCGCGGCGACTGCGCATCGATTGCAGAGAGCACCTCCTCCAGCCCAGTGGCGAGCGGAGAGAGACGCACTTCGGCGGGCCGGCCCAACGGCACCTCCGTATTGAGCAGAGATTGAATGCGGGCCTCGATCGTCGCCTTGCGCTGAGACAAGACCTCCAGTTGTTGCGCCAAAGTCGACTGCTCGACTTGTGCCTTTAGCACATCCTGCTGGATTCCCTTACCTACTGAGTAGCGGATTCGCGCGATTTGCTCCAGCCGTTCCAGCAGGCCGCGGTTCTTCCGTGTGATCTCGATTGCCTTGCTGACGCCGAACCAGTCGAAATAGGCAGCCTTGAGTTGCGCGGTCGCATCGAGGACGAGGGTACGGTACATCTCCCGCTCGGCTTCGACGCCCTTACGGGCTTCTTCGCCCGCGAGCGCGAGCTTGCCGGGGTACGGAATCTCCTGTGAGAACCCAAATCCAACATAGGCGAAGTCGCTGTCTCGCAAACGGGAAAGGGGATGCCCAACGCCGAAATCGCTCACGCTGAACTTTGGCTCCGGCAGAGTACTCATCTGTGAGGGACGTTTGGTGGCAGCATCGACGCGGTATTGCGCCGCCCGGATGGCCGGATTGTTCCTCAGCAGCTCTTTGACAAGTTCATCCATCTCGACGACACGCCCGGCCTCTTGCGCGATGGCGGGAATCTGTCCCGGTGAGGGAGATCCAGCGACCACGAGAAAGGATAGGAGCATGCCGTACCGCAAGGGTTCGGACATACACTTCCTCCAAAGCAATTTGTTTCAGGAATAGGCTCCGCGCGCACACCTCGAGCGCGCCACGGCCCAAGAGCTTGGCGGAAGAAAATCAGATCAGAAGAGGCAGGGAAATGCGGGCAATTGGGCCCGGGGAGGAGTGCGGAGATATCTCAATCAGGAATGGCGCGGCACTCAAGAAGGGATCAGGGCCACCGACGGAATCCGTTGCAATCAGCAGGTCCGCTTCGGCTAGCGGTGGGATCGAAACCTTCTCTTGAGCCTGAAAATTCTGGACGGGAGCGGAACTGCTCGTCTGGCAACAGGGATCAGCATTCTTCGCCGGACTGCACTTTCCACGATGACAGCAGTCCTTTGTCTGTTGATCGGCGAACAACAGCGGCACGCAGTCGCCCGCGCGAAGTAGGAGGACAGCCGACGCGATCAACATTGGGATGATCTTGCCGCTCCTCATACCCTGACTGTACGAACGCTTCACGGGAATGTCAACTGATAGGCGATACAGGAGCCAAGGCGCGCGGCACATCTTGGTTTTTCAAGCATTCAAGTGTATAATTGAATACTTCATGGACCCTAGATCGAAACGCGCCTTCAAGGATGCGCTCTACGAGGTGTTCGCTGGCATAGGCAAGGCCCTGTCCAGCGGCCGCCGCCTCGAGCTTCTGGAAGTGCTGGCACAAGGTGAGCGTTCCGTGGAGGACCTTGCGGAACATGCCGGATTGTCGGTCGCGAACGCCTCACAGCACTTGCAGATTCTACGTGCCGCGCGGCTTGTCGAAGTGCGAAAAGACGGCCTGTTTGTCCGCTACCGAATATCCAACGATCGAGCGCTGCGTCTTTGGCTCGCGCTACGTGAGTTTGGCGAGTTGGAAATTGCCGAGATCCAGCGTGTAGTCCAGAACTTCCTCCAGGATCGAGACTCTTTGGAGGCGATCACCGTTGAGGGGCTGCGCGGACGGTTGCGGCAAAGGGATGTCGTACTCATTGATGTCCGTCCGGAGCTCGAATACCGCTCCGGACATATCCGCGGAGCGATTTCGGTCCCGTTGGAAGAACTGGAACACCGGGTCAAGCAGCTCCCCAAGGGAAAAGAGATCGTGGCCTACTGCCGGGGACCATACTGCGTGTTTGCGGACGAAGCCGTGCGGTTGCTTCGCGCACGCGGGTATCTAGCCAAGCGGCTGAATCAGGGCTTCCCGGAATGGAAGATGCTCGGACTGCCGACAGAAACCTCCGAGGGAGGTGTGCATGCCGCGCGAAATTGACGTCTCAACACTTCAGGAGTGGCTTGCACAGCGGAAGCCTGTAACCGTCTTGGATATTCGGTCCCCAGAAGACCGGGAGCAGTGGTGGATTCCAGGCAGCATCCACGCAGACGCCTATGAATCTCTGAAGGCGGGCGATGCAGGCGGTCTCTATACCTTGACTCTTCCTCAGCATCAGCCGGTCGTTACGATATGCGGTTCCGGTCGAATGAGTCTGAAGGCCGCCGAGGCTTTGGAAGCGCGGGGATTCTCAGCCCTGTCCCTGCAGGGTGGCATGAAAGCCTGGAGCTTAGCGTGGAACACGGCGGCGCGACTATTTGGAGCGGTCGAGATCATCCAAGTTCGGCGCGTCGGCAAGGGGTGCCTGTCCTACCTGGTTCTCTCCGGCGGGGAAGCTGCCGTCATTGACGCATCGCTTGATCCTGACGTCTATTTGTCGCTCGCACAAGCCGGCGGTGCGAGCATTCGGTATGTCCTCGATACACACATTCATGCCGATCACTTATCGCGGGCGCGAAGGCTCGTAGAGTCCGCAAGTGGCGCGGAGTTGATTCTCCCGAAGCAGAATCGAGCACACTTCCTCTATACTCCGGTAACCGACGGCGACATACTGCCGATGCGCGGCACTTCGATCGAGGTACTTTCGACTCCAGGGCACACCGGCGAGAGCGTGAGCTACCTCGTTCCCAACGTTGGCGTGTTCGCTGGAGACACGCTCTTCTTAAACGGGGTGGGCCGCCCCGATCTTCACGCGGATGGCGGTGAAGCAGCCACGCGAGCGCACATGCTTTCCGGTTCCATCATCAAATTGACGGCGCTCGACGCTCAACTGCTGTTGTTTCCGGGGCACACATCAGAACCCGTGCCGTTCAATGGGGAGTTGTTGACGGCCTCGCTAGGCATCGTGGCCAGCCGTCTGAAAGGTTGGCTGAAATCGGAAGGCGAGTTTGTGAACCGGCTCCTCGCGCGGATTCCGCCGTCGCCGCCGAATTACGCACTCATTTCGCAACTCAACGAAAGCGGCGAGTGGCCGGATTCCGATCCCACCGATCTGGAAGCAGGTGCAAATCGCTGTGCCATCAGCTAGCTCGATCCGTTCGACGGAAGCTCACCGGGAGATCCGGCTTGGCCTCAAGGAGAACTGGAGGCAGTTTAGCCTGCTGGTGCTGGTAAACGCATTCGTCGGCGGAATGGTAGGGCTGGAGCGTACGATTGTGCCGCTGATCGGCACCGAAGAATTCTGCATCAGTTCCGAGGCAGTAGTCTTCTCCTTCATCGTCGCGTTTGGAGTCGTTAAGGCAGTCGTCAACCTGATGTCGGGTCTGCTAGCCGACCGGTTCACCCGTAAGGCCGTGCTCGTTGGCGGTTGGATCGTGGGACTTCCCGTGCCGTTCATACTCGCCTATGGACCTTCTTGGAAGTGGATCGTTGCCGCCAACGTGCTGTTGGGAATGAGCCAGGGTCTCGCCTGGTCCATGACGGTGAATATGAAAATCGATCTAGCGGGGCCGCGCAGTCGCGGACTGGCGATGGGCCTCAACGAAGCAGCCGGATATGGTGCCGTCGGGCTCACAGCATTGCTTACTGGATTTCTAGCAGCCCGGTACGGCCTCCGGCCTGAGCCTTTTTATATCGGAATTGTCTACGCGGTACTCGGGTTGATCCTGTCTCTCTTCTTCGTTCGCGACACTCGCGAATTCGCGAGGATGGAGGCGGCCCAGCGAACCACCGCTGAGAACGCTGCCCCGTCTCTCGCACAAGTCTTCGCAAACACGAGTTGGCGCGATCGAACTCTGTTTTCCGTTTCCCAAGCCGGTCTGGTCAACAATCTCAACGACGGGATTTCCTGGGGCGTCTTTCCGCTGCTCTTTGTGGCGAACGGAGTCAGTCTTGAGGGTGTGGGAATCATCAAGGCGGTCTACCCGGTGATTTGGGGCGCAGGACAAGTGATCACTGGGCCGCTGGCGGACCGATATGGCAGGAAACCGTTGATCGTCTGGGGCATGATCACGCAGGCCGCCGGACATCTCGTGATCGGTTTGGGCCTGGCGGCGCCCTTCGCTGCCGGTGTGTTCGGCTCCGTGCTGCTTGGCCTCGGGACTGCAATGGTGTACCCGGCATTACTTGCCGCGGTAGGCGACGCGGCTCATCCTTCATGGCGCGCAAGCTCGCTGGGTGTCTACCGCTTTTGGCGGGATCTTGGATACGCCGTTGGAGCGTTGATGGCGAGCGTAGTCGCCGCGCTGTTAGGCCTTGTTTGGGCCGTCCACGTAGCCGGGATACTCACGCTGATTTCGGGGCTGATCGCGTGGGCGCTGATGCGACGCTTCGGAGCGGAGTCGGCATCATCCAACCCACGTGATGACGTCCCTTTCCATCCCGACAGCAACATTCTCAAATGAGAGCTTGACTCTGCATCAGCGTATAGGGTCTATCCTCAGTGCAGGAGAGTCTTTCGGTGCTAGCATGAAAGCGATGGTTCCTGGCTGTGCAAAATTGATCGCCGGGTTGCTCGTCGTTGCGGTTCTCGGCGGCGCGCAGTGCCTCAATCTCTGCGCGATCAGCCCGTGCGGAGCGATTGCGGCGGTAGCGTCTACTGAATCTGAAACCCAGGCTAGCGGCAAGTCACCTTGCCATCACGATCGGGATTCTCAGCCGAAACCATCAAATAGCAGCCAGTCTTGTTCGCACCAGGAATTCGTCGCTGAGAAGCGCGCAGGCGAGTTTTCACCCGAAGTTGGAGTGCTACACGTTGCACTGGTGAACTCCCTTCCGGGAACTTTGCTTGAACCTTCTGCCCTCTTGCCTTCCGGAAGCGGCAGCTTCAGGGTTCGCCTGAAGCAGCCAGTGATTTCCGTCCTGCGAATCTGATCCTCGCCACCTACTCCTGACCAACAAATCCCAATAATTCGGCGGCGCCGTAGCCAATGTTGGCTTTCTTCCTTCGCCGCTGAAAGGAGTGTGAGCATGCGGAGCAAACTATTGCTCGGTACGCTCCTGCTGGTCGCTACCGGGGCCGGGCTGTACTGGTTCTTGAAAGGTCACGGCTTCAGCGCACGCGAGAAGCCATCGGCATTCGAGGCCTTCTTAGCCAGAAACGCCCGACGGCTCGCGATTCCCGCGGGAGTACGAGATCTGCGAAATCCGATTACGCCTTCCGAACTGGCGATCGCGGAGGCACGGGATCATTTTGCAGACCACTGCGCTGTCTGTCACTCGAATGACGGCAGCGGGCGAACGGCGATTAACGCGGGTCTTTATCCGCCGGCACCGGACATGCGCCAATCGGCAACTCAACAACTGTCGGATGGAGACATCTTCTACATCGTGAAGAACGGCATTCGCTTTACAGGGATGCCTGGATGGGGTGGAGACGACGAGGAGAACTGGAAGCTGGTCCTGTTCATCCGTCACATTCCCAAACTTACGGCCAAGGAGATTGAATTCATGCGGGAGATCAACCAGATGGAGAGCCAGGATTCCGGCGAGCACGATCGGAAAGGGCAAAAGGATTGAAATATGACCGATAGACGCAGTTTCTTTACGCGGGCCGCTTCACTCGGCGCAGCCCTCTTCGCGGGGCGGAAAGCGAGCGCGCAACAACCGGGTCCGCCCGACCATAGCGCTCACGGGCAGCCGTCAGGAGCGGGCCAGCAGAAGAAGAGTGGGCCTGCCGCAGTACCCGGCAGAACGCAGCCCGTAGCGACACCGCTACCCGGTAACCAGCCCAAGCGCCCGGCTTTTAACCTGCCGGTTCATACACCCGATCTTCCGAAGCTGCCTCACAAGATGGTGGATGGTTGGAAGGAATTTCACCTGATCGCCGAGCCCGTTCGTACAGAACTAGTTCCTGGCCGTGTCATGGACGCCTGGGGCTTTAACGGTAGCGTGCCCGGTCCCACCATCGAGGTCAATCAAGGCGACAAGGTTCGGGTCATTTTCGAGAACCGTCTGCCGGAGATGACGGCTGTCCATTGGCACGGATTTGAAGTCCCCATGGAAATGGACGGCAGTGTCGGATTAGGGCAAGATCCCGTTCCGCCGGGCGGCAAGTTCGTCTATGAGTTCGAGCTTCATCAAGCGGGCACCTTCTTCTACCACTCGCACTTCGCGATGCAGGAAATGATGGGCATGATGGGCTTCTTCATCATGCACCCGAAAGAACCGTATGAGCCGCATTGCGATCGCGACTTCGGGATCGTGATTCAAGAGTGGGCGCTTCTGCCAAACAACACCGTGCCGAACACGCTTTCTATGGAGTTCAACTGGCTCACCTTTAACGGCAAGGCTGGACCCGATTGCACCCCAATGCTCGCTAAGCAAGGTGAGCGCGTCCGAATCCGGCTCATTAATATCGGCATGGATCACCATCCGATTCACCTGCACGGCAATCAATTTGTCGTGACTGGAACGGAGGCGGGCCGCGGACCTGTCGATGGTCTGGCGAGGCAGAATACCGTTCTTGTTGGCGTCGCTCAAGCAAGAGATATCGAATTCGAAGCCAAGTACGTGGGCGACTGGATGCTTCATTGCCACCTTCCGCACCACATGATGAATCAAATGGTTTCCATGGTGGGGCCGATTTCGCACGGCGCTCATGGGCATGGGATGGGGACCGGAGCTGGCATGGAAGAAGGGATGGGTATGCTGACCCAGGGCAATGCGCTCTCAGTGGAGTTTGGACCCTCTATGGGGCGCGGGCTCGGCTTGGCCGCGGACTCGGATCGGGCCACTTCGAATCTCGTGCGCGGAGGCGAAACGTTAATTGCACAAGCGGCGCCGGCCGTTCAGGGCACCTATACGTGTCCGCACCACCCGGAGGTCAGAGGCAAGGCGGGGGACAGTTGCCCGCGTTGCAAGATGCCCCTTGTTCCCATTAGCCAAGCGGCTTCGCCAAGTAACGACCCTCACGCGGGCCACGCGTCATCCGATCCGGCGATGGACATGTACCCCAAGGACGACCCCGAGAAAAAGAAGGTGCCGGGCTATCCGCAGGATATGTGGATGGTCGAAGACGAGAAGTATGCCTGGAAGCCGGAGAACTACGGTCTTCGGAAGGGATGGACTGGCGGGATGATGGGCATGATGACGCTCGTACGCGTCGTCACTCCCGAAGTCTACGACAAGATCATGGACCTCAAGGCGCAGAACCCGCAGAGACCGGCCCAGCCGGGCGGCGCACACCAACATCACCAGCCCGAAGCCGAAGGGAGAAAGAAGTAGATGCTGCGAAACGTATTCCTGCTGCCTACTCTGGCGCTAGTTGCGTGGGCACAGCCCCAACATCAACACCCGCAGGTCGTCACGCCGCAAGCCAAGCCCGAGAGCGGCGCCCCGCCGACTCCGCAACAACCCTTATTTCCCGGACCTGCTCTTCGTTTGGAGGATTTGGAGAAGATGGCGCTCGCCGGAAATCCTTCTCTCAAGCAGGCGAGCGCGGCGATTCGCGCGGCGGAAGGAAGGCAGCAGCAGGCGGGCCTTTACCCCAATCCGATCGTCGGGTATACGGCGGACGAGGTATCGCGAGGTCCGATTATTGCCGGTGGCGAACACGGAGCTTTCGTGGAACAACGAATTGTGACCGGCGGCAAGCTCGGATTCGCGCGCAAGATCGCGGAACAGGAGGCGATGCAAACGCGGGCATCTGCTGAAGCCCAGCGGTACCGGGTTTTGAACGCCGTCCGATCGCTCTTTTATCAGGCGCTGGGTGAGCAGCGGCTTGTTCAGGTTAGGACCCAGCTTGCGCGTTTGGCCCAGCGAGCCGTCACGACCACCCGGGAGCTTGCCAATGTTGGCCAAGCCGACCGGCCGGATGTGCTGGCAGTGGACATCGAGGCGCAACGATTGGAACTTGGCTTGATTACCGCCCGCAATGGTTTGGAGCGGACTTGGCGTCAGTTGGCGGCAGTCACTGGAAACCCGGCCTTGCGGCCAGTCCCGCTGGAAGGCAAACTCGAGGAGCTTCCCAAACTGGAGTTCGAGGGTGCTCTGGCTAAAATCTTCGAGGCGAGTCCCGAGCTCAAGACAGCGGAGGTCGGCGCGTCGCGGGCAGACCTCATTGTGAGGCAGGCGAAGGCGGCGGTGATCCCGGATATCGTTGCCCGCGCCGGACTCCACTATAACTATGAGCGTCTCGAGCTGAACCAGAGTCGAATCGGCTGGCAGGGATCGGCCGAGGTGGGTGTTGCGCTTCCGCTGTTCAATCGCAATCAGGGCGCAAGAGCCGCCGCCAAAGCCGACGCGGAGCGCGCACAACTCGAGGTAGATCGGACCAAGCTTGCGCTTCGAGCACGGCTAGCCTCCGTCTATCGCGAGTATCAGGACGCTGCGGCGTCCATCGAGCGGTATCGCACCGTGATGATTCCGCGCGCGCAGGAGGCTTACAATCTCTACCTCAACAGCTTCCGCCAAATGGCGGCCGCCTATCCGCAGGTCGTGATTACGCAGCGCAATCTCTTTCAGCTTCAAGAGGATTATGTCGCCGCGTTGATTGGCGCGTGGCAACGCTCGATTGAGATTCAAGGGTTGCTGCTGGGCGCGGGAGTTGAGATGGACGGTGGCTCGATACCGGCCATGATGACTAGCGGCCCGGGCCAAGTTGACCAACGTAATGAGTAGTGAAAGGAGAAGGTAGTATGAAGCACATGTTGACAGACCGTCGCGGATTCGCGGCGGTTCTTCTTACCGCTGGTTCGGCACTGGTTGCTGTACCGGCCGGCGCACAGTCCTCAGGAAAGATGCTCACTAAGAAGGAGTTGAGCGACCTCGCCGCAAACGCGATGACGGCGGAAGATCATCGCAAGCTGGCGGCCCATTACACCGCCGTGGCCGCAAGGCACGAGCAGGAAGCGAAGGACCACTCCGATCTCGCCGCCAAGTACAAGTCGCATCCGACGGCCAGCGACGTGAAGCGTCCTGGCGCGCCCGATACGGCCTCACACTGTCTCACCTATGCGGAACATTGCCGTAAAGCGGCGCAGTCGATGAGGGAACTCGCCGCCATGCATGACGAGATGGCCAAAAAGGCCAAGTAACGGAGTGCGGACCGGAGCTAGCTACGGTCCGCGTCACAACCATGAAGGAGAACAAATCATGAAACATCTTGCACCCATCCTGTTCCTGGCGGGCCTGTCCGTCGTCTCCGCAGTTGCGCACGACAAAAGCCTCCACAAAGGAAAACCTACCGAGGGCACGATCACTACGGTGTCCGGCGATCAAATTGATCTCAAAACGACGGCGGGGAATGTGAAAGTCGCTCTCACAAGCAAAACGAAAATCGAGCACGGCAAGGAAACGGTGGACCGTACACATCTGAAGGCTGGCGAGCGCATAAGCGTGTTTGGAACCAAGCTGCCCAGCGGAGAGCTGGTCGCCAGAGAAGTTCTGATCGGGACGCCAACGTCGGGCGGCCACGCAGGTCACGGTACATCATCGAAGGAGCATGCACAGCATGAGAAAACGACTACACCCTCAAAAACCAGGAAATAGCCGCACAACCTCGATTCCCGCGGGAGCTGGCCGGCTGCTGCTCGCCATCGGCGTGGTGTTCTCCGCCGTCGTCCCATCACATGGCGCTTCGGTCCCCAACGTCAAAATCGTTCGCGTGCCGGACGGCGGCATTCAGCCACAAGTTGTGGCGGGGAAGGACGGCGTAGTCCACGTTCTGTACTTCAAGGGCGAGGCAACGCGCGGCGACCTCTTTTACGCTCGATCCGGCGACGAGGGGGTCACGTTCTCCGCGCCGGTCCGTGTGAATAGCCAGGATGGCAGTGCGGTAGCCGCCGGAACAATTCGCGGCGGCCAAATCGCTCTCGGCCGCAATGGGCGGGTTCACGTCGCTTGGAATGGCTCGATGACGGCGCAACCGGCAGGGCCGCTCAACGAGGAGTCGGGACGTCCGGGCCATCCCATGCTTTACAGCCGGTTAAACGAAGCGGGTTCCGCGTTTGAGCCGCAACGCAACTTGATGACCCGAACGTTCGGTCTTGACGGCGGTGGCACGATCGCCGCCGATGAAAAAGGAAATGTCTACGTCGCCTGGCACGGAACATCGCAGAATTCCGCCAAAGGCGAAGCGGGACGGCAGGTGTTTCTGGCGAAGTCCACGAATGACGGGAGGACCTTCGCCCCCGAGAATCCAGTATGGGACAAACGGACCGGCGCTTGCGGCTGCTGCGGTATGCGGATATTCGCCGATCAAACAGGGCAGGTTCATATCCTTTACCGTTCCGCGACCGAAGAAGTGAATCGGGACATCTATCTGCTTTCGGCCGCACCGGGGGCAAACTCCTTCAAGGGGAATCTGCTGCACCCGTGGCGGATCAACGCCTGCCCAATGAGCAGCATGTCGTTCGCTCAGGCTAACAGTTCTGTCTTCGCGGCATGGGAAACGGCAGGGCAGGTCTACTACAGCACGATCAAAGCGCAGGGGAGTTCGCGACCGGTTGCCGCAACGGAGGAGGCCGGTAAGCGCAAGCATCCGGTGCTGGCTGCGAACTCAAAAGGTGACGTGCTGTTTGCCTGGATCGAGGGTTCGGGATGGCAAAAGGGCGGTAGCCTGGCTTGGCGGATGTTTGACGCCCAGGGTAGGCCAAGCTCGGAAGTTCAGATTGTCGGCGCAGCACCAACGTGGAGCTTTGCCGCTACCGTAGAACGTCGAGACGGAGGGTTCGCGATTATCTTCTAGTTCGGCCCAGTTACAGCGACTTGTTCGGGTGCGCGCGCACAAAGTCATCGGTGTGCCTATAAGTCATAGTGTGTCAACCACTTGGCTAAGAATTTAGCGAAACATAACTGAGCGTCAGGCGCTCTATTCAAGTGAGGGATGGGTCGCCATAACAATTCTGCAACCTCGTCTTTGAAGCAACCTTCGCCGCGCAAAAGCCGCAGTTTCTTTGGCACCGCCGATCTGGTCCGGAGGATGGAGGCAGCCCCTCGCAAATTCGCTTCGTGGCCGGCATCCGCTTATGGAAGTATCGTACTGAGCCCGCGAGCCTCAAGAGGAATCACTATGAACCACTATACGCGCTTTGGGATCATGATCGGAGCATCAACAGTCGTAATGCTGGGACTGATGTATCTCAATACCTTCCAACTCGACCACGTATATTTCAGCGAGAGCAGAGCTTACATGGCGCTCTTGATGGGCGCAGCAATGGCGGTTATCATGCTGCTCTTCATGAAGAGGATGTATGCGGACCGGCGCTTGAACATCGGCATCATCGCCGTCAGCGTCCTGGTATTCGGTGGCGCGCTTTGGCTGGTTCGAAGCCAGCAAACGGTTGAAGACGTTTCTTGGATGAAGGCGATGATTCCTCACCACTCGATCGCCATCCTGACCAGCGAGCGCGCCCGTATTACCGATCCGCGCGTCCGGAAGCTAGCCGATGGCATCATAGAAGCCCAACGGAGGGAGATCGCTGAAATGAAGGCTCTTATTTCCGACCTGGAGCGCAAGCGCTAACGCATGCATCTGCACTCCTCGGTGCTTGGCTGAGAGAATCGCGCATGAAAAGATATGTCGTCTTGACTCTATACCTAAGTATAGGGTTTAGCCTAAGAATGCAGACAGGGATAAGAGCATGTCGTTAAAGATTGGCGAAGTCGCGGAGAGAGGCGCAGTGAACCTCCAGACTATCCGCTACTACGAGCGCGAAGGGCTGTTGCCGGCGCCTCCCCGTCTTGCGTCCGGTTATCGGATGTTCCCGGAGAGCACAGTCCGCCGGATTCGCTTCATCAAGCGGGCGCAAGAGCTTGGATTTACCCTAGCGGAGATTCGAGAGCTTCTCGCGCTCCGAGTTGAGAAAGGACGTAAAAGTTCTGAGGTACGAGCGCTGGCTGAAGCGAAGATCGCCGACATTGAGACAAAGATTCACAGCCTGAGCGCGATGAAGAATGCGCTCACCGGCCTTACGGCCCAATGCTCCGGCTGCGGTCCGGCGAGCGAGTGTCCGATTTTGGAAAGCATCGAATCGGAAGAGGAGATTCCATGACGGAGTGGAAGCGCGTTGCCGTGGCCGCCCCCGGCATCGGTGTTTCACTATTGCCGAAGCTGGCCTGCCCAGCGTGTTGGCCTGCGTATGCGGGACTCCTCACTTCGCTTGGACTCAGAGTTTTGATCTCGGAGCGTTACCTATTCGGCTTCACCGCCATTTTCCTCATAGCGGGAGTGGGGGCTCTTTCTTTTCGAGCTAGTGAACGCCGCGGCTATCGGCCGGCCGCTCTGGGGGGCTTGGGAGCGTCGATCATTCTGATTGGGAAATTTTACTTTTCCTCCCAAGCGGGCATGTATACGGGACTCGCTCTATTTGTGCTTGCCGCGCTTTGGAATAGTTGGCCGACTCGGTCCCGACCGTCGTGCCCGCAATGCGATCCCAACGACAACGAACTCATTCAATTGAACAGAAAGGAAAGCCAATCATGAACCAAAAACACAAGATCGAAATCTTCAGTGCGGGATGTTCGATCTGTCACGACACAATCAGCCTCGTGAAAACGATCGCGGGATCGGATCATGAGGTTCACGTCCTTGACATGCATCGGGAGGAATTTGCCAAGCGTGCCGAGGAACACGGGGTTCGCAGCCTGCCGGCAGTGATGGTCGATGGCAAGCTCGCGGGATGCTGCGCTGGGCGCGGCCCAGACGAACAAACGTTGCGCGAGGCACTGCGGTGAACGTAATCGAAAAGGAGAAAGCAAATGCAGAAAGACGTTGTTTGCGGAATGGAAGTTGATCCGAAAAAAGCAGCGGGAGAGAGCGAGTATCAGGGAAAAACGTATTACTTCTGTTCAGCCGGTTGCAAGAAGAAGTTCGACGAAAACCCGGGCCAGTATGCAAAGACGTGACGGGATGAGGGCAATCCGGCTTTAGCCGTTGATCTGCAGCAATAACGCACGATCATGACAATGACACCTCTCGTACGCAAGTTCGCGCTCACAGCGCACGTCACTTCGTCTGTCGGCTGGCTGGGCGTGGTCGCTGGTTTCCTCGCTCTCGCCGTCGCTGGTATCACCAGCCAGAACCCGCAGATGGTGCGTGCGGCGTATCTCGCGATGGAGCTAATTGCGTGGTTTGTCATCGTCCCTTTGAGCCTCGCTTCGCCGCTAACCGGAATTGTCCAGTCGCTGGGCACCAATTGGGGATTGTTCCGGCACTATTGGATCCTGGCCAAACTCCTGATCACGATCCCTGCCACATTCGTTTTGCTGCTGCACATGCAGCCGATTGCTCGAATAGCGCGCGTTGCGGCAGACACGACATTATCCAGTGCGGATCTCGGCGGACTGAGAATCCAACTCGTGGCTAACGCTGGTGCTGCCCTGCTGGTGTTGATCGTCGCAACGACGCTCTCCGTGTACAAGCCGCAGGGGATGACCCGCTACGGGAGGAAGGCCGACGGTGGCGACGCCTTAGGAACCGGCCGCAACTCGACCACGCGCGCACAACGATGGGTGTATTTGCTCGTCATTGTCCTAGTCTTGTCGCTTGTCATCCACCACCTTACTGGCGGCGGCCTTGGGCGTCACACACCTTGATTACCATCCAACCATCAGCCGCAGGAAGGAGAAAACGCGCACATGACAAAACAGCATGATGGCAATGCGACCAAAGCCATCACACCGGAAGTTGTCGATCCAGTCTGCGGGATGACGATAACTCCGGCGGACGCGGCGGGCACTCACACCTATCAAGGCACGAAATATTACTTCTGCAACCCAAGCTGCTTGGCCAAATTTCAGGCTGACCCCGAGCGCTACGTTCAGCCATCTGAGGCGCCGCCGCATGCCAAGGCTGGTAAGCATGTGGAATACACATGCCCAATGGACCCCGAGGTGCGTCAAATGGGTCCAGGCGCCTGCCCAAAGTGCGGAATGGCCCTAGAACCAACAGCGTTCGTCCCGCCGCCCACAAAGACCGAATACACATGCCCGATGCACCCGGAAATTGTGCGCAGCGAACCCGGCTCATGCCCAATCTGCGGCATGGCGTTGGAGTCGCGTGTAGTCACGAGCGAGGAGTTAAATCCCGAACTGGTCGACATGACACGCCGATTCTGGGTATCGGTTGTCTTGACCATGCCTATTCTTGCGCTGATGGTATCCGAGTTTTTGCCTGGGAAACCGCTACAAGCGTTCATTGGGTCGAACTCACTACTTTGGGTGCAATTCGTGTTTGCCACTCCCGTGGTGCTCTGGGGCGGGTGGCCGTTCTTCGTTCGTGGCTGGCTGTCCGTTGTGAACCGGCACTTGAACATGTTCACGCTGATCGCTCTTGGCACCGGTGCCGCCTACCTATACAGCGTGGCTGCGACCCTGTTCCCCAACTTGTTTCCCGAATCATTTCGCGATCACCATACGGGAGCGCTTGCGGTTTACTTCGAACCTGCGGCGGTCATCGTCACGCTTGTGTTGTTGGGGCAGGTTCTCGAACTTCGAGCCCGAAGCCAAACGTCCAGCGCCATCAAGAGTCTCTTGGGTCTCGCGCCAAAAACCGCAAGAGTTCTCCGAGAGGACAATCACGAGGAGGACATTCCACTTGACCGGGTTCAGGTAGCGATGCGCCTGCGCGTGCGGCCAGGCGAGCGGGTGCCCACCGACGGCATCGTTCTTGAGGGAGCGAGCAACGTTGATGAGTCAATGCTTACCGGCGAATCCGTTCCCGTGGAGAAGGCGATCGGCGGCAAGGTCACCGGTGGCACAGTTAACGGTACTGGAAGCCTAGTTATACGCGCCGAACGAGTCGGCGCGGACACGGTGCTCTCACAAATCGTGCGAATGGTGGGAGAGGCTCAGCGCACACGAGCGCCTATTCAACGCTTGGCAGATGCGGTTGCGGCGTGGTTTGTACCCGCCGTCATCGTCATTGCAGTGCTGACATTTATCCTGTGGTCAACTTTCGGACCGGAACCGCGAATGGCTCATGCGCTCGTGAACGCGGTCGCGGTCCTCATCATCGCCTGCCCCTGTGCGCTTGGACTTGCCACTCCAATGTCCATCATGGTAGCGACAGGCCGAGGAGCGGCGGCCGGTGTACTGATCCGCAATGCGGAGGCGCTGGAAACTTTAGAGAAAGTCAACACGCTCGTTGTGGACAAAACTGGGACACTTACCGAGGGGAAGCCAAAGCTGGTCTCCGTAGTTCTTACGCCTAACAACGATGAGCGCGAGTTGCTCCGCCTGGCCGCGAGCCTGGAACGCGCGAGCGAACATCCACTTGCTCAGGCAATCATCGCAGGCGCAGAGGAGCGCGGAGTTTCCCTCGCCACCCTCGCCGATTTCAAATCCATAACCGGCAAGGGTGTGACGGGCAGAGTCGATGGCCACGATGTGGCAATTGGCAACGCTCGTCTTTTTGAGGCGCTCGGAATTGAACCCGAATCGCTCATGAGCCGCGCCGAAGAACTCCGGCGCGATGGCCAGACGGTGATGCTAGTGGCCATCGATGGCCAGCCAGCGGGGTTTCTCGGCGTTGCAGATCCCATAAAGTCTTTTACCCCGGAGGCGATCAGACTCCTCCACGAGGCCGGACTGCGTCTCGTGATGGTTACTGGTGACAGCCGGGCGACCGCTGAGGCCGTCGCTCGAAGACTCGGAATCGACGAAGTTGAGGCTGAGGTCCTACCGGAAAAGAAAATCGAGACGATCAAGGGCCTTCAGGCGCAGGGCCACAGAGTAGCCATGGCCGGCGACGGGGTGAACGATGCACCCGCCCTCGCGCAGGCCGACGTGGGCATCGCGATGGGAACCGGGACCGACGTGGCCATGGAGAGCGCCGCCGTCACGCTAGTGAAAGGAGACCTGCGAGGCATTGCCCGCGCTCGAAAGCTAAGCCAGGCTACCATGCGCAACATCCGGCAGAACCTCTTCTTTGCCTTCTTCTACAACGCCGCCGGAGTCCCGATTGCGGCGGGGGTTCTGTATCCCTTTTTCGGAGTTCTACTCAGCCCGATGATCGCTAGCGCCGCGATGACCTTCAGTTCTGTGTCCGTCATCGCGAATGCTCTGCGGCTGCGTCGAGCGGATCTCTAGGCCGTCGATTGGAGAGAATCTAAGCAATGAGTTTCCGAATGTCTCTTCTGAAGATTACGGCCCTCTCGGCGATGACATCGCCGTTGATGCAGGCTGCGCCGCCGAAGAAAGGCCGAACCGCAGTTCGATGTCACAATTACTGACAACTCGCGTCGCGCTTGCTGGCAGGATCCCACACTCTACCCACTGTTGTCTGCGCAATCCTACCCTTGCCGTCTACAAGGGAGGCGTCGCCGTAAACTGGCTAACCGCCTGCGCTTCGCGTCAGCTCGCGGAATAGCCAGATCTTGGCCATTCGCCAGTCGCGTGTTATCGTTTCTTCGGAAATCTCCAGGACCTCGGCAGTTTCCTGCACGCTGAGTCCGCCGAAAAACCGCAGCTCCACAACTCTGGCCTTTCGCGCATCCATCCGGGCGAGTAGCGTAAGCGCCTCGTCGAGAGCTTCCACTTCGACGCCGCGCGCCTTGCCGCCCAGCACCGCTTCATCCAACGGTACCTGCAATCCTTCACCACGCTTGGCTGAGCCTCGCTTGCGCGCATGGTCGACCAGAATTCTGCGGATCATTTGGGCGCATAGGGAAAGAAAGTGAGCGCGGTTGTTGCATCGAATGCCGCGAGAGTGAATTAGCTTCAGGTACGCCTCGTGGGCCAGGCTACCGGATTGAACGATGGGTGCATGGAACCCGCCCAGGTGTCTTCGCGCGATGAGGCGGAGATCCTCATAGACCAGGGGAATTACTTCCTGCAGGGCTTTCTCGTCGCCTCTGCTCCAGGCGGCGAGCATTCCGGTGATGTCCAGCCGCTCTTCCGAACTCACGAGTCCCAGTAAATCTTAGCAGGAAGAAAATTTTCGCGACGTGACGGTTTCGAGCCCTCTTTCACGGTACTTGGATGAACGCTGTTACTTGCAAACAAGGAGGCTCGAGATGAAACAATTCTTTTTTTCGCTGGCCGTGCTGACCAGCCCCGTCATTCTGGCACAGGCTCCAGAGGACCCAGTGGTTCTGACTATCGATATTGAAAACGCAGTGATTTACAGGGCAACCGTCTTCGACGTCTCCCGAATCGCGAGAGACCCTGGACTGACAACCTCGGTTAATCAGGCATTTGTGGATGCCATCAATATCGGAGATATCGTGTCAATCAACGGAAAGCCGGCGAAAGGTTTGTGGTCTTCAACCGTGTATGCCACACCCTACCGCAGTGCTCCGCAACCGGGGCAGCCTATAGCGGATTTCGATCTCGCGGGTACCAACTTTTGCACTTGGCAGATCTATGGCACGGACGGTACTTTTCTCGGAATGATCAGAGACAGCGGAGCGGGTCAGGGGCATACCGTAGTCGGCGGCCTTGCAGGCTTTTTTGGCGCAATTGGCAGCCACCAGGGAGGCTCGACCACCCTCCCGATCAGGCCGGCGACCATTGCGGAAGACCCTGCGAACCGGCGGAACCTTGGCGGTGGAAAGCTGAGCATGATCTTCTATCTCTACCCCAGAGTCCGTCCGGCCGTGCAGACGACCGCCAGCGGTCCCGCCGTTTTCCACGCCGATTTTTCCCCTGTAACCGTTGCCAATCCCGCCCGGCCGGGGGAAATACTGATCCTTGGCGCCACGGGATTGGGACCCGTCAAGCCGAATCTCATACCTCCAGGCGCAATCCGGTTTTCAGACTCTCCCTTGCAGGAGGTTAACGCACCAATAACGGTCGTTTTCGATGGTAAAGAGTTGCCGACGATCAACAAGGTTGGCTGGCCGGGACAGACGAATCTTTATCGTGTCGATTTTCAGGTGCCAGCGGATGCGCTCTCGGGGACGGCAACGCTCCAACTGATCGCGACATGGATACCCGGACCGGCGGTCTCGATACCAGTTAGTTAGCTCCCGTTAGCGGGCCGGCGGGTCATCCGGGTTGGTGGGAATAACGGAATCGAAGACGACTATTTGCGAGCTCAACGCAGCGGAATCCTGTAAAGATTCCGCTGCACGCTGGCGCGGGAAAATGCATACACCTCTCGAGCCGGGCCGGGCGCGACATCGAGAACGTCAATCACCCGCACACCAGGCAGGTTGGCCAGGTCAGAGTCCCGCTGGAATCCGCCTTCCGGTATCCGGGGGAGGGCTTGCCCCGGTGACAAAGGAATCACATAGGTCCGCCCTTTTAGAATTCCTACTGCCGATTCAGGCACGGAGACGTAGAGCAGCTTGTGGTCCGTGGACCAGTCCCAACCCCAAGTCTGGCGGCTGTTTATACGCACCATGGGTCCGCCACCCAAAGGCACAGCCGCCTGAAACGAGGTGTTTTCGGTCGTAAGGCGCGCTAACAGCCACTGGCGATCTGGCGAGATACCGAGAAGGACAGCGGGCTGATCCAGCATTTTGCGCAGTTGCGTACCGTTCTGGCTGACCCTGTAGGTAAATGAGGACAGGAGTTGCTTTTCTGTATCGCTAAAATAGATTTCACCACCCGATCCGAAGCGCACATTCCGGGCTTCCATGTGCGAGACTTGGCGCGGAGGGGACTGCCGTTCCATGTCCGCGAGCCATAGTCGCTGTTTCCCATCAAGGTCGCGGGCTATCGCCGCCACTTGCTTTCCGTCGCCAGAGATATCGTAGGCTAGCCCGACAGGTCCGATGACTTGAAGACCAGGCACAAACGATTGGTCGAGCCCGGTGGACAGGTCGACGACCCGCAGTTCGGTGGGATCCCAGGCAGGGTTGACGCCCTTCAGTATCCGATACAAGAGCTTCTTTCCATCGGGGGTGAATTTCGCGTCGTAGCTGAACCCTTCACGCGAGATCTGGCGATCGCCACTGGTTTCATGCAGGTATAAAACGCTTTGGCGCAGCGCAACGGCAGTAATCAACGACTGCCCATCCGGCGCAACGGCTATTCCTTCTTCTTCGGTTGGGCCCGAAGTTATTTGCTCCGGCTCACCATCGGGAAAGCGCTGGCGCCAGATATGGTAGGCTCCCCCGGCGCTCGATGTAACGTAAACCCACTTCCCGTCGGGCGAGAAGCTCGCAAAGGTGCAGCCGCCGACGCTTGGGCCGATCAGACGGCCGGGCGAGCTTCCGTCCAAGGGCACCAACCGGCAGGGGAGCCAGCGGCCCCGCTCGTCCATTTCAACGAGCACCGCCCACCTTCCGTCAGCCGAAGGGTAGGACCGATGCGCCATTCCGCGGTGGTTTGCCGGGAGGTAAACGTCGTGAGACTTAACTCGACTGCTGTCGGTGGTCACGATGCCCATATGAATGTCTCGTTTAATCTCAGAAAACAGCAGTGTGGTTCCGCGAAACCATATTAGACCGGAAGCATTCTTCAACCACAGCTGCGCTGGACCGTTGACCAGCGGCACAGTCCACGTGTCCCAGTCGGCCCATGGACCCGCTGGAACGACGGTATAGGCGATCTGCGTCCCGTCGGGAGAAAACACCGGACTCATCTTGCTCAAGTTGTCCCGCGTGAGCTGCGCGGGTTCGCCACTGGGCAGAGCCTTGGAATAGATTTCTCCGGGCGCAGCGAACGTATCGGGGCCGCGAACAAAGGTGAGCATCTTTCCGTCGCTAGACAAGGCGGGTTGACTGACCGAGTCCGGAAAGTTAGTGAGCTGGACCCATTCGGAGCGTTCGACCGGGCGCACCGGGCCGCGCAGATAGAGGGCGGCGCAAGCGCCGAGGGCGCTAACGACAGCCGTTGCCAGCGCAACTTGTTGCCAGCGGCTGAACCCGCGCTGTACTTTCGCAATCTCCTCACGGACGCTCTGGATGTCCGGCAGGCGCCGAGCGTGGTCCTTTTCGAGACATCGGCGCAAGAGTTTGCGAACCCTCGCGGGGGTTTCCGGGGGAAGCGCACTCCAGTCCGGCTCTCGCTCCAGGACGGCGGCCATGGTTTCGGGTAGCGTCTCACCGCGAAACGCGAGCTTGTCCGTGAGTAACTCGTACAGTACGCAGCCGAACGCCCAGATATCGGTGCGCCGGTCTACGTTTTCACCTCGCGTCTGCTCGGGGCTCATATAGCGAGGGCTCCCGACAATCTGCCCCACTAGCGTATCCCCAGTAATCTCCGGCGCCGGATCCGGCAAGTCCGGCGTTTCGTTGCGGCCCCAGACAGCTTTTGCCAAGCCGAAATCGAGGACCTTGACTCGATTTTCCGGAGTGACCTTGATGTTCGTTGGTTTGAGGTCCCGATGAATCACGCCCTTGCCATGGGCCGATTCGACCGCATCCGCAATCTGGCGAGCGTAGTCCAATGCCTTGCCGATAGGGAGCGGGCCGCGCAGTGTTTCGCCCTCGACCAGCTCCAATACCAGAAAGGTTGCCCCATCGAATTCCTCCAGCCCGTGGATCATGGAAATGTTGGGATGGTTCAGGTTGGCCAGTGTGCGCGCTTCGCGACGGAAGCGCGCCAGCCGTTCGGGATCGCTGGCAAATCTGGCGGGCAAGGTTTTGAGAGCGACGTACCGGTTGAGCTTGCTATCCCGCGCCCGGTACACTTCACCCATGCCGCCCGCGCCGAGCAACTCGAGGATTTGATAGGGGCCGAGTTGCCGGCCGAGCAACGCCGCCCGGGCCGTGACCGTTTCCGGTGCATTGGTTTCCAGGAAGCTATCCGCTTGCTCACGCCGGGCCAGCAGCGATTCCACTTCCCGCCGCAGATCGGCATCATTGCCACATGCGTCACTGAGTAAGGCTTGTTGAGCCTCCGGTGCGACTGCGAGTGCTGCGTGGAACAGTTCCTCGACCCGGCGCCAACGTTCGGAGTCCATGGTTGATTCCACGCGCGTTATTGCACAATCTTACTATCGACGAAACGTTCGACCCTCTGTGGACATATTGCCTACGGTCTTAGTCTTTCGGCTTCCCCCTACCCGGACGGCCGGTATGACTTAAGCGCTGATCCACGGTGGTGGGCATGAGCGCGGACTTGGGGCGGGAACGGAGAATGCGGCGTTTGCCGTGGCCGTGGGGAGAGCTGCAGAGATGGCAGGCGTTCGCGTGCCTCTCTACGGGAGCCAAGTTAGGCCGTTAGGGGATCGTCTTTATGAACTGATTCTCTCCGGTGTCGCTGAAGCTGTGCTAAACGGGCATCCTGAGGAGCGCTTGCCGAACAGTTTAAACGTAAGCTTCCCCGGCATCCACTCGACCGAGTTCCAAGCGTTTGTCCGCGAACGGGTCGCTTGCTCGACCGGCTGCGGGTGTCATGCCGGAAAAACCGCTCAGTCTTCGACATTGCTTGTAATCGGCAGGGATGGGGCCCTCGCCACTGCGGCGCTTCGGCTGACCATTGGGGTAGAAACCGCAGAGGCGGAGATAGACGACGCGGGCTTGGTCCTTACAAGTGCGGTCAAACGGCTTCTACAAAGGACGCTTCATGCGGCGCAATCATGGCGAAGGATGCTGAGAACCGACATGATGATACGACGTGAAGTAGTGGCCCGGATTACTCAGACGGTTGCGTGGGATTTGGTCCAGCAGGGCGCTCTTCACAACATGGACACCCAACAAGGCTACCTGCATAGTCACCTCCCTTCACAAAATAAACATTCACGTGCAACAGAACGAAATCTGCCGCCCTCCGCACATGGACCTCTGTCGGCAGGCGCCGACCTCCCCTTTCTCAAGGTTTGGGACGGATAGTAGCCCTGAAGCTTTCCAAAAGCCTCGCCCTCGTTCCTGCAAGTGTAAGGCAGCGCTGAACATGGAATAAGATCTGGAAACGCCGTTGAGCAAGACGGCTTCCCTGATCATTAATCGACATAGGCAGCGCACACGGCGACAAGAAGAGCGGTTCAGTCTTGCGTCCTTGCTGCTCCTCGTGTAGCCGATTCGCGTTGTCGATCGCTGATGCGGCCTTGGAAATAGCGAAGAGAGCATTCCATACGGGTTCACCAAAAAAGAATGCGAGAACGCCACCGCCGGCAAGAGCCGCAACTCCGGGTCTGACGAGAAAGGGCTTAGGTCGAGCGTCGAAGCGGATCGCCACAACCTGTATGTTCCTAAAGCCTGCGGTCGATCTTGCCAAATAACCGAAAGGATCCTGTTTGTCCACTGGATTGGCCTCCGCATAGGCATACTTCCAAAGCGTAGCTGGCGACTGAGCTTCGCCTTCGAACTTGTCACTTGAAAGAAACCGCCCATTTGTTGGGCGATACCATCGAGCTCGAAAGTATTGAAGAGCCAAGGAGGTATCAAGCCACTCTCCGGCACCGGAGCTGATTGGGCGTAGTTCCCGTCTGTCCGACCGTGTTGCCGAACGCATCGTAGTGGTAGGTATCTGTGACGATGCCCGATGGGTCGGTGAGTTGGCGAACCATGCCGCCGTCTTGGACATAGTAATGCGTCGTCCATGAGCCGAGATCGTGAGTTTGACTGACCGGCGAGTGACCGAAGGTATAACGGCCAGCGACATTCTCAAGAGCCGGCTCCCGCGGCGACGCATGTTACTCCATGAAGTCGGGCTGATAGCCAAGGGCTGCACGCGGTTCTGGGCGACATTGACGAATGCGCCATGGTGATCGATCCGGCCATATCGAAATAGCCGAGCAAGCAAGGCGAGTACGTGTTGCGCCAGAGTCTGATTGACAAACGGCTCCTGGCGTTATCTCAGCGGTCCTTTTCGTATGCCTGATTTGATCAAGTCGTGTGTTTTCGCTATCGCCTCGCCGCGGCTGCGATTTATCTTGAACCCCCGTGCCGTCTGAACGACTCTCCTTCGGGTGGCACGCGCTAACCGTTTCTCGTGAGATTCGTCCGAAGGCTATATGCATGTGTTCTCCGATCCCGATGGGCGGCCGTTTCTCCTCGGCTCCGAGATGAGGTGGGATCTGGAACCGAACGCCTTCCTGGCACGGCTATGTGTCGTGGGCGGCAGAACCAGTTCACCACGAACCTGGCGGAGCTACGCGTACCAGTTGGCAGACTGGCTGGGCTTCTGCGACCGGATTGGCGTTGCTTGGCGGCACGCGACGGAATTCAACATTGCGACGTTCCGGAAT
>Ga0187894_10001512_pt1 | contig 29743 bp, 24 predicted proteins | sample GBC1701081metaG_FD_136650 | JGI IMG/M metagenome (GOLD analysis project Ga0187894, IMG submission 136650) | White microbial mat communities from a lava cave in the Kipuka Kanohina Cave System on the Island of Hawaii, USA - GBC170108-1 metaG ...
CATGAATGCTCACAGCGATTTTCGCCACTTCAAAGGTGCGGTTGATACGCTGTTGGTGGCAGGCGGCTTCGGGGTAATAGAAGCGCGAACCATCGAGGGCTTTTCGGCGTGGTTGCGGCGAATAGCCAAACGAGCGCGGCGCATCGGGTCGGTTTGTTCAGGCGCAGTGGCGCTTGCCGAAGCGGGGCTTTTGAACGGGCGCGAAGCGACGACGCACTGGCGATTTTGCAGCGAAATTGCCAGCCATTACCCGGAAGTCCATTTCAATCCCGACCCCATCTTTATCCGCGACGGCAATGTTTACACTTCGGCGGGCGTAACTTCCGGCATTGATTTATCGCTGGCTCTGGTGGAAGAAGATTTAGGCGCGGAAATGGCTCTGGAAATTGCCCGCAATCTGGTCGTCTTTCTGCGTCGTCCCGGTAGCCAGTCGCAATTCAGTAACGCGCTCACCCTGCAAAAAGCTGACCGCCAACCGATGCGCGATTTGCAGGCGTGGATTCCCAACAATCTCAGTAAACCATTGACTGTCGAAGAACTGGCGGACAAAGCGCGTATGAGTCCGCGCAATTTCGCCCGTGTCTTTACGAAACAGGTTGGCACGACCCCGGCGCGATTCGTCCAGAATCTTCGGGTAGAAGCGGCGCGGCGAATGCTCGAAGAATCCACGCGCCCGGTTGAACAGGTAGCCGATAATTGCGGCTTCGGCAGCACGGAATCGCTCCGCAGCGCCTTTCAACGAGTCTTGCGCGTCTCCCCGCAGGAGTATCGCAAACGCTTTCAAATTTCAGCTTCGAGGTAATAATTATGCAACAAGATACTATCAATCGCCGAGATTTTCTTAAAACCGCGTCGCTTGCCACACTCGGCGCGACGGCAATTTCACAGCTCACGCTTGCACAAACGAAAGGAGAAAAGACCGTGACCAATAAAGGACTCGACATTGTATTTTATCTCTATCCGGGAATGACCGCGCTCGATGCTATCGGAACCTATGAGGTTCTGCGCGGGATGCCTGCCGCCAATGTGAAATTTGCCGCCAAAGAACGCGGCGCAATTCGTATGGATTCGCAGATGCTCACCTTGCAAGCCGACTTTGCCATTCGTGAAATCGAAGCGGCGGGTATTCTTGTCCTTCCGGGCGGTGGTACAACTTTGGCGCAAACGCAGGACAAGGAACTGCTCAACTGGGTTCGCAAAATCCACGAAAAATCGAAGTGGACAACGTCGGTCTGCACCGGCTCCTTGATTCTGGCGGCGGCAGGCTTGCTTAAAGGCTTGGAAGCGACAACGCATTGGCTGGCAATGTCTTTTCTGGGACAGTTCGGCGCGAAGCCCACTTCTAAGCGCGTTGTCCGGCAAGGCAAAATTATCACCGCCGCCGGAGTCTCCGCCGGTATTGATATGGCGCTCAGCCTTGCGGCAATGGAATATGGCGACGATGTGGCGAAGATGATTCAATTGGCGATTGAATATGATCCGCAGCCGCCCTTCAATTCCGGCTCGGTTGAAAAGGCATCGCCCGAAATCGTCGAAAAGGTGAAAGCCTTTCTCGAAGAGAACGGGCGGCGGGCAGTAAACGCCACAAAATAACTAGCACAATGATAGGAACATTTGGGGTGTCGTTAAGGTACACAAGTCTGTAAAGATTGTTGATGGTGAATACCGATGACCTATTGAGCCATTGCGCTTACATTTGCTTTGCTCGGAAGAATCAAGACACGCCTTCCCCTGTCCTCAGCCCTGCGGCAACGCTGCTCGCAGAATCCGCCTGGCTGTTGAAGGCGTGTCCATCTCGTTTTGCCCGTTATCGGCGGGCAGGTTTCGCGGTTCGGCACATTGCGGCTTTCGGATGCGTGCGACAGTACCATAGCTTCAACACAGTAAGCTCTTGTTGCTGGCTTTGCAGTTGCTCTTGTTGCTGCACGGTTTGTTGTTTGTATTGCTGAATCTGTGCTTGCTGCTCTTTGATGGCATTGACCAGAACCGCCGTTATTTGTGCATACTTTACGCCTTCGATGTCGCCTTTGGCGTTGTAGGTCACCAGCAGCGGTTCGATTTTTTCGACATCTTCCGCACCGAAGCCAATATCGCGCATCCTGCCGTCTTTCCAAGTAAAGGCAATTGGGCGCAGACGGCGGACAAGATTCAAGCCACTGATGAAAGGCTGAACGTCAGTTTTATAACGCAGGCTGGATGAGCAGGTAGCAAGACTATTGTAGGAATTGCGGCATACGGATGTTGTACCTCCGGTGGCTAATTCAAAAACCTTAACACTCGAATGGGTGTTAAGAATTCCCCAAACCGAAATGCCTTCTACAGCAGTAAAATGTCCCGGAACTCGCACCTCATCTTGCCCCTGGGATCTGCCAAGCGCGATAGTATTGCTTTTTTCGACGACTGCGCCTGCACCAATAGCCGTGGCAAAGCTGAGGTAACCATGCTCATTGCGGACATCGGCATTATAGCCAATGATAGTGTTATTGCTGCCTGTCGTGACGGTGTTGCCGGCATTGCGTCCAACGAAGGTGTTGTAGCTGCCTGTCGTGTTACTTCCGCCAGCTTGATAACCGAAAAAACCATTGGAATAGCCCGTCGTGTTACTCCCGCCAGCTTGATAACCGAAGAAAGTATTAGCATCACCTGTCGTATTCGCTCCGCCTGCTTTGCGCCCAAAGAATGAATTGTCGTGGCCCGAGGTGTTCGCCGCGCCCGCGCCTGCTCCGAAGAAGGAATTTTCGTTGCCGTTTATGTTGGCGCTGCCTGCGTCACTGCCGAAGAACGAATTAAAGTTAGTTACGCCTATGTTGGCAGCCCCCGCGTTGTATCCGAAAAATGAATTGTTGCTGCCTATCATATTAGCTTTACCAGCTTGATAGCCGAAATAAGAGTTGCTACTGCCAGTCGTGTTCTCACTGCCTGCATAGTACCCGAAGAAAGAGTTTCCATTACTTGTCGTATTACTCTTACCGGCGTTACGTCCGAAGAAAGAGTTGTAAGAACCGGTCGTGTTCTCATTGCCTGCCCCATTTCCGAAGAAGGAATTGTAGCCGCCTGTCGTGTTGTTGCTGCCCGAAAATTGTCCGGCAAACAAATTAGCGGTTCCGTCTTTGCTCAAAATACGACTGCCGCCTATATTGAATTGCGTCGTCGCATTGATAGCGTTCGCCGACAGCGTCCCGCCTGCCGTGCCGTTGCCCGAAATATGGAAGTTCGCTGAGGATTGTTGCACCGTTGTGTTCTGCACATAGTTTGGGCTGTTCGGCGAGGGATTTCGCGTATCCGTCATCCGCGAATCTGTCGTCAAGACATATTGATTTGCCGCCACGCCGCCAAGCTGTAAGGCATTCTGCGCTGTCGTGGCATTCACAGCATTGGTGGCATTGGTGGCGGTGGTGGCGCTATCCGCATTCGTGGCGTTCAAACTGCGAATTGAATACGGCGCACTGGTTATCTGTGGGCGTGGCAATGAAATAGTAAATGGTTCAGCGCTGCCTGCCGGATGCGAGCCGATTTCCAGAAACCGATCTTCGCCATTGAAAAACATCGCGCCGAAATCAAGAATGACGCTATAAACGCCATTATTCACCACTACATTGAGGCGTTGAATCGTCGTTTCGCCCAGTTGTGAGCCGCCCGAAGCGGCGTCATACAAACGGAACTCGAAATCGAAGTTGCCGTTGGCAGGTTGCCCTAGATAGTTCAATTTGCCTTCATAAGTGAAGGCGGTAGTCTGCGCCGTTGTGGTCTGGGCGCTGAGAACCAGGAGGATAAAAACCACCAATAATAAGCGACGATGATAATTTACGATTGACTTCAACATAATTGTACTCCTTATTCTTTTTGTGTTATTTGCAAACTTCAGCTTGCGGGTTGGATTGACAGACGAGTTTTCGCAAAGCCTCAAGTTGCTGTTGTTGTTGATCGAGTTGGCGTTGTTGTTTGAGCAACACGCTCTGTTGTTGTTTCAGTTGTTGTTCCTGTTTGGTTATCAGGTCTTGTTGCGCGTTCACAGCATTGACCAGAACAGTGGTGAGTTGTCCGTACTTTACGCCTTCAATCTCACCTTTTCTGTTGTAAGTAACAAGCAGCGGCTCGACCTTTTCGACTTCTTCCGCGCCGAAACCGACGTCGTGCATTCCGCCTGCTTTCCAATTAAAAGCAATCGGGCGCAGACGGCGCACAACCTCAAGTCCCTGTGTAAATGTCGCCACATTGGTTTTGTAGCGCAGGCTGGATGAACAGGCGCTAAGTTTCTCGTCGTCATCTATTGTGGGAATGTAGCACACTGATAAACTTCCTCCGCTAAAAGGAACGAAACGGAGTTCTCTAATTTTTGTTAGACCGTGATAGACTCGAAGAACGGTCTGATCGGGGTTGAACTGGTCTCCGAGAATAGAAAGTGAACTGCTGTCGCTAGAAAGCCGAAGGTCTCCGGGAACATTTACTGTGTCACTGGTTCTGCCAAGCACAACGCTATTGCTACTGCTGACAACAGCACCCGCGCCGATAGCTGTGGCAAAGCTGAGATTGCCGGAGCCGACATCAGCATTCGCACCGATAATCGTGTTATTGCTGCCGGTGGTATTGGTGTTACCTGCCGTATTGCCGAAGAACGAATTGCTGCTGCCGGTTGTGTTAAGGTTTCCGGCGTTTCTGCCGACAAACGCATTGCTGATGCCGGTTGTATTCGCACTGCCTGAGTTAGCGCCGAAGAACGTGTTGCCCGTCGCCGTGGTCAGGTTTCCGGCGTTGTAGCCGAAGAAGGAATTGTCGCTGCCTCCCGTATTCGTACTGCCTGCCAGGTAGCCGAAGAAGGAGTTGCGGTTCCCCAACGTGTTACTATCTCCCGCGCTTCCTCCGAAAAAAGAGTTGTGATTACCGAAGGTGTTTGCCGTGCCTGCATTGCTGCCAAAGAAAGCATTGTTGCTGCCGATGGTGTTCACCGCTCCGGCGCTGCTGCCAAAGAACGAATTGTCGCTGGCAGTGTTGTTCGTCCCGGCATTGTAGCCAAAGAAAGCGTTGCGAATGCCTGTTGTATTACTGCTGCCGGCGTTACGCCCAAAGAAGGAGTTACCGCTGGCATTGTTGAGACTACCGGCGTTCGTGCCGAAAAAAGCGTTATTGCTGCCGGTGGTGTTGTTAATTCCGGCAAACGTCCCGGCGAAGGTATTTTCGCTGCCCGTCGTATTCACCAGTCCGGCGCCGTTGCCGAAAAAGGCATTGTTGCTGCCCGCCGTGTTGGCGTTGCCCGCGCCGCTGCCGACAAAAGCGTTGTTGCTGCCGGTTGACGCCGGATTGCCCGCTTGCAGTCCGACAAACAGATTGGTTCCGCCGCCGGTTGTACTCAAGAAGCGATTGCCGCCGATAGTGTAATCGGTCGTCGAATTCACTCGATTCGCCGACTGTGTGCCGCCGACTGTGCCGTTTCCTGAAATGTTGAAATTGCTCGCGGTTTGCTGACTCGTGGTGTTCTGCACATAGTTCGTACTGTTGGGCAGAGGGTTTCGCGCATCGCTCATACGCGAGTCCGTTGTCAGCACATATTGACTAGCGGCGATGCCGCCAAGCTGTGCCGCATTCGTCGCAGTAGTGGCGTTCGTCGCGTTATCCGCGTTGGTCGCCGTCAACGAACGCAGGGCATAGGGGGCGCTCGTTAGCGGTTGACGCGGCAATAATTGTTGATAGCCACCACTGCTGCCCGCCGTCCGCACACCGATTTCCAGATAACGATTTGTGCCGTCAAACAACGCCGTCGGAAAATCGAGTTGCACCGTGAAGATGCCGTTTGTCACCACGACCGCCAAGCGTGTGCGCGTTGCCAATAAGGTACCGGCTGTGGATGCGTCATAGAGGCGGAACTCGAAATCGTAGCTGGCATTGGCAGGCTGCGAGTTTTCTATGAGCTTGCCTTGATAAGTAATATCGCTGGTCTGCGCGACACTGTTGTTGACGCTGCAAAGCAACATCATCGCCAGCCAGAATAATGAGCTAACATACTTGCGAAGGTTCTTCATCTTTTTCCCTCCTGCGATGGTTTGCAGATGTCCGACTGGGGATGGTCAAGGCAGACCAGCTTCTGCAAATTCGCAAGTTGCTGCTGTTGTTGTCTGATTACGCTCTGCTGTTCGGTTATTTGCGCCTGTTGTTCTTTAATGGCGTTAATCAAAACGGTGGTGAGTTGTCCGTATTTGACGCCTTCGATGTCGCCCTTGGCGTTGTAGGTCACAAGCAGCGGTTCAACTTGCCCGACTTCTTCCGCACCGAAACCAATGTCACGCCGTCCACCCTCCTTCCAATTAAAGGCAATCGGGCGCAACCGACGAACCACATCAAGCCCGCCGAGGAAGGACTGAATGTCGGTCTTGTAGCGCAAACTCGATGAGCAAGTGGCAAGCTGTTTTGAGGCATTGCGGCAGACATCGGTGCTGCCTGCCGCGCCGAGTCCGTAAATCACCACTTTATCCGAACCGTCGCTTCTGCCAAGCGCGATGGTGTTGCTCGTGCTGACCTCAGCATTTGCGCCGATGGCAGTGGCAAAGCTGAGATTGGTAGTGCCGACATTGGCACTCGCGCCGATAATCGTGTTATTGCTGCCGGTGGAGTTGCTAATGCCTGCCGTACTGCCGAGAAAGGTGTTGGAATCGCCGGTCGTATTGTTGCCGCCTGAAATTCTTCCGAAGAAAGCGTTGCTAACGCCTGAAGTGTTCGACGCGCCGGCGGAAGCGCCGAAGAAGGCGTTGTTACTGCCGTTATTGCTGGTGCCGGATTGATAGCCAAAGAAAGAGTTGGTATCGCCTGAAGTGTTCGCCGTGCCGGATTGATAGCCGAAGAAGGCGTTTCGAGTACCTGCCGTGTTTGCGCCGCCTGCTTCAAATCCAAAGAAAGAGTTGTTATCGCCCGTGGTGTTGCTGCTGCCTGCATTGCTGCCAAAGAACGAGTTGCTATTTGCCGTGTTCGCCGCCCCGGCACGATAACCGAAGAAGGCGTTATCGTCGCTCGTGCTATTCTGTCCAGCGCGATAGCCGAAGAAAGCATTGCGGTTGCCGGTGCTGTTCGTGATGCCGGCAAAATAGCCGAAGAAGGCGTTCTGGCTGCCCGTCGTGTTTGATGCGCCACTTGAAGAGCCAAAGAAGGCGTTGTTGCCGCCGGTGGTGTTGGCTTGTCCCGCGCCGACTCCGGCAAACAAATTTGCGGTCCCCGGATTGCTGAGGATGCGATTTGCGCCGATGTTGAATTGGGTCGTCGCTGTAACCGCATTTGCCGCGAGTGTCCCGCCGACAGTGCCGTTGCCCGAAATGTTGAAATTGGTCGCAGCCTGTTGTGTCGTGCGATTCTGTACATAATTTGTACTATTGGGCAAGGGATTTCGCGCATCGCTCATTCGCGGGTCGCTCGTCAAGACATATTGACTTGCCGCGATGCCGCCAAGCAGCAAGGCGTTCGTCGCATTCGCCGCGCTCATACTCCGCATCGCGTAGGGGGCGCTAGTTATCAACTGGCGCGGCGTCAACGTCGTGAACGGATCGGGGCTTCCGGCAGGTTTGACGGCGATTTCCAGCCAACGGTCGCTGCCGCCAAACTGCCCGCCAAAGTCCAAAGTGACCGTGAAGACACCGTTTGCCACCTCAGCATTCAGACGTTGCAGGGTTCCCAAAGCTGTGCCGCCTGTGTCAACCGTGAACAAGCGAAACTCGAAATCATAATTGGCGTTGGCAGGAACGCCGTTGTCAGCCAACTTGCCTTGATAAGTAAATGTCGTCGTTTGCGCTGCTGCGCTGACGCACAAACAGAAACTCAGGAAAACGATAACTGGTAGTCGCCTCATCATTTTGCTCATCCTCACTTTTCCCGGCAAATCGCTGCCTTTGGTTTCCCCTCACAGACGAGTCGCTTGAGCGCGTCAAGTTGTTGCTGCTGTTGTTCGATAAGTTGTTGTTGTTGGTTGACAGCGTTGATTAAAACAGTGGTGAGTTGTCCGTATTTGACGCCTTCGATGTCGCCTTTGTCATTATAGGTGGCGAACAGCGGCTCAATCTTTGCGACTTCTTCCGCCGCAAAGCCGATGTCACGCCGTCCGCCGTCTTTCCAACGAAATGTAATCGGGCGCAAACGGCGCACAACATCGAGTCCGCCGAGGAAGGGTTGTACAGCCGTTTTGTAGCGCAAGGAAGAGGAGCAGGTGGAAAGTTGACTCAAGAGGTTGCGGCAAACGTCTGTGCTTCCCGCCGAGCCAAAAGTGCTGACGATGAGGTTGCCCGGCACCCGCACATCGTCTTGCCCGGCGCTTCTGCCAAGCACAATTGTGTTGGATGATGAAACAACTGCGCTGGCGCCGATGGCAGTGGCATAGCTGAGATTGCCCGTGCTGACATCAGCGAAAGTTCCAATGATAGTATTGTTGGAGCCAGTTGTGTTGGTATTACCAGCAGCAAATCCAAAGAAAGCGTTGCCTCCGCCTGTCGTATTGTCGTTGCCTGCGTCTGATCCGAAGAAAGCGTTGCTAACGCCTGTCGTATTGTCGTTGCCTGCTGCAAATCCAAAGAAAGCGTTGCTATTGCCTAAAGTGTTCGCCGCGCCGGCGGAAGCGCCGAAGAAGGCGTTGCCTCCGCCTGAAGTGTTCGCCGCGCCGGCGGAAGCGCCGAAGAATGAATTGCTGTTGCCATTTGTGCTTTGCTGTCCTGCCTGATAGCCGAAGAAGGCATTGTCGTTGGTCGTGCTATTCTGTCCGGCGCGATAGCCGAAGAAAGCATTGCGGTTGCCGGTGCTGTTCGTGATGCCGGCAAAATAGCCGAAGAAGGCGTTCTGGCTGCCCGTCGTGTTGGTCGCGCCACTGGAAACCCCAAAGAAAGCGTTGTTGCCGCCGGTGGTGTTGCTGCTGCCCGCGCCGACTCCGGCAAACAAATTCGCGGTTCCCGGATTGCTCAAAATGCGATTGCCGCCAAGGTTGAATTGGGTCGTTGTGTTGATGGCATTGGCTGACAATGTGCCTGCCGCCGTGCCATTGCCACTGATGTTGAAATTCGCAGACGCTTGCGGGCTTGTGGTGTTCTGCACATAGTTCGCGCTGTTGGGCAAGGGATTGCGGGCGTCCGTCAGGCGCGAGTCCGTTGTCAGCACATATTGACTTGCCGCGACGCCGCCCAATTGCGCCGCGTTGGTCGCAGTCGTGGCAGTAGTCGCATTGGTGGCTTGGTCGGCAGTGGTCGCCGTCAAACTGCGAAGCGCATAGGGCGAACTTGTCAAGGGCTGACGCGGCAGCAATTGTTGATAGCCGCCACTGCTGCCTGCCGTCCGCACCGCAATTTCCAGGTAGCGATTCGTGCCGTCAAATAACGCCGTCGGGAAATCCAACTGCACCGTGAAAACGCCATTGCTCACTGCCACTGCCAGGCGGGTGCGGGTGTCGAGAAGCGTCCCGGCGCTGAGGGCATCATAGAGGCGGAACTCGAAATCGTAGCTGGCATTGGCGAGCAGTCCAGTCTCCACCAACTTGCCTTGATAAGTGATGTCGGTGGTTTGCGCTAAGGTCACGCTCGCACAGAGCAAGCTCAGGAAATAAACCATTATCAATCTCTTGACGTATTGCATCGTCACCCTCTCTTTCGCCCCTTGATTGCCGGCAATGAAAGCAGTTTTCTGATACCGTTATTCAATAGCAGCGGAACATTCAGTAGTTATTGCCGTCGCGCAAAATCTCTTCGAGATTAAACGTCCTGCCGCCACCGTAATAAAACACATTGACGATTCGCCAACTGCCGTCGCCGCCTTTGCCCAGTTTGTAATCAATGCGTTTCCTGTCGCCGAAATTGATGAAGGTCACGGCAACGGTAGCTATGCCATCCGGTTTGGGTACGGCTTTGGCGATTCTGAAATTCCTGATGTCCGTATCGTCCTGTATGTCGTAAAGAACGTGGAAATCCACTCGGTCTTCGGTCTTCAGGGCTTTCCACAGATTGTCCGCCAGCGTTTGGCTGAAATACTTCCGCAGATCGGTTTTGCTCATTCTGGAAATGTCCTTCGCCTTATTTGCCTGATAAAGATTTGCCACCACGTTTTCGGGATTTGTCTGCGCCCTCGCCGACGCGGCTACAAGTGTCAAGACCGGCAAAAACATTGCCAGCGAAAGTAGTCTTTTCATCATCTTCTCCTGTTGTTTTGTCACCTTTGCCCACCAGCGAGTTGCGGCAAATCAGCAGCGCCCCCGCTTCCGTTTCGATGAAATGCAATTTGCCGTTCTCGAGGCGGCGAAAGATGTGGCGTTGCGTTGTGCCGTCAAGGATTGCCGCCTGTTCGGGCGTCAACATCAGGGTTTCTGCCCGACACGCCGCACACCAATCAAAAAACGACTTGCGACGCGACCGAATGACGACCTGCCGATGAGTTTCAATAGTTATGGTTTTGGCTATCATGATTGGCTCCATATCCTGTACAATTCGGCATGGCGTATCGTCTTACGGCTACTCTCTCCGGCGATATGCCAAGCCTCTTGAATGAGTAGCAGTACAATTTCCTTCACCTTGCATCTGACGCTGGCAGCCTACTCGTAAGAGAGATGAAAAGTCTTTAATTCGGTAATGAAATGTTTTGAAAAGTTCTGAAGATGGCAGCACGGCACGAAGAAGTAAGAAAGATGTATCGCTTCGACGAGTTTCAAATTGACGCTCGCAAGCGCCTCCTGCTGCGTCAGGGCGAACCTGTAACCCTTAATTCCAAAGCCTTTGATGTATTGCTGGCGTTGGCGGCGAGCGGCGGGCGCGAAGTCTCGAAAGATGACTTGATGCAACAGGTCTGGGGCGAGCAGATTGTCGAAGAGAATAACCTTGCCGTTCACATCTACAACCTCAGAAAGACCTTAGGCGAGCGCAAAGACGAACATCGCTACATCATCACCGTTCCCGGAGTTGGCTATCGTTTCGTTGCCGATGTAAGGGAAACGCCGCCGGAAGCGGAAGAACTGTTCATCGAAAGTCACACCATCTCGCGCATCGTGGTTGAAGCGGAAGAAGGCGAGCAGCCAATCGTTGAAGCAAGCAGCAGCCGGACCGTCAGGGCAGATGGCATTGTGGCGGCAGCCTTGCTTTCTTCGCTGCCGGAGACAGAAGCGGCGATGCGAACATCGCTTGCCCCTCTGGTTTCATCACCTCGCCGCCTATCCCTGTCACTCGTTGCTGCCCTGGCGGGTTTATTCCTGATAGCGGCAGTGGGCAGTTATTGGCTCTATCGCACCTTCTCACGGGCCTCGGTCAGCCAACTTCCTTCGTCCGCATCTCACGGACAGATAACCATTACGCGGGTTAGCAACAACGGACGGGTTGGCAACGCCGCCATTTCGCCCGACGGAAAGTTTATCGCTTACAAGCAGAATGCTTCTGCCGGTGCCGGAACTCTTTATGTGCAACAGACCGACACCAACACCGTGCTGCAACTTCTTGAACCCAATGACAGAGTCATCGGCTGCATTAACTTTTCACCTGACAGTTCCCTTATTTACTACGTTGTCTTCGATAAACGCGATCCCTACGGCGCTCTTTATAGCGTGCCGGTGCTGGGCGGCACGCCGAAACGCCTTATGGGTAATTTCAGCGCCTATTTTTCCGTTTCGCCTGATGGCAAGCGTGTGGCTTTCTATCGTGATGATAATCAAAACAAACAAAGTAGTTTGATGACGGCGACGCTCGATGGCAGCAGCGAACAAACACTGCTCACGCGCTCTGACAACGAATTTAGTTTTGGCGCTGGATCAGTGCGGGGTTTAGCCTGGTCGCCCGATGGAAATCTCATTGCCTTCAGCGCCAGCCCTGAACCAAACAACCTTGCGCCAGACTACACTATTTTTGCAGTTGAGGTGAACAGTGGCGCGATGAAGCGGCTGACAACCGAACCATTTTCCAGCGTTGGGAAGATAAGTTGGACAGGCGACGGACGCAATCTGGCTTTTGTCGCAAAACGTCCACGCGGCGAAAACCAATTGTATCTGATGGATTATCCGTCAGGCGACGTGCGGCAAATCACCAACGAAGTGGGCATCTATGGCGCTGGCGGATTGGGCGTCACGGCGGATTCCGCCACGCTGGTTGCCGACCTCTATGAAAGAAAAGAAGAGATTTGGAGCGTTGAGGCGGATGGCGATGCGAGTAAAGCTGTCCGCGTCAGGAGTGGAACAACCAACGGGCGCTTAGGAATCACCACTCTGCCTGACGGGCGCATTGCCTACATCGCTCGCATAGGCGATAACGTAGATATTTGGGCAGCTAAAGAAGATGGCACACAAGCCAGGGCGCTGACCACCGATTCATTTATCCAGAAAGACATCGCCGCCTCGCCCGACGGTCGTTATCTGGTTTTCACTTCTGACAGCGCCGGCAGCAATCACATCTTTCGCCTGAATGCAGACGATGGTTCGGAAGTGACGCAACTGACCTTTGGCGCAACTTCGGACAGCCATCCCGACGTTTCACTCGACGGGCAGTGGGTCATTTATGCTGCTTCGGACGGCAGACAGACGACGATTTGGAAAGTTCCCATAACCGGCGGCGCAAGCCTGCAAGTAACCGATTACGAATCGGGTATGCCGGTCTTTGCGCCGGACGGAAAAACCTTCGCTTGTGTGCTGCCCAGTGACAGTCGTGCCAAACTCTCCACTATTGCTATTGTCGCAACGGAAGGCGGAAAGCCTCTCAAGGCGTTTCCGGTGAAGCCCTATCAGGGTTACCATTTTCCTGTTCGTTGGACACCAGACGGCAAAACCATTGCATTCGGTAACTGGCAGAACAATGTTTTTAATCTCTGGCAACAACCCTTATCCGGCGACGCGCCGCGACAACTGACCAACTTTGCAAGCGGCAGCATTTGGAATTTCGCTTACTCACGCGACGGCAAACGCCTCTTCCTGTCTCGCGGCACGACCTTCATTGATGTTGTGGTGATAAAAAATTTCAGGTAAGCAATTCCCGCTAATAAAAAGCCAAGCGACAACTTTCAGGAGCGGGCGTTAGAGTTCAACCTTCAGGTTGGTCGTAGCTGCAAAAGCCGACCTTGCACAATTACGGCGAAGGCTGATAACCCGAAAATGCGCTGTGCGACATTCGCCGGAAAGCACAATTTTCATTTCCTCACGCTACGACCAACCTGAAGGTTGAACTCTAACACTTGTCGCCAAGCGGTGCGGTTGCTGGCGGTGTAAGGTGAGGTAGGACTAAAAATCGGCTAGTGGTTCAAAGTGTTGAGCAGGTTTGGCGTACCGCCTGATGGTCTTTGAGGCAATTGTCAGCCAAACTTCCTTACTCCGCACTGTCTTGTCCGACGATCAAAAATCCAGCTAATGCTCCTGAACGTCGGCGGACTAATGACAAACCATAGCGAGTTGTATTATTCTCAAATGGTAGGAGCATGGCGCTGATGGATAAGAAGTCAATCTACATTGCGGCAGTTTTGCTTATCGGGATGCCGTCGTTCTATTTCGGCATTCAACAATCGAGAGCCGCCCGCTCGCCCGTCTCGCCCCTCTCGACGGCGGATGAGATTCGGGACGGCTTTGATGAAGCGATTGATGTGGTGCAGGAAGAGTACGCCGGAGAGGTGGAACTCGAAAAACTTGGCAAAGCCTCGATTCAAGAGATGCTGCATCAACTCGACCCACATTCCAACTTCTTTACCAAAGAAGAATTTGACCAATTACAGACCGAACAGCAGAGCCGCATCTATGGTATCGGCGTCACCATCGCGCAACGCTATGACCGCGTTTACATCCTCTCCGCCACACCGGGCGCTCCGGGGCATCGCGCCGGACTGCGGTACGGCGATGCCCTCGTCGCCGTCAACGGGCAGAGCGTAAAAGAGTGGAAGCAGGAACAAGTGCTGCATCAGGTACGCGGCGAAAAGGGCGAAGTCGTCGAAATTAGCGTCGAACGCCCCGGCGTGACCGAACCCATCACCGTTCGCATCAAACGCGATGAGGTGAAACTGCCGACCGTCAGAACCGTCTTTATGACGCAACAGGCAGGCACGGGCTACATCGGGCTGACCGGCGGTTTTGCCGCCAAGACCGAAGAAGAACTGTCGGCAGCAATCATCAAATTAAAACAAGAGGGCATGAAGCAACTCGTCCTCGATTTGCGCGGCAATCCCGGCGGCTTGCTCGATCAGGCAATCGAGGTAGCGAAGAAGTTTCTCCCCGGCGGGCAAAAAATTCTCGAAGTGCGCGGGCGCAAGGACAATGCCGATGGCAAAGTCTTCAAAGCGCCGGAAAATAATGTGCCGGAAAATCTGCCTCTCGTCATCTTAATCAATGGCGGCACGGCTTCCGCTTCCGAAGTGGTCGCCGGAGCCTTACAGGATCATGACCGCGCCTTGATTGTCGGTGAAAACAGTTTTGGTAAAGGTTTAGTACAGAGCGTCAAACGCCTGACCTATGGCGTCGGGCTGACCTTGACGACACAGAAATACTACACCCCGACCGGACGTTCGATTCAGCGCGATTACTCCAACGTCAGCATCTATGATTACTACTATCACCGTCAGAACAGTGAACAGGAAGCCAAAACCGAAAAGACCGGAGCCTTGTTGACCGATGGCGGCAGAACGGTCTACGGCGGCGGCGGCATTACGCCCGATGTCGTGGTCAAGCCTTCCGAAAGTCGCAACTTCGCGCCCGGTTCGGCGCAGAGCAAAGTCTTTTACGGCGCATTTCTCTTTGTGCGGCAGTTGGTTGCCGGACAGATTGCCAATCTGCGCGACTATCGCGTAGCGGAAACGCAATATAAGAACCGTTTGACGCAAGACGACATCAACCGCTTTCCGATAGATGAAAAAGTCCTGGCGGCGTATCGGGAATTCATCGCCACCAAAGAGGAAGCGAACTTCAATCTGAGCGACGAACAGTTTGAAGCGAAGAAGAATCAAATCATTTTGCAAATCCGCCGCGAAATTATGACCGCCGCTTTCGGACCGGAAGCCGGCGATCAGGTCGCGCTTGCCGAAGACGCGCAATTCCGCAAAGCGTTGGAGTTGCTGCCCGAAGCCAAGATGCTTGCCGATAACGTCCGCCGCGCCAGCAACGACAAACAATAACGCCAAGCGTTCATGGCGTTATAGCCTGCATTTTCGTTGAAAAGTGTTATATCCGCCAATCTTGATAAAAGGGTATCATCTGGAAGGGTTCTGCTTATCCAGTCGTTAGACCCCTGCGAATTGAGTCGGTAGAATAAACTCATGAAAAACAGGCCGCGAATATTCCTACTCATTGGTCTAGTCACCTCAATTGCAGTTCTAGGCGCGACCTGCCAACCTACTATCTCAAATCAGAATGGCAATACGGAACCAGCAAAACAGATAACCAAAAGCCCGCTTCCACCGCCAACGGGATTTGTAAACGATTACTCAAATCTTCTCGATGAAACTACAAAGTATCAATTTGAGTCAACTCTTACTCAATTGAAAGAACGCTCCGCAATTGAATTTGCTGTTGTCCTCATTGATACGACGGAAGGCCAGCCGATCAATGATTACTCAATGGCAGTAGCGCGTGGATGGGGCATCGGCCCGAAAGATACAACCAAAGGCGGGGGTCTGCTACTGCTCGTTGCGGTGAAAGACAAGCAGTGGCGCATTGAAGTAAGCCGAAGCCTTGAACAAGATTTGCCGAATGATGTTGTGCTTGAACTTGGCCGGTTGATGCATGAACCTCTTCGCCAACAGAAATATAGTGAGGGAATAAAGAAATGTGTTGATGCAACCATCGCAAGATTAGCTGAACAGCGTGGATTTGTGATGGATAAAGTTAAAGTAGAGACAAAACGCCGTCCGTAAATACGGGGTCTAACAACAGGATCGACCAGAGCGCGGGAAGCGAATTTCTCACCGTTCCTTTGGCTAAGGTTATAGTTAATCTTCTGAAAGGAGTTCCACATGAGTACTGCACACGAGAGCCTGATGGGCATTCTCGAATTGTACAAGTTGAGGTCTGAGGAGACGATGCGTAAAGCGCGTGATTGGTTTATCACAGGCTTCTATCCTGAAAGCACGCAAGACATTTTTACCGTCCTAGTTAGCGAGCATAGCGCCGATTTTCGGATGGTAGTGTCGTATTGGGACATGGCAACGGCGTTCGTCATTTTCGGAGCGATCAATGATGAGATGTTCAATGCCATAAATACGGAGCATATCGCCGTATATGCGAAGCTTCAACCATTCCTTGCGGAGATTCGAGCCATGCCGGGTGTCCCGCCTTACTTGTATCTCAAGCATCTGGAGCCGGTGGCGCTGCGTCTGCCTGATATTGAGGAGCGCGTGACGGCAATGCGTCAGTACATGAAAAGTCGCAGGGAAGTGCAGGTAGAAGCACAAACATAGAAGGTAGTGGCTCAAGCGAGTGGGAACTGTCCGATAACCTTCAGTTTGTCGTTGATTCAAGCCAGCGACAAACTGCAGGTTATCGGACATCGCTTGTCATCTCATCCCACCAACTTGAGCCACTACCGTCTTTGCAACTCAGGTCAAAAGCGGTTCGCTCAGCGCCGGTTAATTCAGGCGTTCGCCTGCTGCTTTATAGCAAAGACCGCACCGCTTTTCACTCTCTAAATGGATGATTCTTTTGTATCGGCAACGCTTTTGCTTATACAGTAATTATGCCGCTGCTCGTAATATGGAGCGTAAAATATGAGCGACCGGCAAGATAAAATGTGAAGTTAGGTGAAACGTATGAATTGGCTCGCTGATCCGCAATCATGGATTGCTTTTGTTACGTTGCTCGGATTAGAAATTGTTTTAGGGATTGATAATGTCATTTTCATTTCCATTCTAGCGGGCAAACTGCCTGCCGCGCACCAAGCGAAAGCGCGTTATGTCGGCTTGGGTTTAGCGATGTTCATGCGTATCGGGCTGCTGTTCTCGCTATCGTGGGTTATTCGTCTGACCGCGCCGCTGTTTGCCATCTACGGACATGAAATCTCTGGGCGCGACCTTATCCTGATTATCGGCGGCTTGTTTCTGTTGACGAAAGCCACCCGCGAGATTCATCAGAAACTGGAAGGTGAAGAAGGGCATTCTTCGGCTCGTGTGAAACCGTCCTTTAGCAGCGTCATTATCCAAATCTTGTTGCTTGACATTGTTTTCTCACTCGATTCGGTCATCACCGCGGTCGGCATGGTGGATGAAATCAGCATTATGATTGCCGCCGTCGTGCTGGCGGTTGCCTTTATGATGGTCTTTGCCGCCCCCATCAGTAATTTCGTCGAACGACATCCGACATTCAAAATGCTGGCGTTAAGTTTTCTCTTGCTTATTGGCTTCACATTGATTGCGGAAGGTTGGGATAAACATATTCCCAAAGGCTATATTTATGTGGCGATGGCATTTTCTGTCTTTGTCGAAATCTTGAATTTGAAGTTACGGAAGACTGCCGCCGAGCCGGTCAAATTGCATGAACCTTACGTTGAGGAGGCAAAACCACTGCAACCGTAACGCCGCTGCCGCACAATGGCGCGATGCTGTCAGCCTTGTCTCAGCAGCAGTCGCGCCTTTATCATAAAGTATGGTTGAAGCTCTAAACCTTGTCATCGTTTTTCTGCTCGTTTTCGCTAATGGATTCTTTGTCGCATCAGAATTTGCCCTCGTCGGTGTGCGTCGCTCACGCATTGCGACCCTTGCTAAGGCTGGTGATAAACGCGCCAGGAGATTGTTAGGGCTGGTGGACAATCTCAACGCTTATATCTCCGCTACACAACTTGGCATTACGCTGGCTTCGCTGGCGCTGGGCTGGATTGGCGAACCGGCAATCGCCCATTTGCTTGAAATCCCGCTCAAAGGTTATGTCTCCGAAACGGTGCTGCATACCATCGCTTTCACCGTGGCGTTCAGTATCATCACTTTTCTTCATATTGTGCTTGGCGAGCTTGCGCCCAAGACCATTGCTCTTGAACGCGCCGAAAAAACCGCGCTGGCTATCGCCTTGCCGCTGCAACTTTTCTATAAAACCTTTGCGTATCCGATCCGGCTTCTCGATTGGGCAGGCACACGCACCGTACGACTAGTCGGACTGCATCCTTCCAGTGAACACGCATCTATTTATACAGAAGAAGAATTGCGTCAGTTGATAGACCTCTCGCGCCGTAGCGGGCATCTTGAGGAAGAAGAACAAAAGCTCCTCAACAGCGTTTTTGATTTTTCCGACGCCGAACTCCGCGAAGCCATGATTCCGCGCACCGCGGTTGACGCTCTGCCGGTGACCGCCACCTTAGAAGAAACCAAACAGGCGTTTCGCTCGTTGGGCTATTCACGGCTGCCGGTCTACCGTGAGCAATTAGACGATATTGTTGGCGTCGTATTTAGAAAGGATTTAGAACCTTATCTGGAACAACCCCAACCGGACGGCTTTAACTTAGAGAGCTTGCTTCACCCTCCGCAATTTATCCCGGCCTCAGCGCGGCTTGGCGCGGCGCTGAAACGGATGCAATCGTCACGCACCCATTTAGCCATTGTCGTAGATGAACACGGTGGTATGGAGGGCATCGTCACGCTCGAAGATCTATTGGAAGAAATCGTCGGCGAAATTAACGATGAGTATGACGAAGAAGTGCGTTCGCAAATCGAGAAAGAAGCAAACGGCTCCTATTTATTGAGCGGGATGCTTACTGTGCGCGATGCCAACCGCCAGCTTCATCTGAATCTGCCGGAGGGCAGCTACACGACGCTCGCCGGTTTTCTTCTGGCACAAGCCGGACGCTTATTGAAGGAAGGCGAAACCGTCGACTATGAAGGTATGCGCTTTACCGTCAAGCGCGTAGATAAACGTCGCATCAGCCGAGTCCGCCTCACTCCTGCCACAGTGGATAAACAAACGGCAGCCATCGCGCTGTTGTCATTTATCAACGCCTCATGGGCTGAGCCGATACAAAGTGCGCCAATGCTTTTTTGATAGAGAGGTCTTTTCTACTGGCGGCATCAGCGCCGGGTAGTGATCCGGAAGTAAGGCTTACGGTTGAAAAAGCCCCGATTTTTTAGGTGTCCAGCATTACTTTTTTAACGCTACCTTTAACGCGAATCGTTTTCAAACTTTTCAGACCAACTCTTAGGCATCTCGTCCTGATTTCGTAACTGTCGCCTTTTATTGCGTCAAATCAGTTTACTATTTTGTTGACAAATATCTCATTGCAGCAATAAATTGATTAGTGGAGGCATCAATTATGGCAGGAACGCAGGTTAGACTCAGCCGCGCAACCCATCAAACCCTTCGGGATTTATCCGTCGAAATAGGCGAATCCATGCAAACAATTCTTGAGCAAGCGGTCGAACAATATCGGCGGCGCAGATTTTTGGAAGGATTGAATGACGATTTTAAGGCGCTTAAAGAAGACCAACTGGCTTGGCAAGAAGAATTAGAAGAACGCGCTTTGTGGGATAAAACTTTACTTGATGGAGACGCCAAATGAGCCAACCGTTGAGAGGCGAAATTTGGTTAGTCACGCTTGACCCAACCATTGGCAGAGAGCAAGCTGGAACCAGACCCGCTTTAATTGCGTCCGACGATCTATTCAATCAGAGCCATGCCGAGTTAATCATCGTTCTGCCAATCACCTCTAAAGATAAAGGCATTCGTTCGCACGTTCCGGTATCGCCTCCTGAAGGCGGGGTAGCGGTTGCGAGTTTTATTAAATGCGAGGATGTGCGTTCGATTTCCATTAAAAGGCTTGGCAAGCGGCTTGGCAAAGTAACGGCGAATACACTGAACGAAGTCGAAAATCGGCTTCGCATCCTATTGTCTCTTTAGCAAGATACCCTCAGCTTATTGTTGCCAGAAAGCTTGCCATAGTTTTTCACTCAACTCGTAGAATCAGACATTTCAGATACCACGTCTCCGGCATCGCTGCCAGTATCGGATGGTCGCGGGCTTGGGTGCGTTTTTCGATAATCTGTACACTGCGTCCGGCGTCGGCTGCGGCGTCGGTAATGACATTCAAAAAATCTGTTTCGCTCAGATGATACGAACAGCTTGAGGTAAGCAAATAACCACCGGCTTCGAGCATCTTCATCGCCCGCAAGTTTATCTCTTTATAACCGCGCATCGCCGCTTTGACCGCGCCGCGATTTTTGGCAAAAGCGGGCGGGTCGAGGTTGATGCAAGCGAATTTCTCTCCGGCTCGTTCATAGTCGTGCAACAGGTCAAAGACATTTGCTTCCAGAAATTCGATATTCGTTGCCTCGTTCAATGCTGCGTTGCGTTGCGCCTGAGCGATTGCCGATGCCGATATATCAACCGCCGTAACCTGTTCGGCAAATCGGGCAAGATGCAAGGCAAAACCGCCTTGAAAGGTAAAGCAGTCGAGCGCCCGACCCCGCGTATAGGTTTCGGCGGCAAGGCGATTTTCGCGTTGGTCTAAGAAGGCTCCAGTCTTTTGTCCTTCCAGCAGATTGACGGCAAAACGCACATCGTTTTCATAAATCTGAACCTCGCCGGGAGCGTCACCATAGAGCAGATTGACCTGACGCGGCAACTTCTCCAAGTCGCGCACCTTCGCCTCATTGCGCTCGACAATAGCGCGAGGCTGATAGCGTTCAATGAGTAGGTCCGTCCACATCTCTTTTAACACATCCATGCCTTGCGAAAGCGTCTGTATGACAAAGCAATCGTCGAAGCGGTCAACAATCAGCGACGGCAGCAGATCGCTTTCGCCGTAAATCAGCCGGTACGCATTGGCGTTTTGCACCACATTGGTACGCAAGGCTTCGGCAGCAAGCAAGCGCGAATGCCAGAAATCTTTGTTGATGTCGCGCTCCTCAAAAGCGACGAAACGCAGGGCGATTTGCGACGCTTCACTATAAAGCGCCTGCCCGATAAATTTTCCTTTGGCATCATGGACACGCACAATGTCGCCGCCTCGCACCTGTTTCGCATCCACAACATCGCTGCGATAAATCCATAAATGACGCGCTCTGGCTCGTTCTACGCCGCGTTGATTGATTGTCACTCTATTCATAAGCTAAACATCATAAGGAAAGTAGTGAGGGCATCGCCAGTGGTAATTCCAATTATTGATAAAGCCTTTGCTGACAGAGGCGGATACTTTGCGTCCGTCGTGCCGATATGCTACGTTGTTAATTTCGCATCATTGCGAAATCGTTGCCTATGTCATTATCACTGGTAAAAATTCCGCCGGGGGTGCAATACATCTTTAATGGCGAAGTGCGCTTGCGCCGCCATATCGAACGAGAAGCCATGCAGGTCTTTGCCGGTTGGTCTTATGCGGAAATCATGTTGCCAATCTTCGACTATGCCGACCTGTTTCTACTTGGCATGGGCAAAGAGCAGGCGGAAATGACCTATCGCTTCACCGGGCGCGATGGCAAATTGCTGGCGTTGCGCCCCGATATGACTTCACTGGTTGCCCGCACTATCGCTACACGCTTTCGCCAGTCAATACGCCCGATTCGGCTGGCTTATTCAGGTGAGGTCTTTCGTTGGGACGAACCGCGAGGCGGCAGACAATATGAGTTCCATCAAATCGGCTTGGAGCATATCGGCTCTGACCGCATCGAAGCCGATACCGAAGTGATTGTTATCGCTATTGAAGCCTTGAAAAAACTTGGACTCGAAGGCTTCACCATTACGCTGAGTCAGGTGGATTTTTTCAATGGCGTAGCGGACAATCTGGCGCTCGATGAAGCGCAGCGCAAACAGATGCATGACTTGACCGACCGCAAAGCGATTGAGCAACTTGACCAGTTTCTCGAAGCCTACACCGATGCCAACGAACGCCAAGCCTTTTGCAAACTGATTACCCTTGCCGGAAAGCGAGAAATCATTGCCGAGGCGCGGGCGTTGGTGACGAATGAAAAATCGGTGGCGGCGCTCGATGAGATCGAACGGGTTTATCAGATTGCCGAAGAGATTGGCATTGCCGATTATATTGATATTGATTTAGGCGATGTCGGCGAACTCGATTACTACACCGGATTGACCTTCAAGATTTACGCGCCCGGTTTAGGTACGGCGCTCGGACGCGGCGGGCGGTACGATCAGTTGCTCGAAAAATTCGGAGCGCCGGAATCTGCCGTTGGCTTCTCCATCTGTCTCGATTGGCTGGCGCAATTGCTGGCTCCCAAGCTCAGAAAGCAACTTGAATCGCAGATTGACGAGACGGTGCAACTCAAGACCGACGGCGACATTGTTGCCACATTCAAAGAGGCAAACCGTTTGCGAGAAGCGGGCAGAAAGATAGAGATTGTATGAGTCAGCTTACCATAGCCTTGGCCAAAGGGCGTTTACAGGATGAAGCGTTGCAAGTCTTTTCGCGCCTCGGCGTCGTTGTTTCTGATGACTCGCTGGCATCTCGTAAATTACTCGTTGACGATGAAAGCGGACGTTATCGCTTTATCTTTGTGAAACCGGGCGATGTGCCGGTCTATGTTGAGTATGGCGTTGCCGACGCCGGAATTTGCGGACGTGATGTGTTGCTGGAATCACAAGCGGATGTTCACGAGCCGTTAGATATGAAATTCGGAGCCTGCCGCTTAGTGGTTGCCGGAAAAACCGAGACCGCCGAGCGCGGTTATAACCTCTTGGCGACGGCTCGCGTGGCGACCAAATACCCGCGAGTTGCCAGCGACTATTTTCAACAGCGCGGCGTGCCGGTTGAACTGATTATGCTCTCCGGTTCGGTGGAACTTGCGCCGGTGCTGGGACTTTCCGACCATATCGTTGATTTAGTCGAAACCGGACGGACATTAAAAGATAACGGACTGGTCATTATTGATACCATTGCGGCATCAACGGCGCGGCTGATTGTCAATCGCGCCGCCTATCATCTGAAACGGGCGGCGGTAGCCGATTTAATCACGCGGCTGCGGCAAGCCGTGAATCACAACTCCTCAAACTAAACTCATTGGTTATAATTCCGAAATAGATGGAAATCGTCAGCTACAAATCGAGCGGCAATAACGATGCCTTGCAGCGCATCCAATCGCGTTCGTTGCAGATGAACCCGGAGTTGATTGCCCGTGTACAGGAGATTGTTGATGCCGTGCGTTCAGGCGGCGACGAGGCGCTGATTCATTTCTCAAAAAAGTTCGATAACGTCGAACTCACCCCGGCGACCATTCGCGTTGATGCGGAGTTTATCGAAAGAACCGCCGCCAAAGCGAACCCGCAAACGATTGCCGCTTTTCGCGCTGCCATTCACAACGTCAGAACTTTTCACGAACATCAGCGCGAAAATGATTGGCAGATTAACGCGGAGCATGGCGTGATTTTAGGGCAGCGCATTGTCCCGGTTGCGGCTGCCGGTTTGTATGTGCCGGGCGGACGGGCGGCTTATCCGTCGTCTCTGGTAATGAATGCCGTGCCGGCGCAGGTTGCCGGTGTGCAACGTCTGGTTGTCGCCACACCGCCGGGAACTTTTGAACAGAATCCGAATGTGGCGGCGGTCATTGCCGCGCTCAACATTGAAGAAACTTATCGCATCGGCGGCGCACAAGCGATAGCGGCATTGGCTTACGGAACCGAGAGCATCGAGCGCGTGGATAAAATTGTCGGTCCCGGTAATATCTATGTAGCGATTGCCAAGAAACTGGTATATGGCGCAGTCGGCATTGATTCGATAGCCGGACCCAGTGAAGTCGTTATCCTTGCCGATGACACAGCAACGCCGCGCTTCATTGCCGCCGATATGTCAGCGCAAGCCGAACACGATGCTGAAGCCTCTGCCATCTGCATCACGACAAGCGCGAAACTAGCGCAGGAAGTGGCGCGAGAGGTTGAACTTCAGCTTGCCGAACTCGAACGCCGCGAAATCGCCGCGGCTTCCATCCGCGATTACGGCGCAATCTTCGTAGTCAATTCCATCGCCGAAGGCTGTGAGTTAATTAACCGGCTTGCCCCCGAACATCTGGAACTGCTGACGGCAGATAATGATTATGCCGCCAGCATGATTGAGAATGCCGGAGCGATATTTTTTGGTGAATGGTCACCAGAACCCGTAGGCGATTACTTCGCCGGACCGAATCACGTCTTGCCGACGGTTGGCACAGCGCGGTTTTCGTCGCCGCTTGGGGTTTATGATTTCGTCAAACGGCAATCAGTGATTCGCTATACCAAAGCAGCGATTGAACACAATGCCGCGACGATTGCGGCAATGGCTGAGGCGGAAGGACTGACCGCGCATAAACAAGCGGTGTTATTGCGACTCGATGAAACCGCAACGAATCGCCATGGCGAGAAGGCAGAGATTCAGATAGACAATGCAAGTGAGCTAGGTGGTACAGAAATGAAACCAATCCGCGCCGCCGAATCCGCCATCGAAAAGATCAAACCGGCGGTGCGGGCGATAACCGCCTACACGCTTGCGCCATATCGGGCGAGCATCAAGATCAATCAAAATGAAAATCCGTTTGATATGCCGGAAACCATCAAACGGGATGTAGAAGAACGACTGCAAAATCGCCAGTGGTCGCGCTATCCCGATTTTGTTCCCACTCCGTTACTCGAAGCCTTAGCACGACACGCCGGATGGCAACCGGATGGCACATTGGCAGGCAATGGCTCGAATGAATTAATACAGGCAACGCTGATGGTGACGGTCGGGCAGGGCGCTCGCGTCTTAATTCCTGAACCGACCTTTACGCTCTATCGCCAGATTGTCACGGTCATGGGCGGCGAAGTTATCAGCGTCCCGCTTACCGATACCTTGCAGTTCGATATAGATGCCATACAGCAGAAAGCAAGTCAGGCTGATGTTATCATTCTCTGCTCTCCTAATAATCCGACGGGTTGCCGCATTGAGGATGACGACTTGCTCCATCTGGCGCAGAACTTCGACGGCTTGATTGTCGTAGATGAAGCTTATCATGAATTTTCCGGTAAAACCGTTGTACCGTTATTGAATCAGTTGCCGAATCTGATTGTCCTGCGAACCTTTTCAAAGGCGATGGCGATGGCGGGTCTGCGTGTCGGCTATCTGCTGTCGTCGCTGGAACTCGCCCGCGAAGTTCATAAAGCGACGTTGCCTTATAATTTGAATCTCTTTTCGGCAACCGCAGCGGAAGTCGCTTGCGAGCATTATGAGTTGATTCATCCATCGGTAGCAGCCATCATCACGGAACGCGACCGCTTATTCGCTGAGTTGCAGCAGATTCAGGGACTCGAACCTGTACCATCGAGCGCCAATTTTATCGTTACTCGTACTCGCATTGCGCCGCGTCAACTCTTCGAGGAACTTTTGAAACGCGATATACTGATTCGGGATGTAAGCAAATACCCGATGCTGGCGGAGTATGTCCGCATCTCCGTCGGATCACCCGAAGAGAATGACCAGTTGCTCGCAGCCTTAAAAGAACTGTTCGCAAACTAAAGGAAAACGAAATGCCGAGAGTTGCTGAAAAACGCCGCACCACAAAAGAGACCGATGTTAGTGTGAAGATCAACCTTGACGGGCAGGGCAAAGCCAACATTGCGACGGGCGTGGGTTTCCTCGACCATATGCTCGACCTCTTTGCGCGGCACGGACTTTTTGACCTTGATGTAACCTGCAAAGGCGATTTGCACATTGACGAACATCATTCGGTTGAAGATATTGCCATCACCTTTGGTCAGGCATTTGCCGAAGCGTTGGGCGACAAAGCCGGAATCGTGCGCTTTGGTACAGCTTATGTGCCAATGGATGAAACATTGGTGCGAACGGTTGTTGATTTAAGCGGGCGGGCGTTTCTGGTCTATAAAGTGGTCAATGTGCGGCAGCGCATCGGGCAACTTGCGGTTGAACTGGTGGAGCATTTCTGGCGTTCCTTCGCTCACGAAGTGCGCTGCAATCTGCATATTGAATTGCTCTATGGCGCAAATCAACACCATATCACGGAAGCCGTCTTCAAATCGGCTGCCCGCAGTCTGTCGGCGGCAATTCAACAATCGAGCCGCATTGAAGGCGTGATGTCAACGAAAGGCACTCTTTAAGATAGATGTCAGATGTCGGAGGTTTAGAGCAAATTTCAAATGTGTGTACGGGCGGGCGTCTCTGCCCGCCCCATCTGGCAGCCATTCCAACAGGGGCGACCACAGAGAATCGCCCGTACAGGTATGTACCAATATATGATTGCGATTATTAACTATGGAGCCGGCAATTTACGCAGCGTCGAAAAGGCTTTTCAGGCAGTTGGCGCAGCGGCGATAGTCACGGCTGACCGCGAGCAAATCTGCGACGCCGAAAAGTTAGTCTTGCCCGGTGTCGGCGCATTCGGCGAATGTGCCGGACGTTTACGCGAAACAAAACTCGATGAACTCGTACTGGAAGCGGCGGAAGTTGGCAAGCCGGTACTGGGGCTGTGCGTTGGCTTGCAGTTGATGTTCGATGAAGGGTATGAATTTGGCATTCATCGAGGCTTGGGACTGTTGCGCGGGCGTGTCGTGCGCTTTCCCGATGATGGCTTGCGCGTGCCGCAGATTGGCTGGAATCAGATTGAAGAGAAAGTAAATCATCCGTTACTTGCCGGTCTGAATAATGGCGCGTACTTCTACTTTGTGCATTCTTATTATGTTCAGGCGGATGATGAAGCCGATGTTATTGCCCAGACTGAATACGGCATCCATTACCCTTCGATATGCGCTCGCGGCTCGGTTTGCGGCGTACAATTCCACCCGGAAAAGAGTCAGGATGCCGGCCTGAAATTATTGGCAAACTTCGCTGCTCTATAAAATCTTATGCAAATTATTCCGGCAATAGATTTGAAAAATGGCAAATGCGTCCGCCTCGTAGAAGGGCGCGAAACCAGCGCCAAAGTGTATGACCGCAACCCGCTTGAGGTGGCGCAGAGCTATCAGCAGGATGGCGCGACTTTGCTTCATATTGTTGACCTTGACGGCGCTTTTTTAGGCGCGGTTTCTGACAATCAAAAGATCATCAAAGAGATTACTGAAAGGTTGAACATTCCGGTTGAAGTTGGCGGCGGCGTGCGCTCGCTTGCTGATATTGATAACTTGCTCACAAACATCGGGGCGCGTTATGTCATCCTCGGCACACTTGCCGTCGAACAACCGGACATCGTGCGTCAGGCGGTTGCACAATTCGCTGATGCCATTGTGGTTGGGATTGATGCGCGGGGCAGAGAAGTGGCGACGCGGGGTTGGACGCAATCCACTTCGATAGATGCCTTCCATTTCGCCCGCCAGATTGCCGGTTACGGCGTCGAGCGCATCATCTATACAGACATCACGCGAGACGGCAAACTCGAAGGCGTGAATGTGGAACTAACGCAAGAGATAGCGCGGGTATCCGGGGTACGCATAACCGCTTCCGGTGGCGTCGCTACGTTACAAGACATCCGGCGTTTGCGCGAAATTGAAAGCGATGGCGTTGATTCGGTCATTATCGGCAAGGCGCTTTATGAAAACCGTTTGACGCTGAAAGAAGCCTTGGCAGCGTGTCTGTAGAAAGATTAACTATGCTGGCGAAAAGAATCATTCCCTGTCTTGATGTAGATCGTGGTCGGGTCGTCAAAGGCATCCGCTTTGTGGATTTGATTGACGCCGGCAACCCGGTTGAACAGGCGCGACGCTATGACCGCGAAGGCGCGGATGAACTGGTATTTTTGGACATCACCGCTTCATCAGACAGCCGCGAGATTGTCCATCACATGGTTCGCCAAGTTGCCGATTCGGTCTTTATCCCGTTCACTGTCGGCGGCGGCATTCGCACTGTCGAAGATATGCGGGCAATGCTGGCTTCCGGCGCAGATAAAGTCTCGGTCAATACGGCGGCAATCAACAACCCGGCAATCATTAGCGACGGGGCAAAAGCATTCGGCTCGCAAGCCGTCGTTGTAGCGATAGATGCGCGACGAGTTGCCGAAGGTAAGTGGGAAGTCTTTACGCACGGCGGCAGATATTCGGCAGGATTGGATGCCATCGCCTGGGCAAAGGACGCGGAGGCAAGAGGGGCGGGCGAAATCCTGCTGACCAGTATGGATGCCGACGGTACGCGGGATGGTTATGATATTGAACTAACGCGAGCCATCGCCGACGCAGTGACGATTCCGGTAATCGCCAGTGGCGGCGCGGGAACATTGGAGCATCTGTTTGAGGCATTGACGCGGGGCAAAGCCTCTGCGGTGCTTGCCGCTTCCATCTTCCATTTCGGCGAATTCACCATCGACGCAGCGAAGCAATATCTAAGAGAACGCGGCTTACCGATGCGCTGATTTGGGTTCTGTGAAAGAAACTAGAAAAAGATTGCAACGCTTGTAGCATAGACTTCAGCCTGTGTGCTTTGCGGAGATACAGACTAAAGTCTATGCTACCTCCTCAATAACTTTTCTCAAGGAGTTATCATGTTCAAAGTCGCCCTCGTTGGCACTCATGGGGTAAACAAAACAACCATTGCTTATGAACTGGCTGGCGTATTGAAGCGGCGCGGCAAAACCGTAGAACTGCTGACCGAAATTGCCCGCGAATGCCCGCTGCCGTTGAATGAAGAGGGAACCCGCGAGGCCTATCAATGGATTATCGCTCGGCAAATGCAACTGGAAATAGAAAAAGCGCCGCGAGCCGAAATTTTAGTCTGTGACCGCGCCGTACTCGATAACTTCGCCTATTATCACCGACGTTATCCTGAAGCGACGGCAGAGAATCAGGCGCTGTTGCACTATTGTCTGGCGTGGATGCAGAGTTATGACCTTCTCGTGCGACTGCCCATTACCCATTCGCTGACAGCAGACGGTTTTCGCTCAACCGATGCCGCCTTCCAGCATGATATAGATGCGTTGTGTGATGAACTCTTTGAACCTCGCTACCATGAGGAAACGCAACCGGCGTATAGTCGCGGCGCATTTACAGCTGACCAGATAGCCAGTCACATTTTGTCTGCTTCGGCGGCGGCAAGTCAGCGCCTTTGAGTAAATCTTCTTTCGATAGTTTGGCTTTTCCACAGAGATTGTTTCTTTACCCGACATTCTTCGCTATTCTGCCTGTTTTCAAAACTTATTGTCTTTAGAACTCTTTTAGAATTCTTTTAGAATCCCTTAAAGACTTAAACTGCCCGTTTCCAGTATCCTGCCAATGTGAGTTGATGGTCAGTCTACAGAGTGGCTGGCGCTTATCGAGAAGGTGATAGTCAACTCGCAGATTTACAGAGATTTTTGAAGATATATTGATGGCGTGAACCGATGAAAAAACGATTGTCTGTCGCCTGGAATGCACAGATAACCATTGGTCAGCGCCGTCCGTTACACCGATGGCAGTTGCTCGCTTAGTCCTTATGAAATCAGGTGAAAGCTTCAGGCAATACCGCGTTTCTGCCGTCGGCATATTTTCGCTTTGACGCGGGCAGGTATGCTTATAACAGCGTAATCAGATAGGGTAAAACTGCTTGCGTCAATCATCTCCCGGCGGCATCGGCGCTTTGACAAGTAACATCATAGCCCCCATAGCCCCCCTTCAGGGCTTGTCATTACCCAAATCTTTGCACTTATGAGGACTCGACGCGAATCTAAAGGACTTAGCTGGCGTCAGGCTCAAAAGCCGAGCCGTTTGGCCCTTATTCGGCATCGCTCCAAATACTGCAATCAAAGCTATTGCAAAGCCACTACCCGTAAATGAAAAAATTTGGGTAATGACAAGCCTTTCAGGGGTAGGTAATTCATAATCCCGCCCCCTGCCCAAGTTCAACTCTGCATTTAACAACTCCACCGGCACATCCGTAGAACCGTTTATCGGCAGTTCTTTGCTCTCAGACTGCGGCCAAGCCTCCGGGAAAAAGTCGCC
>Ga0187894_10001513_pt1 | contig 29738 bp, 23 predicted proteins | sample GBC1701081metaG_FD_136650 | JGI IMG/M metagenome (GOLD analysis project Ga0187894, IMG submission 136650) | White microbial mat communities from a lava cave in the Kipuka Kanohina Cave System on the Island of Hawaii, USA - GBC170108-1 metaG ...
CGATTTTCATCGTGGCGACCCGCGCCGCGCTCGTCCGACGCGGCACTCCCGTGGTCGCGATTTTCATCGTGGCGACCCGCGCCGCGCTCGTCCGACACGGCACTCCCGTGGTCGCGACTTTCATCGTGGCGACCCGCGCCGCCGCGGTCCGACACGGCACTCCCGTGGTCGCGACTTTCATCGTGGCGACCCGCGCCGCGCTCGTCCGACGCGGCGCCCCCGTCGTCGCGGTCTTAATCGTGCCCGTCGAGGCCGCGAGGATCGGCACTCGGGAGTTATAACGCGTTTGGCGTGAAAGCGCCAGATCGTTGCACGCACGCGACGGCGGCCGCGAGTCGGGTCCGCGGGGGCCGATTCGCGCGCTACCCGCGACGCTGGCCGGGCTCCGCTGCGCTGGCGCCCACTGGCGCGGACGCGGCGGCGGCGAGCGCCCGCTTGCCGCGGCGGAAGAGCGCGACGTACAACCACACGCCGCCGACGACGACCGCGGTGAGCGCAACCCAGCCCTCGACGCGATGCGCCTCGGCCAGGACCGCCTTCAGGTGCTTCGAGAAGAAGTACGCGAGGAAGAAATTGATCGGCACGCCGTAGCCGATTGCCGCGGCGTCCGCGCTGGCGAACTTCCAGAACGGTACCCGGACGACGCCCGCTCCGAGGAACACCGCGGCGCGCAGACCCATCACGTTCCGGGCGAGGAAGACGATGAGCACGCCTCGCCGCCGGTAGCTCGCCTCGATCTGGTCGAGGCGGCTGCGGTTCAGCAGGCGGCCGATCAGCGGCTGGTCGAGCACGCGCTCGCCCCAGTGGCGCCCCGCCGCGTACAGCAGAAGATCCCCGGAGAGCACGCCGACGATGCACGCCGGCAATGCGAGCCACCAGCGCATGAGCTGCTGGTGGGACAGGAGCCCCGCCGTCACGATGGGGACTTCTTCCGGGACCGGCAGGCCAAGACTGCCGAGGACGAGGACGAGCAGGAGCCCGCCGTACGAGAAGTACTCGATGAGTCGCTCGATCAACGCGCCCCAAGGATACACGAATCGGTCCAACCAGCCGGATGCGGTGCGCTATGATGCCCGGCGAGCGACGAGCCTAACCGAGCGGAGGTGAAGATGCCAAGGAAGACTCGGACCACGCGCCGGATAGAACCCCGTGAGGGTGGCGCGGCGGCGCGATCGCGACCTCGGCGGTCTGCGCGCCAGGCTGGCGATGGCCAGGGTCCGCAGGCCTACGCGCACACCGAAGAGAAGCTCCTCCTCCGGCCTGACGTCGGACTCCAGCCGCAGTTTCGGAACAGGAAAGGCCCGAAAACGTACCGCTATGACCCGAGCCTCGATCCGGCGCTGTCCTGGGACATCAACGCCGATCGAGAACGCGCCGAGGCACTGATCAAGAAGGTCGAGACCGCCAATGATCTCGACCAGGCCAAGGCCGCTGCATCCGAACTGCGGCGCATGTCTCGGCCATTCCTAAACTGGACCGGGAAGGCCGAACGGCACGAACTCACCGTGCCCACCCTGCCGCTGTTCGTTCACGAACGCCTTTCGACCCAGGCAATCTTGCAATCGCTCAAGTCGCACAAGCGCGACCGACAGCAGACGCTGGCGCTCTTCGCCGATGAGGAACTCGACGTCGCCGATCGCCTCCTGAAGGCCTACGAGCACCCCTCACCCTGGGTGAACCGCCTGGTCCTTGGCGACAGCCTGATCGTGATGAACAGCCTGCTCCAGTACGAAGGGCTGGGCGGTCAGGTACAGATGATCTACATGGACCCGCCGTACGGGGGGCGCTTCGGGTCCAACTTTCAACCGTTCGTGCGCCGACGCGACGTCAAGCACGGCGATGACACCGACCTGACGCGAGAACCGGAGATGGTTCAGGCCTACCGCGACACCTGGGAGCTGGGCCTGCACTCCTACCTGACCTATCTGCGAGACCGGCTGCTCGCCTGCCGGGAGCTGCTCAATCCCAGCGGCTCGATCTTCGTTCAAATCAGCGACGAGAACGTGCACCACGTGCGCGAGTTGATGGACGAGATGTTCGGCGCCGAAAATTTCTCGAGTCTAATCGTCGTTCAAAAAACTGGTGGACTCGGTACGTCTCGGTTGAAGTCGGTAGCCGATTATCTGCTCTGGTACGCAAAAGACAGGGAGCGGCTCAAGTTTCGCAGATTGTTTCGCCGCAAGCTCCTCGGAGTCGGCGAGAGCACAGGAGCGCGCTACGATCAGCTCCTCCTAGCTGACGGCAAGACGATCAGATCTATGACTCCTGACGAACGTGAGAACCCGGGTCTTGTACCGACGAACTGTCGGGCCTTCCAGCTGGACAATCTCACGTCTGGGGCGTTCCGAGAGAACACCACCGTCCCATTTACGTTCGAGGGAGAGACGTTTCGTCCTGGTGAGAACGCCTGCTGGAAAACAACTGTCGACGGACTAGCCAGGCTCGCAGCCGCAGGGCGACTACAGAAAGCCGGACGAACACTTCGATACCGTAGGTTCCTGGATGATTTTCCTGCGTTCGAGGTCACAAATGTCTGGGCCGACGTTGCGGGGGCGGCGGACAAGTTGTACGTGGTCCAAACGAGCGCTTCGGTGATTCAGCGCTGTGTCCTGATCGCCACCGACCCCGGCGATCTCGTCCTCGACCCCACCTGCGGCAGCGGCACGACCGCCTACGTCGCTGAGCAGTGGGGGCGGCGATGGATCTCCATCGACACCAGCCGAGTGCCGCTCGCGCTGGCGAGACAGCGGCTCCTGACGGCCACATTTCCCTACTACGAGCTGCGGGATCCCGCGCGTGGCCCGGTGGGCGGGTTCGTCTATCGGCGACGGCAGAATCAGCGCGGTGAGGAGGTCGGCGGTATCGTGCCGCACGTGACGCTCAAGTCGATCGCCCAGAACCAGCCGCCCGAGGAGGAGGTGCTGGTCGATCGGCCCGAGACCGTGTCCGGCGTGGTTCGCGTCTCGGGACCGTTCGTCGGCGAGGCCACGATCCCGACGACGATCGAGGTCGAGCCCGTCGCCCGTGAGGTCGAAGGCAAGTACGAGACTGATCCCATCGGGCGGATGACGGAGATTCTGCGCCGGTCGCCGAGCCTCCGTCTCGGCGGAAGCCAGACAGTGATGCTCCGCAACATCCGCAGGCCCGCGAAAGCGCTGAGCCTGCACGCCGAGGCAGAGATCGTCGAACCGACGCTAGAAGACCTCGCCGGGGAAGTCGCGAGCCAGAAGTCGATCGACATGCGTCGTGGCCGGCCCGTGGCGTTCGTGTTCGGTCCCGAGCATGGACCGGTGACGGAGCAGATGGTTTTCGCGGCGGCCAAGGAAGCACACCTCAAGAACTACGACCGCCTTTTCGTCGTGGGCTTCGCCGTTCAGCCGGGCGCCAGCAAGCTCATCCAGGCATGTGAGGACGCCGTAGGCATCCCGGCGACCTACGTGCAGGCCACGATGGATCTCCTGATGACCGATCTGCTCAAAACCACACGTGCCAGCCAGGTCTTCGCCGTCACGGGTGCGCCCGATGTCCGCCTCGTTCGCCTGCGGCGCAAGGGGGACAACGGGCCTCTCTATCGCGTCGAGCTACTCGGGCTCGACGTCTTCGATCCGGTGACGATGCAGACCGATCACCGCAAGGGTGACGACGTGCCCGCGTGGTTCCTCGACAGCGACTATGACGACCTGGCGTTTCACGTGTCCCAGGCCTTCTTCCCTCGCACTGGCGCGTGGGAGGCGCTGCAACGGGCGCTCCGAACGACCTTCGAGGATTCCGTCTGGGAGCATCTCGCCGGCACGGTCAGTGAGCCGTTCGCGGCTGGCGACAACAGCCGCGTGGCCGTCAAGGTGATCGACGACCGGGGCAACGAGCTGATGGTGATCCGCGCGCTCGCGGAGGCCGAGCCCGAGCGGTAGACCGGTGAGCCAGTTCAACGAAGTCCTCCAGCCGATCATCTGCGATCCGTACACCGAGCCCAAGGAACATTGGGTGGTGGAGCGGGGTCGGCCCGCAGAGAAGGCCCACAGCCGGCGCGACGCGCACTACTACTACCGGCCCCCGGCGCGGTCCACCGGCCCCGCGCAGGCCGACGACGTCGGAACGAGGTTCCCGCTCTCGCTCGTCAACGACATCCGCAAGCGCGTGCGCGACTGGGGCCATCGGTACGAAGGCGTGACCGGTGTCACGGCGGAGCTGCTGGCCTACTGGAAGCGCCCCGACCGCGAGCATCGTTTGTTCTTCTGCCAGCGAGAGGCCATCGAGACGATCATCTTCCTGGTCGAGGCCCGCGGCGACTTCCGGCAGGGCATTCAGGTTCCCCTCGACGCGCCAGGTGAGTTCGTGCGCTACGCCTGCAAGATGGCGACAGGTGCGGGCAAGACGACGGTGATGGCCGCCCTCGCGGCGTGGAGCATCCTCAACAAGGTCGCGGACCGCGGGGACCGGCGCTTCTCCGACGTGGTGCTCGTGGCATGCCCCAATGTCACCATCCGGGATCGACTCCAGGAACTGGATCCGCAGCGGGGCGAGGCGAGCCTCTATCGAATCCGTGATCTCGTCCCCGCTCACCTGATGACCGACCTCCGCAGAGGTCACGTGGTCATCAGGAACTGGCACACGTTCGCGCCACTCGAGCTGAACCAGGTGGGCGGTGTCGGCGCGCGGGTGGTCCAGCGCGGCCGCGAATCCGATACGGCTCTCGTGACGCGCGTCTTCGGGCCGGAGGTCGGCGGCAAGGGGAATGTCCTCGTCCTGAACGACGAGGCCCACCATGCGTATCGCATCCGCCGGGACGTCGACGGGGACGACGCTGCCGACGAGGACGAGCTCGCGGACGCGGATCGCCGGGAAGCGACAGTCTGGATCGAAGGGCTCGACCGAATTCATCGTATCCGCGGCATCAATCTCAGCGTCGACCTGTCGGCGACCCCCTTTTACCTGAACCGATCCGGAAACGATCCCGGTCGCCCCTTCCCATGGATCGTCTCCGATTTCGGGCTGATCGATGCCATCGAGAGCGGCCTGGTGAAGATTCCGCAGCTGCCGGTTCAGGACGCCACCGGACGCGAGATCCCCGTGTACTTTCACCTGTGGAAGTGGATCGTCGAGGAAAAACTCTCGGCGGGTGAGCGCGGGGGACGCCGCGGACAGGTGAGGCCCGAGGCGGTGCTGCGCTGGGCTCAGCAGCCCATCGCCCAGCTCGCTGGCCTCTGGCGCGAGGACTTCGTGAGATGGCGGGACGAGGCGGCTCGCGGCGCGCGCCCACCGGTGCCGCCAGTGTTCATTGTGGTGTGCCGTGACACGCGGCTCGCCAGGGTGGTCCACGAGTGGCTCACCGGCACTGGGACCGGCGCTGCACCGCCGATCGAGGAGTTCCGCAACGCGGAGGGCGTCGAATACACCGTGCGAATCGACTCGCGCGTTGTGGAGGAGCTGTCGTCCGGAGTGGCGCGGAGCGACGAGAGCCGGCGACTTCGCTTCGTGCTCGACACGATCGGCCGGACGACCTGGCCCGGCGGCAAACCGCCAGAGGAATACATGGAACTGGTCGACAGGGTGAACCGCAAGGCAGCCGAGGAAGGTCGGCCTGCCGCCGCTGACCCGCGTGTGCCCCCGGGTCGGGACGTCCGTTGCATCGTGTCCGTGGCGATGCTCACCGAGGGCTGGGACGCGACGACCGTCACGCACATCGTCGGGCTGCGCCCGTTCGAGTCACAACTCCTGTGCGAGCAAGTCATCGGGCGCGGCCTTCGTCGCTCGCAATATCACGATCTCACGGTCGAGGAGGTTGCAAAGGTCTACGGTGTGCCGTTCGAGTTGATCCCGCTCAAGGCCACGCCGGGCGTCCCCACGCCGCCGCCGAAGGTGCATCACGTCCACGCCGTGTCACCGGCACGCGACAGCCTCGAAATCACCTACCCTCGCGTCGAGGGGTACGCACACACCGCCAGCGCTGACGTGACGGTGGCGTGGGATCGAGTTCCGAACCTCACACTCGATCCCCAGGAAATCCCCGACGCTGTCAAAGTGAAGGCGCTCTCCGGCGACCGAGGCGGCCGGCTCTCACTGACCGGGCCGGGTTCGACTGCCGACGTCACGCTCGAGGCCTGGCGCCAGAGCAAGCGCATGCAGGAACTGGAGTTCCAGCTGGCCCGGGCACTGACGCAGCGGGTCGCGCTGCAGCCGGGATGCACGATACCGCCCCAGGCGCTCTTCGCACGGCTACTCGCCATCGTCCGCCGGTTCCTGCGCGAGAAGGTGCGGCCCGCGGGCGGGCGCGACACGCGTGACGTCTTCCTCGAGCCGTACTTCTCGTGGGCGGTCGAACTCCTGGCCGACGCAGTCGTTCCCGCCGAGGGCGACGCGCGGGAGATTCCTCGCTACGAGGCGCATCGCGCGGCCGGTAGCACCCGGGACGTGGACTTCTGGACCTCGCGGCCCGTCTGTGAGGTGGAACGCTCACATCTGAACTACGTGGTTGCCGACACGGGCGTGTGGGAACAGTCCGCCGCCTTTCACCTCGATCGGGATGACCGCGTGGTGGCATTCGCGAAGAACGCGGGCCTCGGCTTCGCCATCCCCTACGCCTACCGCGGCGAGGCGCGCGAGTACCTGCCGGACTTCCTGGTACGACTGCGGGACGACGGACACGAGGTCGGCACGCTGATACTGGAAACGAAGGGCTACGATCCTGCCGCGGCGGCCAAGGTCGCTGGCGCCCGTCGCTGGGTCGAGGCCGTCAATGCGGAAGGGTCGCACGGACGCTGGACCTTCAGGCTCGTATCGACTCCGTCCGACGTGCCGGCAGCGCTGCGGTCGGCAGTCCGGGAACTGGGCGCGCCCTCGGGACCCGGTTGGCGCGTGGCGCTCCAGCAATTCGTGACCGAGGTGCGGGACGCCTACGACGAACGGCTCGATCGCGTCGTGCTCTACGGATCGCGCGCTCGTGGCGGCGCCACGAGGGAATCGGACGTCGACACGCTCGTGGTTCTCGAGCGGTGCCTGGATTTCTGGGCGGAGTTCGACCGGGTCAAGGCCATTGCGAGCCACGTATCGGACACGCATGATGTCGTGATCTCGGCGCTGCCAGTCGACCGCGAGGAGTTCGAGCGGAGCCCGCAGCCGCTCCTGGTGAATGCGCGCCGCGAGGGCAAGACCGTCTCGTGAGCGCGGAGACGGATGCCCTGATGGCCCGGGCTCGACGCAGCCTGGACGCAGCGCGATTGCTCCTAGAGGCCGGCAACCCGGACTTCGCTGCTTCCCGTACCTACTACGCCATGTTCTACGCCGCTGAGGCGCTCCCGTTGTCGCGGGGCCTCGTGTTCTCGAGGCACGGAACCCTGATCGCGGAGTTTAGCCGGGAGTTCGTCCGCTCGGGCGAGTTCGCCGCCGAGTATGGACGCGCTCTGCGCGATGCGCTCGATGAGAGAATCGCCGCCGACTACCACGCCACCGAGGATTTTCCATCGGCGCGAAGTCAACGACTTCTCGCACGGGCCGAGGCGTTCGTGGCTGCGGCTCAGGCGTTCCTCGACCGACCCAGCTCGTGATTCCGGCGCTCTGAAGCTCCAGGGCGCACGCGAGGCGGTCCTGGTGCCCTACTGGCGCGCCGTCGGCCTGGTGCTCACCGTCTGGTGACGGTCACGGCCCGAATGCGTAGAGCTTGTGATCGGACGAGCCGACATAGAGCGTGCCGTCGGCGCCGATCGCGGGCGAGGCGTTGATGAAGTCGCCCGTGGTGTACCGCCAGAGCTCGCTGCCGTTGGGGCGAAGCGCCAGCACGGTCGGCCCCATGCTGACGTAGACGACGCCGTCAGCGCCGATCGCGGGGGACGTGGCGAACGCGGCGGTCCCGGCGACCTTCCAGATCTCTCCTCCGGTACTGCCGTTGAGTTTGTAGAAGGTCTTGCCGGTCGTCGTACCGACGTAGATGGCGCCGCTGCTCGCGATGGCAGGTGTCGACTCGACGTAGCCCTTCGTGGCATGGAACCACCGGATCGTGCCGTTCGGATCGACGGCGTAGACGCCGACGGTCGTGCCGACGTAGATCGTGCCGTCGGCGCCGATGGCAGGCGACGACTTGCGGTTCAGCCCCTTGAGCTTGATGCCCTTTGGACCCCAGATCGGCACGCCTCCGGTCGTCAGGGCATACAGGGCGCCGTTCGTCGATCCGATGTAGATCGTGCCGGTGTCCGGGTCGACCGCCGGAGAGGACCAGAGGATGTACTGCTCCGCCTTGAACTTCCACTTGAGGTCGCCGTTCGGACGGAGCGCGTGCACCAATCCCGCCCAGGTGCCCGAGAAGTAGATGGTCCCGTCGGCGGCCACGGCAGGCGACGTCCTCACGTCGCCGTCGTTGAGGATCCGGTAGCGCCACTTGATCGAACCGTCGGGATTGAACGCGTAGAGCCGGTTGTCACGCGCACCGTAGTAGATGGTGCCGTCGGCCGCGATGGCAGCGCCGGACAGCGTGGCCTCACCCGAGAGCGGCCGGCACCATCGCTCGGAGCCGTCGGGATTGATCGCGCAGAACGTGTAGCCGCCCGCGGTGTAGATGGTCCCATCGGCAGCGATCGTCGGCGACGCGCGGATGATGTCAGTCGACTCCCACGTCCACTTCACTGCCCCGGTCAGCGGCCCGTTCACCACGCTCTGCCCCGTGTGGCGGAGGTCGCCGTGGAACATGGGCCACGGGCTGTCGGCCAGTTCCGCCCGCAGGGATCCGACGGTGCCCCACAGAAAGGCCAGCCCGAGACCGAGCACGGCCACGATCGAGCGTCCGTTCATCGAGATTTGCTCCTCCTCGCCCGTTCGACCCGGCTCGTGTCACGGCCGGTGCCGCGAGGCCACCACCGTCCGGGGCGGTGTCCTCGTGGGCCGCTTCGTACACTACCGGGGAAACGCGCGTCAAGGACGAAGCGCGTGACGGACGACGGGCTATCCCGACCCGGCGCGGACGGACGCGAGCGCGGGCACGGGGTTCGCGGCTCGCGGGACGGGCGCTCCGCCGAGTCCGCGCGGCCGGACGCGTCTCGCCGCCGCGCCGCCGGGATCCCCCGACCCGCGTGGAGGTCGCGTGCCCGCCTGGCCCCGATGGGAGGCTCGCACGCGGCCCGCCACCATCTGGACGAGACGGTCCATGGCCGTGAACAGCATCTCGACGCTGTAGCCGCCCAGGAAAGCTGGCGTCGTAGAGCTTGCTGTTGTCGTACGTGAACGCCCAGATCTTGGCATTGATCTCGGTGAGAGAGCCGGTCCGTCGCGTGTCCATATTCGGTGATGACAGGTGTGCTATAAGGAGGCGTCGGCAGCACGACGCCGCACTTGCCCAAGGAGACCAATCCCGTGAGCGACTCGACCCGCCCGCTCAACGCCGCCATCGACCGACTGCCGGCGGACGTCTTCGCCGCGTTCGGCACGCTCGCATCGACGGACCTCTGCGACGTCGTGGATCTCTCGTGCGTCATGCGCTACGCGATCCACCCGCTGTGGCCCGACATGCCGCGCATCGCCGGGCCGGCCTTCACCGTGCGCACGGCCAAGCACGACAACCTGATGTTCCATGCTTCGATCTATCTCGCGAAGCCCGGCGACGTGATCGTGGTGGAGTCGGGCGACGACGAGATGGCCGTCGCCGGCGGCAACGTGTGCGCCATCGCGCAGCGCAATGGCGTGGCGGGGCTCGTCGTCGACGGCGTGATCCGTGACGTGGGCGAGGCGCGCGCCAACCGCTTTCCGGTCTTCGCCCGTGGCGCCTCGCCCATTCCCGCCAAGCGCGGGGGCGCCGGCGAGATGAACGGGCCGATCCGATGCGGCGGCGTCGTGGTCCATCCGGGCGACGTGGTCGTGGGCGACGAGGAGGGCCTCGTCGTCGTGCCCCGCGCGCAGGCCACCGACGTGCTCGCGAAGGTTCAGGCGCGGGTGGCCGCCGACGCCGCGCTCACGCTCGATGCGTGGGAGAAGCGGCACCGCGCGGCCGTCGAAGCGGCGCTCCAATCCAAAGGCTATCGCCTCTCCTGAGCCGGCCATGCCAGTCTTCTTCGACAAGCGCGAGCACATCGGCATCGTCACGCTCTCCCGTCCCGGTGCGCGCAACGCCTGGGGGGCCGACTTCAACGACGGCCTCGCCCGCCACTTCGCGGCCATGGCGGAGGACGACGAGATCCGGTGCGCCGTCGTGACCGGCGACGAGCAGGGCGGCGCGTTCTCGGCGGGCGCGAATCTGAAGGATCCGAACACGCACACCGTCGAGTCGGCGGCGGAGTTCATCAAGACCGTCGCGCGCCGGCGACAGCGCGCCTTCGAGGTCCTCGGCGAGTTTCCCAAGCCCATCGTCGCCGCCGTCAACGGCTACGCGGTGGGCATCGGATGCATCATCACGTTTTGCTGCGACCTCGTGGTCGCCTCGGAGCGGGCGGAGTGGCGGCTGCCGCAGGTGGCGCTCGGCATCCTGCCGGCCTACGGCGGCGCCGTGCGGCTGGCGCGGCGCGTGGGCCAGGGCCAGGCCATGCGACTGGCCCTGGGCTTCCCGCTCGACGCCGCGGAGGCGTATCGCATCGGGCTCGCCCAGTGGCTCGTGCCGCACGCCGAGGTCGTAGCCAAGGCGCTCGAGGTGGCGCGCCATCTCGCGGATCTGCCGCCGCTGGCCGCGCGTCTCGCCAAGGAGTCGCTGCTGCGCGGCCTCGATATCCCCAACCTGTCGGACGCCTCGCTGGTCGACCTCTATCGATTCATGGCGCTCGAGTTGACCGAGGACAAGGCCGAGGGGCACCGGGCGTGGCGCGAAAAGCGCCGGCCGACGTTTCGAGGGCAATAGCCGATCTCTCTCGCAGGGAGCACGTCATGAAGAATCCAGATCTCGATCAGCTGGCCATCAATACCGTTCGCACCTTGTCGATGGACGCCGTCCAGCAGGCGAACTCGGGGCATCCGGGTACGCCCATGGCGCTGGCGCCCGTCGCCTACTGTCTCTGGCAGCGATTTCTCCGGTTCGATCCCGAGCACCCCATCTGGCCCAATCGCGATCGGTTCGTGCTCTCGAACGGGCACGCGTCGATGCTGCTCTATTCGCTGCTGCACCTGGCCGGCGTGAAGGCGGTGAATCCCCAGTACGAGCGGCTGGGGCATCTGTCCGTCTCGCTCGACGACATCAAGCGCTTCCGCCAGATCGACTCGAAGTGCCCGGGCCATCCCGAGTACCGGTGGACGTCGGGCGTCGAGACGACGACCGGGCCGCTCGGCCAGGGCGTCGCGACCAGCGTGGGCATGGCGATCGCCGGCCAGTGGATGGAGACGTACTTCAACCGCCCGGGCTTCCCCATGTTCGACTTCGACGTGTACGCCATCGCCGGCGACGGCTGCATGATGGAGGGCATCTCGAACGAGGCGGCGTCGCTCGCCGGGCACCTCCGCCTTTCGAACCTGTGCTGGATCTACGACAACAACCACATCACGATCGAGGGCCACACCGCGCTCGCGTTCAGCGACGACGTCGCCGTGCGCTTCCTCGGCTACAACTGGAACGTCACGCGCGTCGGCGACGCGAACGACCTCGAGATGCTCGAGCGCGCGTTCAAGACGTTCAGGGAGACGACCGACCGTCCGACGCTGATCATCGTCGACAGCCACATCGCCTACGGGGCGCCCAACAAGCAGGACACGTCCGCGGCCCATGGCGAGCCGCTCGGCGAGGAGGAAATCCGACTCACCAAGCGCGCCTACGGCTGGCCCGAGGACGCCAAGTTCCTGGTGCCCGACGGCGTGCGCGAGCACTTCCAGGCGCAGCTCGGCGCGCGCGGCGCGGCGGCGCAGGCGAAGTGGATGACACTCTACGACGACTACAAGCGGAAGTTCCCCGAGCTGGCCGAGCACCTCTTGATGATGCAGCGCCGCGAGCTGCCCGCGGGCTGGGACAAGGCGTTCGAGGCCTTCCCCGCCGACCCGAAGGGTGTCGCCACACGCGACTCGTCGGGCAAGGTGCTGAACGCGGTCGCGCAGCGCGTGCCGTGGCTGATCGGCGGCGCCGCCGACCTGTTCCCGTCGACGAAGACGCGTCTGGTGTTCGAGGGCGCGGGCGACTTCGAGCCCGGATCGGACGGCGGGCGCAACTTCCACTTCGGCATCCGCGAGCACGCGATGGCCGCGGTCTGCAACGGCATGTCGCTCGCGAAGGTGCGGCCCTTCGGCGCGGGCTTCTTCATCTTCAGCGACTACGCGCGGGGCGGCATTCGCCTCTCGGCCCTCATGGAGATCCCCGTCATCCACATCTTCACCCACGACTCGATCGGCCTCGGCGAGGACGGGCCGACGCACCAGCCCGTGGAGCAGCTCGCGTCGCTCCGGGCCATGCCGCACCTGCTGGTGATCCGCCCGGCGGACGCCAACGAGGTCGTCGAGGCGTGGCGCGTCATCCTGCCGCTCCAGCACCAGCCGGTGGCCCTCGTCCTGAGCCGGCAGGCGCTGCCCACCATCGACCGCACGCGCTACGCGGCGGCGAGCGGGCTCGCGCAGGGCGCCTACATCCTCGCGGATTCGCCCGACGGGGCGCCCGACGTCCTGCTGCTGGCGACGGGCAGCGAGGTCGCGCTCTGCCTCGGCGCCTTCGAGCAGCTCGCGAAGGAAGGCGTCAAGGCGCGGGTGGTCAGCATGCCGGCGTGGGAGCTGTTCGAGCGCCAGAGCCAGGAGTATCGCGACCGCGTCCTTCCGCCGTCGGTGCGGGCGCGGGTGTCGGTGGAGCAGGCGTCGACCTTCGGCTGGGAGCGCTACACGGGAATCGACGGCGCCCGCATCGGCATGGAGACGTTCGGCGCCTCGGCGCCGCTCAAGGAGCTCGTCCGGAAGTTCGGGTTCACGCCGGAGAACGTCGTGGCCGCGGCCCGGGCGCAGGTCGCCCGTGTCCGCGGCGCCCCGTCCCGGTAAACCAGCTCCGAGTCGGGTGAATTGGACGGATGCGGGGGACTGTGCTTGAATTGAACTCGAATCAAAGGGTTCTCGGCGAAAGGAGTTCATCATGACTACCACCCCGACCTGGACGCTGCGCGAGGCCGGCCAGAGCCTCTGGCTGGACAACATCACGAGAACGCTGCTCCAGAGCGGCACGCTCAAGCGGTACATCGACGAGTTGGGCATCACCGGACTCACGTCGAACCCGACGATCTTCGACAACGCCATCAGCAAGAGCGCGGACTACGACGAGAGCATCAAGCGCGGGCTCGCGAAGGGCATGGCGGTCGAGCCGCTGTTCTTCGAGCTGGCCCTCGAGGATCTCACGCAGGCCGCCGACCTGTTCCGGCCGACCCACGACGCCACCGACGGCGTCGACGGCTTCGTCTCGCTCGAGGTCTCCCCGGAGCTCGCCTACGACACGGCGAAAACCATCGCCCAGGCGAAGGAGCTTCACGCGAAGGCGGGACGCCCGAACCTCTTCATCAAGATCCCGGGGACGCCGCAGGGATTGCCGGCGATCGAGGAGGCGATCTTCGCGGGCGTGCCGATCAACGTGACCTTGCTCTTCTCGCGCGAGCACTACGTGGCCGCGGCCGACGCCTACATGCGCGGCATCGAGCGGCGCATCGCCGCCGGGCTCAACCCCGACGTCCGCTCGGTCGCGTCGGTGTTCATCAGCCGCTGGGACCGCGCGGTGACGGGCAAGGTGCCGAACGAATTGCACGCCCAGCTCGGTATCGCGATCGCCAAGCGCACCTACCACGCCTATCGCACGATCCTCACGTCGGACCGCGCGCAGCGCCTGGCCAACAAGGGCGCGCGCCCGCAGCGCCTCCTGTGGGCCAGCACCGGCACCAAGGACCCGCACGACTCCGACGTCATGTACGTGAGTGGGCTCGTGTCGCCGCACACCGTGAACACCATGCCCGAGGGCACGCTCACCGCGTTCGCTCAGCACGGCGTGCTCGGCCCGACGCTGTCCCCGGACGGCGGTGACTGCGAGGAAGTCATCGCCCGCTTCGCGCGTGCCGGCATCGACGTGCTCGGGCTGGCCGCCGATCTGCAGACCGAGGGCGCCAAGGCCTTCGTCACGTCGTGGGACGAGCTCATGGCAGGCCTCGCGTCCAAGACCGACGCGCTCAAGAAGTCCCGCTGACCCGGCCACGGCGGCCGGCGGTCCCGCCGCCGGCCGCGCGCCGTCGAGGAAGGAGCGCAGTGCCGTGAGCACCATGCCGCCGCTTCTCACGCGCCGTCCCGAATGGGCGGCGCTGCACGATCATTTCCAGAAGATCCGGGACACCCACCTGCGCGCGCTCTTCGCCGACGATCCGCGGCGGGGCGAGCGGCTCACCGCGGAGGCCGCCGGCCTCTACCTCGACTACTCGAAGCACCGCGTCACCGACGAGACCCTCCGGCTCCTCGTGCGGCTGGCCGAGGCCTCGGGCCTGCGCGCGCGCATCGACGCCATGTTCCGCGGCGACAAGATCAACCTCACCGAGGATCGCGCCGTGCTCCACGTCGCGCTGCGCGCGCCCCGGGGACAGGTGATCCGCGTCGACGGCGCGGACGTCGTGCCCGGCGTGCACGAGGTCCTCGACCGCATGGCCGCCTTCGCGGATCGCGTGCGAAGCGGCGCGTGGACGGGCCATACCGGCCAACGCATCCGGAACGTGATCAACATCGGGATCGGCGGGTCCGACCTGGGCCCGGTCATGGCGTACGAGGCGCTTCGCCATTACAGCGATCGCTCGATGACGTTCCGCTTCGTGTCGAACGTCGACGGCACCGACTTCGCCGAGGCCACGCGCGATCTCGACCCGGCCCAGACCCTGTTCATCGTGTCGTCGAAGACCTTCACGACGCTCGAGACGATGACCAACGCGCACACCGCGCGCGACTGGGCGCTCAAGGCCCTGGGCGATCCGAAGGCGGTCGCCAAGCACTTCGTCGCCGTGTCGACGAACGACAAGGGCGTGACGGCGTTCGGGATCGACACGGCCAACATGTTCGGCTTCTGGGACTGGGTGGGTGGGCGCTACTCGATGGACTCGGCCATCGGGCTCTCGACGATGATCGCCGTCGGGCCCGAGCAGTTCCGCGCCATGCTCGCCGGCTTCCACGCGATGGACGAGCACTTTCGCACCGCGCCGTTCGAGCGGAACCTGCCCGCGATCATGGGCCTGCTCGCCGTCTGGTACAACGATTTCTTCGGCGCCCAGACCGTGGCGGTGCTGCCGTACGACCAGTACATGAAGCGGTTCCCCGCGTACCTCCAGCAGCTCACGATGGAGTCGAACGGCAAGCACGTCACGCTCGAGGGCACGCGCGTCGACTACGAGACCGGCCCGATCTTCTGGGGCGAGCCGGGCACGAACGGCCAGCACTCGTTCTACCAGCTCATCCACCAGGGCACGAAGATCATCCCGTGCGACTTCATCGGGTTCTGCCGGCCGCTCAACCCGTTGCCGCCACATCACGATCTGCTCATGGCCAACGTCTTCGCCCAGACGGAGGCGCTCGCCTTCGGCAAGACGCCCGAGGACGTGAAGGCCGAGGGCACTCCCGACGCGCTGGTCCCCGCTCGCGTCTTCGAGGGCAACCGGCCGACCAGCACGATCCTGGCCGAGCGCCTGACGCCCGAGACGCTGGGGGCGCTGGTCGCGCTCTACGAGCACAGCGTCTTCACCCAGGGCGCGATCTGGCACATCGACTCGTTCGACCAGTGGGGCGTCGAGCTGGGCAAGGTCCTGGCCGGTCGCATCGCCAAGGAACTGGAGAGCCCCGCGGAGCCCGCGCTCGGCCACGACAGCTCGACCAACGCCCTGATTCGCCGCTACCGCAAGCTCCGCTAGTCCGAGCGACGATGAGGGCCTCGTCGCTCTGTGAGGCCGCCGGTCCAGTGCGCTTAAACAAAGGAGAATAGGCACATGCAGCTTGGAATGATCGGGCTCGGACGAATGGGCGCGAACATGGTGCGGCGACTGATCAGGAACGGACACGAGTGCGTCGTGTACGACCACAGCCCCCAGGCCGTGGAGGGGCTGGTCAAGGAGCGGGCGGGCGGCGCGAGCTCGCTGGATGAGCTCGTCGCCAAGCTCACGCCGCCGCGCGCCGTGTGGCTCATGGTGCCCGCGGCCGTGGTCGACGAGACCCTCGGGCAGCTCGCCCCCAAGCTCGCCAAGGGCGACGTCGTCATCGACGGCGGCAACTCCTACTACATCGACGACATCCGGCGGGCCAAGATGCTCGCCGAACGAGGCATCGACTACGTCGACTGCGGCACCAGCGGCGGCGTGTGGGGGCTCGAGCGCGGCTACTGCCTGATGATCGGCGGGCCCCGGGCCACCGTGCAGCGGCTCGACCCGATCTTCAAGACGCTCGCGCCGGGACGCGGGTCGATCCCACGCACGCCGGGCCGCGAGAAGGCTGGCGGCACGGCCGAGGACGGGTATCTGCACTGTGGCGACAGCGGGGCCGGGCACTTCGTCAAGATGGTGCACAACGGCGTCGAGTACGGCGTGATGGCCGCGTACGCGGAGGGCTTCAACATCCTGCGGCACGCCAACGTCGGCAAGGTCGGGCGCACGATCGACGCCGAGACCACGCCGCTGCGCGATCCCGAGCACTACCAGTACGAGATGAACGTCGCCGACGTGGCGGAGGTCTGGCGGCGGGGCAGCGTCGTCGCCTCGTGGCTGCTCGATCTCGCGGCCATCGCGCTGCTCGAGCAGCCCGACCTCAAGACCTACTCCGGACGCGTGTCGGACTCGGGCGAGGGCCGCTGGACGATCCTCGCGGCGATCGACGAGGGCGTCCCCGCCCCCGTCCTGTCGAGCGCGCTCTTCCAGCGCTTCAGCTCGCGCGGCGAGGAGGACTTCGCCAACAAGATCCTGTCCGCGATGCGCTTCCAGTTCGGCGGCCACATCGAGCGGCCAGCGGGCGGCTAGGGCGATGCCGCCCGCGCCGTCCGACGCGCTCGTCTTCTTCGGCGCCACCGGCGATCTCGCGTACAAGCAGATCTTCCCCGCGCTCCAGGCGATGGTCCGCCGAGGCCATCTCACCGCGCCCGTGATCGGCGTGGCCAAGGCGGGCTGGAATCTCGACCAGCTCCGGGCTCGCGCGCGCGCGAGCCTCGCCGAGCATGGCGGCGGGGTCGACGAAGCGCAGTTCGCGAAGCTCGTGGCCCTGCTGCGCTACGTGGACGGCGACTACCACGACCCGGCGACGTTTCAGAGCTTGCGCAAGGAGCTGGGCGCCGCCACGCGGCCCGTGCACTACCTCGCGATCCCGCCGAGCCTCTTCGACACGGTCGTCCAGGCGCTCGGGACGGCGGGGTGCGCCAAGGACGCCCGCGTCATCATCGAGAAGCCGTTCGGCCACGACCTCGCGTCGGCGCGCGCGCTGAACGCGACGCTGCACAGCGTCTTTCCCGAGTCGTCGGTCTTCCGCATCGACCACTACCTCGGCAAGGGCGCCGTGCAGAACCTCCTGCTGTTCCGCTTCGCCAACGTCTTCCTCGAGCCGATCTGGAACCGGCACTACGTGGAATCCGTCCAGATCACGATGGCCGAGGCGTTCGGCGTCGAGGGGCGCGGCGCCTTCTACGACGAGACGGGCGCCATCCGCGACGTCATCGAGAACCACATGCTGCAAGTCGTGGGCTTCCTCGCGATGGAGCCGCCGACCAGCACGTATCACGAGTCGATCCGCGACGAGCAGGTGAAGGTCTTCCGCATGATCCGGCCCCTCGACCCCGAGCACCTCGCGCGCGGCCAGTTCGCGGGCTACCGGAAGGAACCCGGCGTCTCGCCGACGTCCAAAGTCGAGACGTTCGGCGCCGTCCAGCTCTGCGTCGACTCGTGGCGGTGGGAGGGGGTGCCGTTCCTGATCCGCGCCGGCAAGTGCCTGCCCGTGACGACCACCGAGGTCCTGGTCACGCTGAAGCGGCCGCCACTCTCGCATCTCGCGCCGGGCAAGGGCAATCACGTCCGCTTCCGCTTGAGTCCCGAGGTCGAGATCGCCCTCGGGGCGCGCGTCAAGCATCCTGGCGGGGCGTTCTCCACCGACGTCGCCGAGCTCTCGATGGTCCGTCAGCCCACCGGCGACGACATGGAGCCCTACGAGCGTCTGCTCGGGGACGCCATGGCGGGCGACGCCATGCTCTTCGCGCGCGAGGACGCGGTCGAAGCGGCGTGGCAGGTCGTCGAGCCGATCTTGAAGACGGCGACCCCGGTCTACGAGTACCAGCCGGGCACCTGGGGCCCGGCCGAGGCCGCCCGCCTCGCCGCCGACATCGGCGGCTGGCACGATCCCCTGCCGCATGCCTGACCGCGCAGAGCGCGGGACCTCCGTGACCTCGCTCGTGCTCGCCGGCGATATCGGCGGCACCTCGACCCGAATCGGGCTGTTCGAGGTGGCCGCCGGGCGCCTCGCCGCCGTCGCCAAGGAGCACTACGTGAGTCGGGACCATTCCGGGCTGGACGCGATCGTGCGCGCGTTCCGGGCCGCGCACGCCGACCCGATCGTCGGCGCGTGCTTCGGGGTCCCCGGGCCCGTGATGAACGGGCGCGTCGACGCGCCGAACCTGGCCTGGGGCGTCGACGAACGCGAGCTCGCGCGCACGATCGGCTTGCCGTCGGTCGGCCTGATCAACGACCTCGAGGCGAACGCGCACGGGATCTTCACGCTGTCGCCCGCGGACTTCGTCGTCCTCAACGAGGGCGCTCCGGACGCAGTCGGCAACATCGCCGTCATCTCCGCTGGCACCGGGCTCGGTGAGGCCGGCATGTACTGGGACGGCGTCCAGCATCATCCGTTCGCGACCGAGGGCGGCCACGCCGACTTCGGGCCGCACAGCGACGCCGAAGTCGAGCTGCTCCGCCATCTCCGGCGTCGCTTCGGCAGCCACGTGAGCGCCGAGCGCGTGGTGTCCGGACCGGGCCTGGCCAACATCTACGAGTTCGCGCGCGACACCGGCCTCGGCACCGAGCCCGAGTGGCTGACGCGCGCGATCCGGGAGGGCGACCCGCCGGCCGTCATCTCGCAAGCAGGCCTCGCCGGCACGAGCGACCTCTGCGTGAGAGCGCTCGATCTGTTCGTGGAAGCCTATGGCGACGAGGCCGGCAACCTCGCCCTCAAGCTGATGGCGAAGGGCGGCGTCTATCTGGGGGGCGGCATCGCGCCCCGGATCATCGACAAGCTCAAGGGGCCGGCGTTCATGGCTGCCTTCACCGCCAAGGGCCGGCTCGAGCCGCTGCTGCGGTCGATGCCCGTCAAGGTCATCGCCAACGACCAGACCGCGCTCTTCGGCGCCGCGCGCCGCGCCGCGCTCCACGCACACCTCATCCAGCCGGTCGCCCGCTGATGGCGAGGGCCCGCGGCCGACCCGCGCCGACACCGCCGGCGGCCGGCGCGGGTCGCTTCGACCTCACGCGCGCTCCCGCCACCCGCGAAGGGCGGCGCATGAAGCAGGCGGCATCCGGCGCTGCGGCCTGGGATCGCTGGGGGCCGTACCTGAGCGACCGCGCGTGGGGCACCGTCCGCGAGGACTACAGCCCCGGCGGCACGGCCTGGCAGTACCTCCCTCACGACCACGCCCGCTCGCGCGCGTATCGCTGGAACGAGGACGGCCTCCTCGGCATCTCCGACCGGCATCAGCACGTGTGCTTCGCGTGGGCCGTGTGGAACGGGCGCGATCCCATCCTGAAGGAGCGGCTCTTCGGGCTCGACAACAGCGAGGGCAATCACGGCGAGGACGTGAAGGAGTGCTACTTCTACCTCGACAACGTGCCCACCCACTCGTACATGAAGGGCCTCTACAAGTATCCGCAGGCGGCGTTCCCCTATGCCGAGCTGGTCGAGGAGAACCGCCGTCGCGGTCGGGCGGAGCGCGAGTACGAGCTCCTCGATACCGGCGTCTTCGCGGATGACCGCTACTGGGACCTGCTCGTCGAGTACGCGAAGGCCACGCCGGACGACGTCCTCATCCAGCTCACGGTCACGAACCGCGGGCCCGACGAGGCCGTGCTCGACGTCCTGCCCACCGTCTGGTTCCGCAACCGATGGTCGTGGACGGCGGGCGCGCCCCGGCCGCGGCTCGCCGCCGATCCCGCCGCGAGCCGCCCGCGCGTCGTCATCGAGGATCCCGAGATGGCTCCGTGCCGTCTCGAATGCGAGGCGGGCGCCGAGCTCCTGTTCACGGAGAACGAGACGAACTTCGCGCGACTCTGGGGCGTCGCCAACCGCTCGCCCTGGGTGAAGGACGCGTTTCACGAGCTGCTCGTCCACGGGCGCGCCGCCGCAGTGAACCCGGAGAAGCGCGGGACGAAGGCGGCGGCGCACTATCGCGTGCGCGTGCCGGCAGGATCGAGCGCGCGGGTGCGGTTGCGTCTCACCGCGGACGCGACAACGGCGGGCGGCGACCCGCTGGGCGCCGGATTCGACACGATGCTCGCGACCCGACGCACGGAGGCGGACGAGTTCTACGCCGCGGTGATTCCTCCCGCGCTCTCCGCCGATGCCGCGAGCGTGATGCGGCAGGCGCTCGGCGGGCTCCTGTGGTCGAAGCAGTACTTCCACTACGACGTCCGCCGCTGGCTCGAGGGCGACCCGGCATTCCCGCCGCCGCCGCCGTCCCGGTGGGAAGGGCGCAATCGCGACTGGACGCACCACTTCGCGGCCGACGTGATCACGATGCCGGACAAGTGGGAGTATCCGTGGTACGCCGCGTGGGACCAGGCTTTTCACTGCCTCGTGCTCGCGATGGTCGACCCCGCCTCTGCCAAGGAGCAACTCCTGCTCCTGCTGCGCGAGTGGTACATGCACCCGAACGGCCAGATCCCGGCGTACGAGTGGCAGTTCGGCGACGTGAACCCGCCGCTTCACGCGTGGGCGGCCCTGCGCGTCTACCAGATCGAACGCCTGCGCACCGGCACTGGCGACCTGCCGTTCCTCCACCGCGTCTTCCACAAGCTCCTGCTCAACTTCACGTGGTGGGTCAACAGGAAGGACGCGCTCGGCAACAACATCTTCCAGGGCGGATTCCTCGGCCTCGACAACATCGGCGTCTTCGACCGGTCGGCGCCGCTGCCCGCGGGCGTGATGCTCGGCCAGTCCGACGGGACGAGCTGGATGGCCGTCTATTGCGCGAATCTGTTTCGCATCGCGATCGAGCTGGCCCAGGACGACGCGACCTACGAGGACCTCGTCCTGAAGTTCTACGAGCACTTCCTCGCCATCGCCCACGCCATGAGCCATCGCGGTCGCGACGGCATGAGCCTCTGGGACGAGGAGGACGGCTTCTTCTACGACGTCGTGCGCCTGCCGAGCGGCGAGCAGCGCCCGATCAAGGTGCGCTCGCTCGTCGGCCTCATCCCGCTCCTCGCGACCGAGGTGGGCGACATGGCGAAGCTCGATCGCATGCCCGACCTGAAGCAGCGCATCCAGTGGGTGCGCGACAACCGGAGCGATCTGGCGGACAACGTCGCGCCGTTCGCGGAGCGGGGCCAGCAGCGCCGCGTGCTGGCCTCGGTCGTGAGGCCGGAGCAGCTCCGGCGGATCCTCAAGATCATGCTCGACGAGAAGGAGTTTCTCTCGCCGTACGGGATCCGGTCGGTCTCGAAGGTCCACGAGAAGCCGTACCGCGTGCAGGTCGCCGGCGTCGAGTACTCGCTCGAGTACGAGCCGGGGGAATCGACGAAAGGGCTGTTCGGCGGCAACTCGAACTGGCGGGGTCCGATCTGGATGCCGCTCAACTACCTCTTGATCGAGGCCCTGCAGCGCTTCGACTACTACCTCGGGCCCGAGTTCACCGTCGAGTGTCCGACCGGATCCGGGACGATGAAGACCCTCTGGGAGGTGGCCGTGGATCTCTCGCATCGCCTGACGCGCATCTTCGTGCGGGACGCGGACGGCCAGCGCGCCGTCAACGGCGGGCAGCCGCTCCTCGAGCACGATCCGCACTGGCGCGATCTCGTCCTGTTCCACGAGTACTTCCACGGGGAGAACGGTCGCGGGCTCGGCGCGAGCCACCAGACCGGCTGGTCGGCGCTGGTCGCCAAGCTCTTGCAGCAGTCGGGCGCGTCGCTGCCGACAGAGGCCGTGCCGGTCGCGCTCGAGGCGGCGATCCGCGCGGCGGCTGGACGGCCCGCCGACCCGGCGGCATCCGAGAACGCGGCGAGGCCGCGCGCCACGTCTCGCAAGAGGATCGCGCCCGGCGGCCCGGCCACATCTCGCACCCCGCCAGCGCCCGGCCGGACGGCCACGCCGCGCAGTGCGGACACATCCCCCGCCCCGGCCGTACCACCGGCCCCAGCCGCGCCACCAGCGTCGGCGCGGCGCCCACGGACGGCGCGCTGATGGCCATGGCGCCGCGCGCAGAGGCCGCCCTGCTCGCGGAATCGAGCCACGCCGGCGGCTGGCTGGTGCTGGTCGGCGTCGCGACGATCCTCGCGGGGCTGCTGTTCGGCTACGACCAGGGCGTCATCTCGGGCGCGCTCTCGCTGGTCGGAACGGAATTCCGCCTTGGCCCGCTGCTGCTCGAGGTCGTGACGAGTTGGGTCACGCTCGGCGCGCTCGGCGGCGCCTTGCTGGCGGGCAGCCTGGCGGATCGGCGTGGTCGCCAGAAGACGAACTGCCTGGCCGGCGTCCTGTTCGTGGTCGGGGCATTCGTGCAAGCGCTCACGCCGGGTCCCGCCGTACTGGTCGCCGGCCGTCTCGGGATCGGCCTCGGCGTCGGCGTCGCCTCCGTGGCCGCGCCGCTCTATGCCGCGGAGATGGCGCCGGCCGAGTGGCGCGGGCGCTTCGTGTCCACCTCTCAGCTCGCGATCACGATCGGCATCCTCGTCGCGTACGTGGCCGACGCCGTGCTCACGCCGTCGGGCGCGTGGCGATGGATGTTCGGGCTCGCGGTGATCCCGGGCGCCCTGCTCGCCCTCGGGATGCTCGCGATGCCGGAGACGCGCGGCAAGGCGCTCGAAGAAATCGAGCGCGCGTGGGACGATGAGGATGTCCGCCGCCTGACGCCGACGGGCAGGGCGCTCGCCGGCTAGGCACGGCCTCGAGAGGAGAGTCCCGTGATGGCCACCGCGCTGTCGAAGGACGAGATTGCTCACGCCAGAAGAGGACCGCGCCATGATCATCCACACGTCGACTGACAGCCTCGCGGCCGCGCGAGCCGCGGCCGCGCGCATGGCCGAGCTGGCCCGCGCGGCCGTGGCGGCGCGCGGCCGGTTCACCGTGGCCTTGAGCGGGGGCCACAGCCCGTGGCGCATGCTGGAGGCGCTGGCGGCGCTCGACGTGCCGTGGAGCGGTGTGCACGTCTTCCAGGTGGACGAGCGCGTGGCGCCGGCCGGCGATCCCGACCGCAATGCCACGCACATCGGCGAGAGCCTGCTCTCGCGAGCGCCGCTTCCGCGCGACCAGGTGCACCTCATGCCGGTGGAGCGGCCCGATCTCGCGGCGGCCGCCGCCGACTACGCGAAGACGCTTTCGGGGTTGGCGGGCGCGCCGCCCGTGCTCGACTTGGTCCACCTGGGCTTGGGCCCCGATGGCCACACCGCATCGCTCGTGCCCGGCGACCCGGTGCTCGACGTCACCGACGCCGACGTCGCGCTCACCGGCGCGTACCAGGCGCATCGGCGGATGACGCTCACCTACCCCGCGCTCAATCGCGCGCGGCGCGTCCTGTGGCTGGTCACCGGCGACGACAAGCCCGCCATGCTGGCGAAGCTCCGCGCCGGCGACCGGACGATCCCCGGCGGGCGCATCCGCGCGGACGCGGCCGAGGTGTTTGCCGACGCGGCCGCCGCGCGCGACCTGTGACGGGAAGGAGAGCCACGCGATGAATCTCGAGTTCCTGATGCTCCCCGGGGCGCCCCCGCCGCCGCCCACGGCCGCGTACAGTCACGCTGTCCGCGCCGGAGACCTGCTGTTCGTGACAGGCCAGCTCGGCGTCGACCCGGCCACGGGCCTCCTCGTGCCCGGCGGCATCGTGGCCCAGACCCGACGGGTGATGGAAAATCTGAAGACCGTGCTCGCGGGCGCCGGCACCAGCCTCGATCGCGCGGTGATGGCGCGCGTGTACCTCGCCAACTTCGCCGCGGACTACGCCGCGATGAACGCGGAGTACGCGAGCCACTTTGCCCCGGGGCGGCTGCCCGCTCGCACCACCGTGGGCGTCACCGGGCTCGCGCTCGGCGCCGCCGTCGAGATCGACCTGATCGTCCGCCCGTAGAACAGCGGAGGGGGCCGCCCGGCCCCCTGCGAGCCTGTCCTTACTCCGCCGGGACGACGGTCGCGTTGTCGCCATTCGTGTACTGGAACGAGCAGCGGAACGCCTGCTTGTTCGGCACGACGCATTCACACCAGGTCGGATCTTGCGTCTGGACGGCCACGAGCGTCCCGACCTTCGACACCTTGGGGCCGCTGCCGGGCGAGCAATCTCGCAAAGGCGTCGAGGGCCAGCTCGCGCAACCGCAGCCGCTCGGCGATCAGCCACTCCTCGAACGATGGCTCCTCCAGGACGAGCCCCTCGAGCACGTCACCGCGATAGAGGGCCACCGCCCGTTCCAGGTCGACCAGACCGCCGCGAGCCACGCACTGCTCGAAGTCGTGGACGTCGGTTTCGACGGCGTCACGGTCGAGACCGACCGTCTCGCCCTCGATGCGGAGGGCGGTCGTGTCAGCGAGCGCTTTCCTGAGCGTGAAGAGCGTGTGGCGCAGCGCGGCGCGCGCCTGCGGCTCGCCGATGTCCCCCCACAGCAGCGCGGCCCCAGGAGTGCGAGGCCGAGACGAGTCATCGCGCCGCGGATTCACCGTAGCACGGAGCGGCGGGGCGCCCGGTCCCCGAGATTCGAGCCGCGCGAGCGGCCGGGGCCGGTGGCCCGTGGGTGGCGCGCGGGCGCGTTCCCCCGTGAGGCTCGATCCCTACTCGCCGCGCAGGCGCGGATCCAGCAGATCCCTGAGCGCGTCGCCGACCAGGTTGAACGCGAGCACGGCCAGCATGATGGCGAGGCCCGAGAACGTCGTGATCCACGGGCAGCACTTGATGTACTGGCGCCCCTCGCTCAGGATGTTGCCCCAGCTCGGCGTGGGCGGCGGGATGCCGAGCCCGAGGAACGACAGGCTCGCCTCCGTCCGGATGGCGGTCGCGATGTACAGCGTGGCCACCACGACGAGCGCGTAGAGCGTGTTCGGGAAAACGTGACGGGCCATCATGCGGAGCTGTCCGGCCCCGAGCGCGCGGGCGGCGGAGATGTAGTCGCTCTCGCGGATGGTCAGCGTCAAGCTGCGCGACAGACGCACGAAGTTCGGCGTGAGCGCGACGCCGATGGCCAGGATCTCGTTCTGGAGCGAGCCGCCGAGCGCCGTCACGATGATCAGCGCGAGCAGCAGCGTGGGGAAGGCCATCAGCATGTCGGTCGCGCGCATGATCGCCGTCTCGATCTTGCCGCCGCGAAAGCCCGCGTAGATGCCGAGCGGCACGCCGAGCCCGAATCCGAAGATCACCGACGCGAGGCCGACCTCCAGCGAGATCCGCGCCCCCCAGATCACCCGGCTCAGGATGTCGCGACCGAACTCGTCGGTGCCGAGCAGGTGGCGATCGAGGAAGCCCGGCCCCTTGAGCACGGCGTCGCCGAACTGCGCCGACGGCGAGAAGGGCGACAGCAGCGGCGCCGCGACGGCCATGATCACCATCGCCACCGCCATCAGGATCCCGATGCCGATCGGCCAGTACCGCCCGATCCAGCCACGGCCCCGGGCGCCGGCCGCATCCGCCCCCGCGGGAACGACCAGGTCCGACGGCGCCGCATCGCGCATGATCGCCATGACGCGCTCCTCTATCGGTACGTGATCCGCGGGTCGACGACGGCGTAGAGCAGGTCGACCACGAGGTTGACGGCGATGATCGTCATCGTGAAGACGGTGATGGCGCCCTGCGCGAGGGGATAGTCGCGCGAGCCGATCGCATCCACCAGCATCTTGCCGAGGCCCGGCCGGGTGAACACGGTCTCGGTCAGCACGGTGCCCGTGAGGGCGATCGCGACGAAGAGCCCGATGATCGTGAGCAGCGGCACCATCATGTTCCTGAGCGCGTGCTTGTAGATCACGGCGCGCTCGATCTGGCCCTTGGCCCGCGCCGTCCGGATGTAGTCCTGGCTCACCACCTCGAGCATGGCCGAGCGCGACAGCCGGCTCACCGTCGCGGCCAGCGTGAAGCCGAGCGCGAAGGCGGGCAGCGCCAGATGGTGGAGCACGTCGCCCACCGCGGCGAGGAAATCGCCCGGATACCGGAACGCCTCACCGGACCCCAGCATGGCGATGACCGCGTCGAGGTCGCCGCCGCCGATCAGCGGGAACAGGTCGAGGCGCAGCGAGAACACGATCAGCAGCAGGATGCCCAGCCAGAACACGGGCATCGACAGGCCGAGCAACGCGATGATCCGGATCGGATAGTCGATGAGCGGGCTGCGGCGCTTGAGCGCCGACAGGATCCCGGTCGGGATGCCGACGAGAGCCGCCACGATCGCGCTCGCCAGCACGAGGATGAGCGTGTGGGGGAACATGCGGATGATGTACTCGTTCACCGGATAGCCATGGCGGAAGGACTTGCCGAAGTCGAATTGCACCGACCGCCAGAGGTAGTCCGCGTACTGGACGGCGAGCGGTCGCTGGAGGCCGAGATTCCGCGTGCAGTCCGCCAGCGCCTCGGTCGTGGCCTGATCCCCCATCATCGCCACGCACGGGTCGCCGGGCAGGATGCGCATGGCGAAGAACACGATGCTCATCGCGCCGAGCAGCATGGGGATCGCCACGACGAGCCGCCGGAGCGCGTACTGGAACACGGCCGCCCCTGCCCTCTCAGTTCACGATCTTCAGCAGCTCGGGATAGTTGTAGCTGTAGTGCAGCGCGAACTCCCCGTACTCGGGATCGAACGGCGTGCTCACGCGCTTGGGATTGCGGGCCCACTGGCTCGGCACGTCGCTGATGGGCAGACAGATGAGGTCGCGCTCGATACGCTTCTGCGCCTCGGCGTAGATCGCCGCCCGTTTCTTCACGTCGCGCTCGACCCGGCCCTTCGCGAGCAGGTCGTCGATGCCCTTGTAGTGGGCGAAATTGGTCCCCTTGTTGCCGGTGGCCGGGTTGGGGATCTCGCTGCCGTCGAAGAACAGCGACAGCCACGGATCGGCGTCGGTGATCCGCGTGCCGCCGTAGAGCACGAACGGGTTCAGGTTCTTCCGGATGTTCTCGTGGTACGTCGCGTGCTCGACGACCTGCAGCTCGACGTTGATGCCGACCTTCTTCAGCTGCTCCTGGGCGAGCGTGAGCACCTTCGGGTAGAAGAACGACTTGCTGATGAAGTAGGGCTTGATCGTGAGCCCGTTCGGATGGCCGGCCTCGGCGAGCAGCTTCTTCGCCAGCTCGGGGTCGTGCTCGGGGAACGTCATCGGGACGTGGCCGAAATAACCCGGCGGCAGGCAGCTCGACGCCAGGCGCGCGAGCCCGCCGGGATACATCGTCTCCTTGATCGCCTTCCGGTCGATCGCGTGCATGAATGCCTTGCGGACCCGGATGTCGTCGAACGGCGGCTTGGTCATGTTGATGTAGAAGCGCTCCTGGCCGCCGGGACCGCGGCGGTCGATGACGGCGCCCATCTTCTTCACCTGATCGGCGAAGTCCGCCGTGACCGCCTCGGGATACAGGAGGTCGAACGTGCCCTTCTCGAGCCCGATCAGCTTGGTCGCGTCCTCGGGCACGTCGAACCAGTTGATCTCGTCGATCTGCGGCCGGCCGCCCTGGTACTTGTCGAAGGCCTTCATCACGATCTTGTCTCGCGGCGAGTGGCGCTCGAACTGGAACGGCCCCGTGCCGATCGGGTTCCACTTGTACTGCTCGCCGTGTTTCTCCACCGCCTTCTTCGAGACGATATAGCCGGCCTGGTAGCCCACGACGCGCAGGAGGAAGATGGGATCGAAGGCCTTGAGCTGGAACTGCACGGTGTAGGGATCCAGGACCTCCACGGACTTGATGGTCTCGAGGACCTCGGCGAAGCGGGTGCCGGGCGTGCGCTGGATCTGCCGGTCGAAGCTGAACTTGACGTCCTCCGCCGTCATCTCCCCGAAGCCCTTGTGGAACTGGATGCCCTTCTTGAGCTTGAACGTCCAGATGGTGCCCTCGGCCGACGTCGTCCAGCTCTCGGCGAGGTCGGGCTCCACCTCGGCCGTCGTGACCTTGCCGTCCTTGATGGCGAAGCGGGTGAGCCCGCGGTACATGAAGCGCTTGATGGACTGGGTCTGCCCGAGAATGCTCATGTGCGGGTCGAGCGTGTCGGGCTCCTTGGCGGCGATGTTCAGCACCTTCTTCCGCTGCGCTTCGGCGGCCGGCGGATCGGGGGCGAGGACGACGGCGAGGACCGGGAGGATCGCCGCGACGGCGGCGATGGCGATTCGCGTCCAGATGCGGCGCTGCATGGAGATTCCCCTTTCTTCGGGTTCGGGACGTGGTGTCGACGGAGCAGGCCGGCCGGCGGCGCGCGCGCATGCCGGCGCCCCGCGGCGCGGGTCGGCCGCGTTCGGATCGTCGTTCGGCGCTGTGACCGGTAAGCCGATCATGCCGCCTCTCAGAAGGCTCGTGGTTGCCGCCCGGGGCGGGAGCGTCCGCGCCTCAGGGTTGCGCCAGCATAATTGAGGATGTCCCCCGCGACAAGGTGAAGCGCGACGGTCCAGTCCCCCTCGATCGCCTACAATAGCGGCCCGTGCTCCCCCCTTTCGCGTCACAAGCTTCCAGTTCCCTGCCGATCTGCGGCTCTCGTGGGCCTTCGAGATGGAGACGCTGATCCTCGGCCGGTACGTCATGGTCCAGACCGGGTCGGTCCTCCTCCTTACCGAGTTCGGCTCGCTCCAGTTCCTCGGCACGCTCGCCGCGCCGATGTTCGGCGTCCTCGGCGACCGGCTCGGCAGCCGCGTGATGCTGTGTGTCATGCGCGCGGCCTGTGTCTTCCTCGCCGCTGTCCTGATGGGGCTCGGGCTCGCCGGCTTGCTGACGCCGGCCCTGGTGCTGCTGATCGCGGCCGTGGGGGGCATCGTCCGCCCGAACGACCTCGTCATGCGGAACTCGCTCATCGGCGAGACCGTTCCACGCGCGCATCTGATCGGGGCGCTCAGCCTGTCGCGCATGACGTCGGACTCGGCGCGGGTCGCCGGGGTATTGGCCGGGGCGAGCCTCACCGCGGCCCTCGGCGTCGGGGGCGCCTACGTCTTCGTGGTCGTGTTCGAGCTCGCCAGCCTCGCGCTGACGTTCGGGGTGTCCGGGGGCCGGCCCGTCCCGGACCTGGCCGCGGATGAGCGCAGCGCCCGCGAGCGGATGGCCGCGGCCATCCCCCTCCGGTCGCGCCCGGCGTCGTCCAGAGCGTCGGCATGATCTCGATGGCGGCGAGCCTGCTCGACGCGGCGGGCGATCGGTTTCGAGCCCGCGTGATGGGCGTGCGGACCCTGGCGGTGTACGGCCTGCCGCTCGGGCTCATGGCCTCCGGCGGTCTGATCGAGCGGGTCGGATTTCCGGCGACCATCAGCCTTTACTGTGCGATCGGCCTGGTCTTCACCGCGCTGATCGCGACGCGGTGGCGCGCGAGCGTGTGGCACGCGGTCACCGACCGGCGTCCCGCGGTGACGACCGGGGAAACCATCTGGGGCTCGGAGGGAGGGACCTTCGCAGCGTGCACTCAACCGGCACTGGACTCGTGAAGTCCCACCGTTGGACATTATTCTGGCGCGCGGCGCTCGGAGGGAGGGACCTTCGC
>Ga0187894_10001514_pt1 | contig 29729 bp, 28 predicted proteins | sample GBC1701081metaG_FD_136650 | JGI IMG/M metagenome (GOLD analysis project Ga0187894, IMG submission 136650) | White microbial mat communities from a lava cave in the Kipuka Kanohina Cave System on the Island of Hawaii, USA - GBC170108-1 metaG ...
ACGCGGTCTAGCCGCTAGATGTTGTACAACCCCTGCACCTACCGTCCGAGTGTTCCGGTTCGACTTGGGATGGGTAGTTGAAACTACTCGTGTAGCTGCGCCCTCATTGCATGACAACCGGATCAGATAGATACCTAACCTAAAGATAGCGTTCCTTACAGGCTCTTATAGGGGGTCTATAAGGCGCTTATAAGCGCCTTATAAGCCCGCTTCCGGCAGCGTCCAGAACAATATATTTTGGTGCGGCGCTGCGGCTTAAAGCGTTCGCCACACATCGGGCAGGTGTGTACCCTGGCGCGAGTGCGTGGGCGACGAGCGCGTACCTGCTGGCGCTCCGAACTGAAATGGTTTAGCCCTTGCCGTTGGCATGAGGTGTCGCTCCATTCATCGAAAAAGGGGCTGCCTCGCCGGAGGCTTCGCCCGCCTTTACTCCGCCCCGGCGCGTTTCATCGGCCACTTTCCCCGCCATATGTTCAGCCGTAACTCGTTCGCGGATCGCGGCGATCTGCGCGTCATATTCCCGGCGACGTTCGGCCAGGACATCAGTTAATCGTTTGGGTTGATCGGTGAGGGTGCGAACGCCGATCTCATGGGCGGCGCTTTGCAGGAAGAACACGCCTGCTAATGACAGACCGAAGCCCATCAAGAGTTCGATGAGCAGAATAAGCCAGGGTTTGGTTGTTGTTCCAGTGAGGATGGATGTGACCAGCGGCGCGAGGAGGTCATACACCGCCAGCACAATCGTCGTCCAGGTAATGACCATCGCGGCGACGTGCAGCACCGGGTTATAGCTCCAGTCCACCTGCTCCTGGGTTGGCTTGCCCCACAGCTTGCCAGAAAACGCTTCCAGATAACCGCGCAGGGTAGGGCGATGAATGGTGTAATGCTGCTGGCCGCGCAAATCGCGCAGGGCATAAATCGGATGGACGATATTGGCGCATACGACGGCGAAGGCGATCAAGCCAGCTTGTTCGGCGTTTTGGCCGAGGGCTTCCGCGCCGTGTAAAACGCGGTGGTATTCCAGGAGGCCAAAGACGACGGCGATAATCAAGGCGGCGGCGCTCTGGATAATCTCGGCCACGAGGAGCGTCACCACGCGCCCTGTCCCGGCAATCCAATCCAGGGCATTATTTAAATGCCGATGGTCGCTGTACCCTTCGATTTGAAGCGACTCCAATGTCGGCGGCTGAACGAGCGCCGCCACTTCACGGGCGATGCGGGATTCAATCGCATTGAGGTCAGTCTGGTTTAAGCGCGTCTGAATAGTGGACACTTCCCCCTCCTGTCTCGATAAACAAAAAACGCCAACTGCTGAGTCATGAGCAGTTGGCGATGCCATTCAACCATCGTTTATGATAGTGATTAGCCCCATGCTGCGATTACTCAGCTTGCGGGTCAGCCCTCAAAATGTGTTAGAAGCACATTTTTGGGGGCGTTTCATTTTACAACTTTGATGCGATTATAGCATGGAAACCATGTTTTTGTACTATGGTTTATGGGTGAAGATGTGAAAAGGGGTTATTCAGACTCAGGAGGTAGGGTGGGTGGTTCGCTGAGAAGGTAAATCATACGAATAGCTGTTTTTTTCAGATCGGGTGTGCCAATACGGTGGAATGCTTTTAGCACGGCTAAATCTAATTCATCATCGCCGTATTCGCCCTCAAAAAAATACAATAAGTTGACACCCAAAACCGCAGCAAAAATGGGTAAGTCCGTCGCAGGCAGCTTGCGTGTGCCAGCCTCGAACTCGGAGATCGCCCGTTGATCTTTATTCACCAGCCGCGCCAGTTGTTCTTGAGAGAGTCCCCGCTTATCGCGGGCATGACGGATACGTTCGCCTAAAATCTTTCGATCCACTTGTTATCATCCTGAAAACGCATGAAACCGATTGTCATTCTACGTGTCTGCCGTTATACTGTCTATGCAACTAGGACATGAAAAGCAGACACTTCTACAATGCTATTGTAGATGGAGTTGAGACTTTCGATTGATAACCCTATAGAGGGCTAATTACCCCTAGAAGCATCTAAATTTTTCAGCCGCATAATGCTAAGTTGGGAGCAGATTAGAACCACAGTTGGAACAGGAATAGGATGTATGAGTGAATCCACAAATGATCGACTGATTACCGAGCTACAAACCGAAATCCGAGACCTCTATGCTGATCGAGAGCAGTTATATCACCAGATTGATGACCTTCGGCAGGAGAATGGTGATCTAAAACGAACTGTCGAACGGCAAGGCATCATAGCGAATGCGGTTGCTAACGGCGCAGCGCAAAGCATCAATAAGGCGATTGAACACTTACAGGTCGAGCGCGACGAAGCCTTGAAAAAAGTGGAGGAGTACGCTGATTTAGTCAGCCGAACTTTAGGAGTGGCACGTCATATCGCTCAAGAGAGCCGGACACGCGCGAGTGATCGTGCGGAAGAGTTAAATCATGTCTTTGCCAACTATGGCGTGCCGCAGATGACTCAAATGCTCCATTTGGCAACCAGTCATGTTGAGGATTATGCGATTCGCCAATACCAAACAACCCAAACGCTTATGAAGCAAGCAGGTGTAGCTTGTGACCCCTACGTTCAGCCAGGAGCATGTTTGGTTGAAGCCATGCACTTACGACAACTGGCCGCGATAAGGGATGTAATGTTCTCAGTGCTGACTTATGCTTATGGTTTTTCTGACGATCCACGTATATTGGCAGACGAAATTCTGCGCGAGTGTCGGCTTTACGGAGAGCCGAATATGAAAACCTTAGAAAAGTTGCCGATGGAGTGGTTGCAGGCGAACTTACCTGATCCACCTAATAAATATGTCACGCTGCACGAGGCACTCCAGTGGCTTCAAATCGAAGCAATGAGCGGATTAAACCGAGAGGCATTTATCCGACATTGGGATTTAGAACGCAGAGAGAAATATATTGCTCCGCGCACTTTACGTAAGTACCAGGGGTGGCGCGATAAGTTGGAGGAGATTGCCAGAACTCGCCCAACCATGATGTTAACAAAATTAGAGCGGCAGGAGAACAGAACTGAAAACGAAAAAGACTAAAAACGTGCCGCTTTCATGCCGACACTTCGTTCCGAAGCCATGCTATCATGTTCTTATTAGCAAATTAGCCCCCGTAGCCTGTGTTCCTGTCAGATCACGCTACGAAGGCTAATCCTTAATGCAGCAGTCAAAAGTCGTGGCTGGTAGGCTTTGCTTTTGACGCTTGGTGGATCAACACGGTTCAGGTGTTAATCCCCCTTAGAACACAACGCCATAGGAAGGCATATTATGTTCTCTCTACATCTTATTGTATCACATCCCGCACCAGATGTCTCCATGAATCTGCCGATCCATGCCGTGATGTGCCGTCCTTCCTGTGTCAATGCCCGTACCAGCCTGCCAATCAATGCCGGGTACGGGCATCTTCATCCTTTTTTTACATCAGTGACACAGGGCAGGAATCATGAGTATCATTACAACGGTTCAGGACGATCCTGAACAGCATCGAACCTCAAGCCTTACCATTCGGCTTGGGCTATCAACCGCTTTCCACAACAAAATCAATCTCTTAGGTAGTAAGGCAGCTTTTGGGGACAGCTTCATCCCGCAGGAGGTGACGCTGAAAAATTTCGTCGCCCATGTACTAGCCGGAAGCGCCTGGACGCAAGGCTTTTTCAAAGGCCGCAATCGCCGCAAAGTAACCTTTGTATCCGCCCAAACGCTGGCGCTCGATTTGGATCACAATGTCAGTGTTGACCAAGCGTTGGCGATCCCTTTTATTCGGAAGTATGCCATGCTGGTACACCCTTCGGCCACCAGCGGAGTACGGGACGATATAACAGGTGAAATCGTCTACAAGACTCGTGTTGTGTTTCGACTATCTCAACCTGTGGAATCAGTTGACTTTTGGGAAACCTTACAGCGTGGTCTTCTCGCTTTGTTCGATTACCTCAAACCTGATCCGGCTTGTAAAGATGCCGCGCGGCTATTTTATGGCAGCGACAAACCGGGAGCGCAAATCAACTATGACGCGGTGCTGCCGATTGAGATTGCTGGGGCTTTGACCGAGCCGGAAGCGGTTGCTGAGATGGAGGCAGCTTTTGTCAAACGTGCCAGCGCCAATCACCCTGATCCCGTAAAAAATGGAAATGGGAATGGCGGCGAACTGTCGGCTGAACTCGTAGCTGAAGTCGAGCGTCGCTTGGGCGTTGCGGGCGCAGAAACCAATAGCGCGGGATTTACCGCACCAATGTCCTGCCCGGTTAAACAGCATGAGCATGACGATACCCATCCCGCCGCTGCCTGGAATCCGCAGAGCAAATTCCTGCACTGCTTCAAGTGCGGCGTGGACTACAACACCCACACGGTTGCTCAAGCCCTGGGCATCGACATCGCCGCCTATTACGCGCGTCCATCCAAACGCAAAACGGCTGTCCCATTCACGGAACACCATCAAAAGTTTGATCCACAAAAGTGGCCGTTTGCAAATGATGAGCAGCGTCTCCAGGCTGCCGCTGGCGAACGCTATATCAGCGTCAACTGCCCATACTTGAGTGATGAGGCAGAACGGCTGCCGCCAGTGGTGGTCATCAAAAGCCCGATGGGGACAGGCAAAAGCCAACTCATTGAGCAGATTATCAAACGATACGAGGCAGAACATGATAGAACACCGCGCATTCTCGTCATCACCCACCGCACCGGACTGGCTGTGAATGTGGCCGAACGGTTCAAGTTCCTATGCTACAAGGGTTTGGAGGCTGATCTACTCCCGATTGCGCCGGAGTTGACCACCTGCATTAACTCGTTGCACAAACTGGTCAACAAAGACGGTTCGATGCCTACCTGGGATATTGTCATTTTGGAGGAGTCCGATCAACTGCTGGCGCATCTGACCGGAACAACCTTCAAAGACAACGCCGCTATCCTGGCACACGAAATGCTCAAACAAGTGGTAAGACAAGCCCAATGGGTGCTGGCGCTGGATGCCCATGCCAGTCTACTATCCTACGACTGGTTAAAAGCCGCGCGGGGCGATAATAATGTTTGGCTGCTGGAAAACGGCTATCAAGCTGCCGATCTGCTAACGATGTATCTACACCCGACCAAGACCAGCGTCGAGTCTGAGTTTGAAGCGGTGGTTGCGCGGGAAGCCGACAAACGAGCGCGAGGAGAGTCGTTTCTTCCCACTGTTTTCGGTTTCTCTAGCCAAAATGAAGCCGCCCGTATGCACGAACTGATGAGCAGTCGCTATGGTAAAGATGCGGGGATGTTGGTCACAGGCACGAACAGTGACCGTAGCCCAATACAAGATTTTGTCGCCCACATCAATGATCGCCTGCCTCAAAATCTGTGGCTGATCCATACCAGTGCCATTGGGACAGGTGTAGACATCCAGACTCCGGTAGCGGCCTACTTCGGCGTTTACCTCGATAAAATTCTCCCTGCGCCCGAACTGATGCAGATGACTTTCCGCTGCCGCCGAGCAGCCGAATATCATATCCACATCCGTAGCGCCGAGCATCATGAAGAAGAGTCTGCCGAAATCGTATACGAACAGGAGCGCCAACGCCTTGAGAGAACCGGATCAATGTTTCGTTTTAATGAAGAGACTGGCTTTAAACTGATTGACCCACAGCAAGAAAAACTGCTACGGCTATACGCGCAGGTTAATGTACAGGCTAATGCATCGTTTAACCACCTAATCCCGCACTTCCTCTATCTCGCCGGACAACGCTTTCGTCTGGTCGATACCAGTGCGCGTCCTGACACCGTCAGCGAAGCCCTGCAAGCCGCTGGTGAACGGTTGGACGAGCAAGAGAAACAGGCCGTTTTTGCCGCGCCTGCTGTACTGCCAGAGCAGGAAGAAGATTTCTTAGCTTTGTATGAGCGTAAATACTTATTTTAGTACATAATCGGAGTTGTGGACAATGAGTGCCGAAAAATTAAATGATGTTCCGCCAACTTTTGAAGCAACCGTCGAAAGACTTCTCAACCATATCCCAGATGCTAATGTTAGACAGGGCGTTGAAACAATAATTAACATGCTCTTTGAAGAGATAAGAGCATACCGTGAAGTAATAGATGATTTACAAACGACCTCCCTTGAGTTAAGTGATGGACTGCGTGCTGATGCACAGGACATAAAAAAAGTGGCTGAAATAGTGATTCAGACGAATGCTCGATTAACAAAAGCGAACGCCATTATCGAACAGCTCGATAAGGAATTTGTTCAGCCAACATTGAAGAAAGAATAGGACAACCATGAGCGCGATTATTCCCACCGGTTACCAAAACATTCAGACTGTCGATTCGTTTAACGAGTTGGTCAACCTGGCGCTACGCACATTGCAGTCGGCCAACAGTCCGCGCGTCTATCAGCAAACCTATAACCTTTGGCGTGCCTATTGTGATGAGCATGGTGTATCGCCGATGGATATGCATCCGGGTCGCGTGATCGACTTTCTGGGCAACCAAGACACGACTAAAGCTACTCGGCAGCGGCAGCTCTCGGCACTGCGCAAACTGGCACAGATGGCTTTTATATTGACCACTGATGACAATACACGCCGGATGTATGAAGCGTTGAAAATCATCAAAGCACCTGCACCGGGCGAAAACGCAGTTGCCCAGGAACGGACACGCCGTGCCTTAACACCTGCCCAGGCTGATAAGATGCTACGCCAGTGGGATGGCGAAAGGCTTATGGCAGTGCGTAATCGCGCTTTGGTGGCCGTCCTACTTTTAGGTGGTATTCGACGATCAGAAGCCGCTGTGCTGCGCTGGAGCGATGTAGACTTTGAAAATGGCATCCTGCATATTCGGCACGGCAAAGGCGATAAAAGCCGTGATGTGCCGTTGGCCGGTGAATATGCCCTGGACGCGCTCCGAGCATGGCAGATGGCCCAGCCCAGCGATTATCAGTGCGTTTTTATACCAGTGGAGCGTGGCGATAATATTGGTAAGGATAAGCCGATTTCGGGAACAGATGTGTATCGTATCTGGGTGGCGACGGCTGAAGCTGCTGATGTCGAGAGTAAACCCCACGATGCACGCCGAACATTTATAACTGAGGCGCTGGCAACCGGTACACCGATCTCGACAGTGCAGGCAGCAGTCGGTCATTCGCGTGGCGAAACTACACTGCGCTATGCTCAGAGTGTTGATGCTCGGCGTGCTCGGAAGGAACTGAAGCTGAGATATGGCTGATAATCGGAGTAAGTTGTGTCAAAGCTGAAGTTTTTCACGGATGAGCATATTGATAAGGCAATTGCTATCCAGTTACAACGCAGGGGTGTTGAAGTGCTGCGTTGCGAAGACGTTGGTCTGAAATCGGTTGCTGATGATGATCTCTTGGAATATGCCAGCAAAAATGGTTACGCCCTGCTTTCAATGGATGCCGATGTAGCCCGGCTACACAGCGAACGTATCACGGAAGGGAAAACACACGGCGGCATTTTTTATGCCCGAATGTCCCAATTTCAGGGACAGGCTGGAATTGGAGCGATTGTGTCTTTTTGCTCAGAATTTGCAGAGCTTATTGAGGGTGGCGCAGGTGACCTCAATCATGATATTCACAACCAACTGATCTTCGTCCGCAAATGATATAATAGCACTCACGGAGTAACGACGATGGCAACTTATGTCGAAACAACCAAATACATTGCCCTCAACCGACACGGGACACCGATACTGGCTGAAACCAACACCAACATTGTCCCCATAGGTGAGGCACATGAAAATGGTGCAAGTGAAGGGTATCTGATCGAACAGTACGGGATCAGCCGGGCGCAACTTTACGCGGCCTTGTCCTACTTCTACGAGCATCGGGATGAGCTGCGCGAATACGAGGCCGAAACCGAACGGCTGCTGGAGCAGTATGGCACGGACGGCAAGGCCAAACTCGATGAACTGCGTAAGCGTAGGTGACTCTGACACCGGTCAGCGTCTTACACCCCTTGTCTGACATGCCCTACCCTGCTGCCCGATGTTGCAAGCTAAAACGCTTGCCACCTCTGTCGCCGGTGGTGGCGACGTGCCGCGCTCAGGCGCAGCACCGGCACACCTGTGCCGGGGTGTAACCTGACGTGTAGGTGTGGCGCATCCTGTTCACAGATCACACCCACCTCGATTCGTCGTCGAGGTTTATTGAACCGGGCGATTTGCCAACGTCACAGGAATTCGGCACACCCACCGACTGGTCAAGTGCCTTTTTTCGCCCATTTGTGAAAGTCGGTGTATCATCCCGGCGAAAATTTGAAGCGAGGTGCAGCCGTGATATGCACCGGGTGTACCGTCTGGTTGGAGATTGACCACCTGGGCGCGTTGGCCGATGGTTAAGGCAAGAGTTTGATTGCTCATTGATGGTATAATCCTTTTAGATGTGAGTGAGGGTGAGCGCCCCTTCCAAAGTTTGCTCACCCCTGCGAACGAACTATGAAGCCCTGGCGAAAGCTGGGGTTTCAGCGTTTAAAACCGCGACTGATCCGGCAGGAACCCATTTGGGCAACGGCCTGCCCTGCGACCAAAACACCGGCTTGATGTGCCAGTAATTTTGACCTTTGTAGCACTGGGTATCATCGATGACTCCCAACCCTTCGAGCGGTCTGCGATCTGCTGTGCCTCCATACTTGAAAATCACGATATAACCAATCATTGTTTATCCTTTCTTCCCTCAAACCTATATTTAGTATTCTACTACTACCGATAATATAAGTCAAGTAGTAGGCGTTGACAAATAGTAGTTATTTACATATAATTCAGGAAATGAAAGGAAACATCATGCCGATAGTGAATCGTGTGCCTGAATTAGTCGCTAAGAAATTTGGTGGCAAAAAAAACGTCAATATCAGCGAGGTGCAAAAGGATACGCGGTTAACCTACGCGACTGTAGCGCGTTGGGTTAAGGGTGAGGTTGACCGTTTTGACGCCCCGGCGCTGGTGGCGTGGTGCAAATATCTTGGTGTAGGGGTTGGGGATATTCTGGTTTACGAACCGGATAAGGATTAATCGTCATCCATGTGTGCTTCTAGGCGACCAATTTCCCGATTGAGGGATTTAATCTCCTGCTGGGCAGCTTCAAGCTGGCGAGTCAGCAGTTCAATTTGTGCCTTGCTGCGCTGCTCCGATTCCTGCGCCGTCCGCAATTCGGCTTCCAGGAAATTGACTCGTGCCTGTAATTGGGTTGGTCGGGGAGTGTCCGCTGGAACGATTGCGCTTACATCAGCAGGAATTTCCCCACGTTGGCCGTTGACGAGAGCCGCATGTATATCAGCGTATAGCTTGCCCTGCCCTTTCATCTCTGAGATAAGGGCAATGACTTCTAAATCTCTGTCGCTAAATGAACGCTGGCGACCTTCACCGGGATTCGCATTGGGTTCGAGTTCGTCTTTAAACTCGATAGCCCAGTTACGAATAGTCTCGCGGGCGGTCTTAAACAGTTGGGCAACTTGGGAAGCTGAGTACATGAGGCGAGTGTATCAGATGCTCACACTTAAAACCAAATGGCAGCTAACTCCTGGCTTGCTTGCCCAAATACTGATGAAGTGCTACACTGGCCGCCAAATTCGCATTAATGCGAATCTCATAACGCGAAGAGGTGTATGATGGCAAGCCGATATAGGCCACGTAAGCAATTCAAGTTCTTTTTGTACAGGGACAAGGACGACGAAAGTCGCCTCATAGAGTTCATCGAATATTGCAAATCAACGCGCCATATGGCCCGTGTGATACGAGATGGTATCCGGCTTATGTGGTCTTTGGGCGAAGGGAAAACGGACGTACTTTATGAACTGTTTCCCTGGCTTCAGCAGCAAATGAAACCAACCCCATCGACACATACATCGGATAACAGTGACCTGGAACGCCAGATCGCCGATTTGAAACGCATTATTTTACAGCAGGGGGGCATCAGCCTACCTGAGCTTCCGGCAAATTACCCATTAATGAAAGCGCCAGCCGCGCCAATAGTTGCAGCGAAGGTCGCACCTATTCCTGATGCCAGTGCAATTGCTGACAACTTCTTAAACTTTATTCAGTAACGAAAAGCGCGCTGTGGGGCAGCGCACTTTTCGATAGCTTACCCGCGTTGGAGGCGGGCAACTTATGACGAATTATACCTCAATAATCGCGGCCTCAGACACCGGCAATGGCAACGTCAATGCTATGTTGGGGAAGGGCAAGAAAACAATTTCGTTTCCCAGCATCCGCACACGAGTCACCACCAAAGAACTCCAGATCGGCAAGGGCTTCGACCTGGATTATACATGGTGTGAATGGAACGATAACCGCTACGCTGTCGGCGATGATGCATTGACTCTCAACCGGCAGGGCATTGATCGCCACATGGGATCGGCTCGATATGCTGGTGAGGTTCACCGGTTCCTCACCGCCTACGCACTGGCGCGCCTGGGCATCAAAACCGGCGCGGTTGATCTAACCCTAACCTTGCCACCCGGTCTCCTGAATGAACTCAAACCGGCCATGATTGAGGCGTATACCAAGCAACCGGTACGTATCACCCTCAAGGGCGATAAAAAGCCGCGTGAATGGCGCTATGAGAGTGTCACCGTCTGGCCGGAGGGGTTTGCAGCCGTTGGGTGCTTTATGTTTGACAGTGCAGGCGTGAAATCGGCGCTGGCTGCCAAACTCGCTGGTGACGTGGTGCTGCTCGATTGCGGGGCGTACACGGCTAATGTTTTCAGGCTCCACAATGGCACATTCAATCCCGCCGATCTGCCATTTGCTAGTATCCCTAATGGTGGCGGCCATACTCATATTCGGCTGCCATTGCTTGAATGGGTACACGAGGCAGGCGGCGACTTAACCGCTGTAACCGTCGATGATATTGACCGGGTGATTCGGCTGGGCAGCATCAGCGGCGACTATCGCCTGACATTTGGCGGGGCAGAAGTGGACTTAAAACCGATGCTGGATTACCTGGGCAAGCAGTACACCGATTGGCTGGCAAATAACGCCCTGGACACCCGTTTCGACGCGCTGCGTGAGATCAATGCCATATTGCTGGTCGGTGGCAATGCGCCGATGGTGATGGCCCATCTCAAAGACTGGTATCCGGGCAAGGTGATCGAATACACCGGCTGGCGCGAATTCGCCGGATTACACCCAGCAGACCTGAACGCAGCCGGTAGCATCCGCCTGGCGCTGGCACGTCAGAATCAGGGGAAATGACTGTGCGTTACATGATATTGACAAAGACACCGGTTCCAGGCTATTGGCAGCCATTAGCAACCTGCCATATTCAAAAAGCTGAGTACGATCTGCGCTTAGGTCGGCATTACGGCCAACGCGCCACCAAACTAAAAGACACCCTACGCAACGATGTTTTGCTGTACTCATGGGAGGATGCCACCCGAATCGTTGAATACTGGCAAAAGCGCCGCGAGTGGGCGCAATACAAGGTATTGGGATACACCGGCACAACAAAGGGTTTTCCAGGTCGCAGGCAGGATTGCAGCCCGCCCGCGATCTGTATCTCCAAATATCGAATGAGCCGATTAAAGGAGCATGTTCAAATGATAGCAAGTTTCGCAAAATTTACAGCACCACCGGAAGCACTTCATATCCTCGATCTTGATGGGCCAACACTTCCACCGAAGCTGGCACAACTGCTCTCGCTGAAAGATCAGAAGATTTTCGGCTTCGTTCAGCGATTCATTGAAACCAATGGCTTCAGCCCAACACAAGGGGAAATCGCAGAGGGGAGTGGAGGCTTTTGCAAAAGCACGATTATCGATTCCCTCGATCATCTTGAATCATGGGGGCTGATCGAGCGCCAGCGTGGGAAGCAACGCAGTATCAAATTAATCGAACAGGTCAATAAGGCGGATGACTATCGGCAAGCACTGGCCGATGTGTTGGCTGTCATTCATGACCTTCGTTCAAATATCCCTGAGCGCCGTGAAATTGCCCAGGAGGTTATCTCTCGCGCCCAAAAGCTGCTCGATAAAAGTAAGCGGCCATCCAAAAAACTGTAGGGTTTTACCGCGTGCTGGGGGGTGTATCAGCACTCCCCAGCCGCGTATCTCCAAAATCGTAAGATGACTACGTTAGGAGCATATTTATATTATGACTGAGCAACATGAACCCATCAACGCCGTTCCAGCGACGGCCACCGGGGAATCCGCCCCACCAATGAGCGACGATCTGAAAGCGTTCCTCGAATACGAGCGGCGCTCAAATCGTGAAGCCGACGAAAACGCCCGGCGCGATCCGGCGCTGCGGCTGGCAATGGTCGAATTGATTGCCGATCTGGGTGACATAATCGGCAACGCAGCGGCCAAACTCGCCCATGAGAAAGGGATTACATCGGCCTGGGGTACGGATGCTTTAGCTGACAACATTTGCTGGCAAATCGTTGAATTCCTGGCACAGGGAGCATTTGAACGTGACCCGGCTGAAGCCCCGATCTGCAAGGCATACCAAGTCAGTCAGCGCCATGCGATGGACTGGTTTGACGTAGGTATCCCCGCAACAGGTGGGAAACCATTTGCTCTTGAAAGTGAGCAAAAATCATGAGCTTCAGAGCCATTTCAATTGACATCCAAATTGAACATGCAAGTCAAGCTGATGTGCAGGCCGCAGCTCACGATCAGATTTTTCAGGGGTTGGATTTAAAAGCCAAAATAGAGGCGCTGGCCGCTGAATATGTGCCATTGGTACAAAAACACGAGCCTGACGCTGCAAAAGCCCTAGTACAGGCTCGTCGATGGGCAGTAGAGGGATTGTGCGATTACCTGGCTGCATTGGCCGAATACGAGCTGGTGTTTTTGAATGAGTCGGACGATGAAAGCTAAACACCGGCAGCCTAAGTACCTGCACCCAGGTGCATTCTTAGGCGGTTTGATGATGGCTGATGCGTTCATGAAAACGCTGAACTATCCACCGATCACAGGCCGGACAGTTTATCGGCTGGCACGAGCAATCAGCCTGGTTAGGTGGGATTATCTGACCCCACGCGGGAAAATTTTCCATAAGGCATGGGCGCGACGGTTGATGCGAGATATTCTAAGCCAGTGTTCGAAAGTCTGCCAACAGAAATCTGGTTCCAACAAGGGGCTTAAGCCCCTTGTCCAGCACCAGCATTTTCGACTGATGGCTTAGCCGAGCAAGGTGAGCAGGAAGCACAGCAATAATTTAACCCATTGGTGAAACAACGCCCGGTTAAATACATCTTAACCGGGCGTCATTTTAGTGTATTCTGAGAACAAATGAGCGAGAAAGGCAACGAAGATGTCTCGAAAAGATAAAGAAGTAATTAACCAGCTATACGGGCAAATCGACAATCTTAAAAACGAAAATACCCAGCTTAAATTAGATCTTCAACACGAGCGGGAACACAGCGCGAGATTAAGAGAGCTTATCGGACAGCGAAGTGACACAACAATTGAACAAAGGGCTAAATCTCCTTTAGGGCTATCCAATGCGCATGAGCATAAGATCACTATTGTTGAAACAGATCAGAATCTCTATACAAAAGATCAAGTTGAGTGGTTAGTCAAAAAAGCTATACAACAACTCGACAAAGGTAATCAATTAGATTCACTGCTGACATGGTTCACTGCCGGTTGGCATTCACGAGACTGGATTGAAGAAGAATACTATGACGCTATAGACAATGACCTCAAACCGCTAATTTTCACGCTAGGGAAAATTACGGGTATTGCAGCAACAATGGGTGAAGTTCCAAAAGAGCAAGTAAAGGCAATTAATGCCGATATTAAAGCATCTTTATCGGATATTGACCACGAAATTAAGCGCACAATCCATGATGGAATCGGTAGCCCCTACATTGGCAATTTAGAATTAGCCGAATCTATTTATGATGCTGGCCTACGTTACTACGAAGGTAGCGATCCTGATGGTGTTGAACTACGACTTTTAACTATGCAACTTACTCCAGATTTTGTACGTCTATTACAAATACATCAAAAGCGATTAACAACAACAGACCGAGGATTTGTTCAGGCGTGGATAGACAGAGAAATATACAAACGATACAAAGAAGGGGAAGGCAGGGTTAAGGCCATTCAGGTCTACCAAGAAATAATTGTGGACATCAAAAGCAAAGGTGTCAACGCAACATGGTTTGAGCAACAAACACTAAATATCTTGAAAGCTAAGGAATACAGTAAGCGAGCTAAGTACGTGCGTGAGAGAAGTAGCGAATATGCGAAAACATTACAAAACTCATAACAAAAAGCGTCGATACAGTAACGACGCTTTCGTAAGACCTAAACGTTCAACACCTATTGCATTCCGTTAGGGAATTTCGTATCTTAAGGTAGATCGGGCGTTCTAGTGTGCTTTGGAAAGAATCAAGGCATACTAATAAGAACAAAATTGGCCTCCGGCGTGTAGTGTCATCTCTAAATGGTACACGTTGAAGGCCAATCTTTGAAGCAGACTCTGAATGACTTCCACACTCTTGGCAGGGGGAGGAATGTCACACAGAATAAGCAGTTTGTCTAACATAGTGTACTACAGAATTCGCGGTTTGTGTATAAGAAAGGCTTAAAACCGCAAAATTCTGATGGATACTCCTGGTAGCAATCCCTCTCGCTACCAGGAGTCCCCCTGCCACTAATCGCTGACAAATTGCGAAAGGAGCAGGGTATATGAACCCTCAAATTGTAACCAACTCTCACAATCGAATTCGTCTGGCTCTGGCCTTTGCAGGCTATCAGATCGAGTCGCGCCACGTCGCTGGTCGCCGATGTGCGCTGGTCATTCGCAGGGCAGGGGGTGCGTCGTGACACGAGTGCGCGTTAACTCCCAACCCATCGCCGACACTGTAGAAAACAACAGTGGTGGCGATATGAATATAATCCCTGTCGAGACAACTAAACGAGCTTATCGCGATCTGGCAGATTATGCCGAGCGCCAGGGCGCGCCGGAATCTGCTTTCGTCGCCGCCGGATGGTATAAAACCACTCATCTGAACCGACCTGCATTAGAATTCCCAACGGCCACTGGCCCGCGCTGGCGCGCAATCGACGGCAAATCTGGTTGGAAATATATCAGTCCGAAAGGCTATCAACGCTGCTGGTATGGTCTCGATACAGCCCTGGCAATTGCCGAGCAAACTGGGCATCCGTTGGTTATGGTCAACGGCGAAGCTGGGACGGTGGTTGCCCAATATCATTGCATTCCAGCTATATGCATGACAGGCGGGGAAGCTGCGCGTATACCTGACGAACTGCTGGCCGAACTGCAAGCCCAATACAATGGTGAAATTATCATCGCTCTTGACTGCGATACAACAGGACGCAAAGGGGCTGTCCAGCGCGCCGGACAGATCGCGGCTGCCAGTTACAACGTCCGCGCTGTTGATCTTCAGTTAGGCGACAAAGGCGATATAGCCGATTTCTGCAAACTGAACGGGTACAAAGCCGCTGGCCGGTTGGAAAATCTCCCGATTATCGAGCCAGAGAAGCCCAAACCCACTTTCCAGCGCCGGGAAACAAAAGCCCCGGCCAGCGCCAGCCAGGTCAATTGGGATGAGGAACGCCGCTACTGGTGGTTAAAAGTTGTGCTTCCTGCCATTGAGCAGCGCACCTCAGCACGGCGTGGAAAACATTTCCGTTGCATCAATCCTCACCATAATGATAACGATCCTTCTGCACGAATCAGCCCGGATAAAGACTCGGATGGTTTGTACGTCTGCACCTGCGGAGCGCACAGCCGGGAAACTGTTGCATCCTGGCTGGGCATGGATTTCATGGGTTGGTGGACTGCTGAGCGTAAACCGCTGCTGCCCAAAGTCGAAAAACAGCAGAAACAGAAACCGGTTAATGAAGAGCGCCCCTGGCCGCCAAAGTTGCCACCAGTCAAACTGAATACCTTCACCCCGGATCAGACCGTGCAGGCGCGATATGTATCTGACATTGACCTTTCGGCACGGACGCTGGCTCTCAAATCACCATTGAATACCGGTAAGACGACTGCCCAAATTGAACACATCAAACGGCATAAACCCAGCCGTGTTTTGTTCCTGACTTATCTTCAATCCCTGGTCGGCAATATCACTGAACGTCTGAATGCATCGGATATTGAGCGTAAGTTTGAGTCGTATCTCGACATCCCTTCAAACTTCAACCTGGGCGCGATTGATTATCTGGTTTGCTCATTGAATTCGATCCACCGGCTGCAAGGGGCAGAAGCCTATGATCTAGTCGTCATCGACGAAGCCGAGCAGACCGTTCGTGCGCTCTGGGACGGAACATTGGATGGTGAGGAATCACTTATCGCCCTCGCCACGTTGAAAGACACCGTGAGCAGGGCAGGTCAGGTCATTGCTCTGGATGCCCACATGAGCGACCAAACGGCCAATGTTCTGGAGTCGATCCGGGGCGGCTGCACCAAAATTGAAAACACCTATTTCCATCAGTGGGGCGATCTGGTCATGTATCGCGAGGAAGCTGCGCTGATCGCAGCGGCTGAAGCTTGTGCGGACAAAGATACAGGTTGTGTGGTTATCACCACCGGCAGCCGCGCTGCTGCTCGTCGCTACCGTCGTTATTTTGAACAGCGATACGGCGTGGAAAGCGTTCGCTTGGTGTATGGCTGGAACAGTGCTGCCCACGACGTGCGAGCCTTCCTACGCAATATCAATGAAACCCTGCCGACCCTTCGCGTATTCATTTGCTCACCCACCGTTGGTACAGGTGTAGATGTGCAGGCTAAAGTCGCTGGAGTCTTTGGGCATTTCAGCGGCGGCCACCTCGCCGCGACAGATATTCTCCAGCAGATTGCCCGCTATCGAAACGCCACTCAGCGCGGCATGTTCATTGACCACAAACAGCGATCCGGCCTCATCATTGACCCGGATCAACTCCTGGGGCGTGAGCGGGCCAAAGTGCGCCGAACGGCAACCCTCGCCGAATTTGCGAAGTACGGCACGGTGAATGTATCCGACTTACAGGGCGAGATAACCAAACTCTGGGCTTCCTTCACCGCTGCGACCAACCGGCAAAAGGTCAACGTTCTGGCCTACTTCGTCGCGCTAGCTGAACAGGAAGGTTTTAGCATCCGATGGAGTACCACCGAAGCTCCTGCTATGAAAGGAAAACTGAAGGCCAACGCCCAGGCGCTGCGCGGCGAAGATGACCAAAAAATCCTTACTTTAGCTCCTGTTTCGAGAATCGACCTGGACAACCTCCGCATGAGTGGTGAGTTGGCTGAAGATGATTTCTTAGGGTACGAACGTTGGAAAATTGAAGACACCACCGGCCAGGAGATCAGTGAGGAACTGCTGGCTGCATTTGGAAAGCAGCAGAATCGCGCTGCGCTGCGCCGATTTACCGATTATTTGTCATCTATTGAATTCGTGCGCCAAAAAGACCGCGAAAACGTCAGAGTGCTTCCATTCCAACGCGGTCACCACGTCGCCAACCGGTTACTCTTTGAGAACGCTCTACAAGCTGTTTTTGGCGATAAGGGGCTAACCAGCACTGAGGTCATTGAAGCCTCAGAACTTGAGCACCGGGCAGCGCCATTTATACAAGCGAATACCGCCGAAATACGGCAACTTGATAGAGATGATAAGGGCCGGACAATCCTTTCTGAGAAGCCCATTGCCATGTATCGACGGCTGTTGAAACGATTTGGTGTTCACTTATCTTCTAAACAAGTGCGGCTACCCAATGGGGAACGGGGAATGGTGTATTGGCTCGATCAAAGCCAGATCGTCGTGTTCATAGAACATGCGCGCCGTCGAATGGCTTACCTGGAAACCCTGTCTAAAAACCGTCAAATACAGAATGCTGCCCCTGATTCTACGGTTTTTAGACAGCGACTACATAAACTACCTTCTGCGCCTAGTTGGAAGCTGACAGATCGGCCTCAGACTGTGCCAACGCTCGATTTAGCAGCCCTACGTAAAGCCGGGCCGGTCAATCCCTTCAGCAAAAAGGCGGTGGCACATGCCAGCGCTTAAGCAGTTTCGCGACATTGGGGCGTTGTGGTTGGGGCGCACCCTGTAGGAGTTCATTTTGAAAGAGTAGGATGCGGAAAAATATTTTGGGCGCAGTTTGTGTTTGTCTTGGCTAAATCTGCACTTTTAGCGTGCAAATTGCGTTTCGCACCGCTGGAGGATTACTTGGACAACCTCATAAAACCTGAGATTCCAGGAACGTCGTCATCGGCTCCCCGCCACGAATTCGTCGCCCTAATGAACCAATCGTCCTAGTTGCGCTAGCGACGACGTGGCTTCCTATTGGGTGAGAACATAAATGCATCCTAGCATCAATATGTTCCTTTCGAGGGTCAAGGTGCTGCTCCAAATCGTCAAAAAAGGTGATTTTGAGGGAGAAAGGGCGGACTAGCGAACACAATCGAGATTGTGTCTACTAGGGATTTACAAAGGTAATAATGCCGCTGTCTCCCCCCCATATTCACCGATCTTTTCTCCTCTTTCCAAAATACCAACCAACTTCAAATCATATCCGAACGATATATGGAATAGAACAAGAGTTCTGTTCGGGTGTATGATGATGCTTTGAGCGTTCTAGTGGAGTCTTTCAAGTGAGGCAGTTAACAGTGGAACCAATTAACGATCCGATGTTGGGGATGGGTGTTAAAGACCGACCTTTAAGTGATCGACAATGGACGATCATGCGCTTTGTGCAGGAATACGTGCAGCAGCACAGTCATCCACCCTCGATCCGGGATATAAGCAGAGGGGTCGGTATATCCTCGACCTCGAATGTGACTTACCACATCAACCGGTTGATCGAAAATGGCTACCTGTATAAGCAGCCTGGAACCAGCCGGACATTGGTCGTGTTGGCATCAGCCTCCCAAAATGGTAGCGAACCGATTCCTCATGATTGGGCAGCGGAAATGGCTGATCTTCGGGCTGAAAACCGACGCTTGCGGGAGTGGTGCAGGCAGTTGGAACGGGAACGAGTTTGGGAGCGCGAACAGCGCCAGCAGGTACGAGCCGGGTAGGGCTAGTCCAGCATTTGTGGTGAAGGCGGTCAGCCGTGTTTCACCCTTTTTTTCGCTCCAATGGTTAGAATTTTGTTACATCGAGCCTGTGAGAATTCATTGATGCGCCATCAAACCACCCAAGCCGTGTATGGGTTTATCTGGAATTACTATCAGGAACACGGTTTTAGCCCGACCCAACAGGAAATAGCCGAAGCCTGCTACATTGCCCGCTCAGGGGTCTTGCGTCACCTGGACAAGCTCACCATTTGGGGCTGGATCAGCCGTGAAGATGGCAAGGCACGAGGGATTCGTCCACTCAAGGCGCAAAATGAAATTGCAACCCAACTGCCACTACCCAAATTCTAACCGAAATGCCTGACAAAATAGACACCTTTTAACAGAACAATTGTGCTAAATTGAGGATTGTAAAGGTACAAAGAGCGTTCAAAGATAAAAGTGCATTGCTCAGTTTTCGTTAAAACGATTGGTGGAGGCATCAGAATGCAAGTCGGCAAGCGAAAGGCACAGAAGGCTGGCAAAGTCGCGCTCCTGAGTGCGCGGCAGCGGGCGATTCTCCAGTTTATGTATGACTACCTGCAACAATACGGTCATGCACCGGCCATCCGCGATATTGGGCGTGGGGTCGGGATCGCTTCCTCATCGAATGTGATTTACCACGTCAACCGCCTGGTTGTGAAGGGCTATCTGAGCAAAGGCCAGGGGACAAGCCGGACAATCGTGCTGCTGGAAGCCGGGTATCGGCTGCTGGGCCAACCTGCCGTTCAGGAATTGCAAGCAGAACTGGCCGCGCTGCAAAGGGAGAATCGGCGGCTGCGTGCTTGGTGTCACCAATGCAAAATGATGGCAATTGACCCCGATATACAACATGAACTGACAGCGATCCAGTCTGAATTTGCCGCTACCGAATTAGATGGGTTGTCAGAACCGCGACCCGCGTAATCTACCCGCTGCAATCGGGTACACCACTCCTTTTTCATCCCACTGCTTAGAAAGTTGATCAATCGAGCCTGAGGAGGGCTTTAATGCGCCATCAAACCACCAAAGATGTCTACACCTTCGTCTGGAACTATTACGAAGAGCATGGCTTTGGGCCGACGCAGCAGGAAATTGCTGCCGCCTGTTTTCTGGCGCAGTCGAGTGTGTCGCGCCATCTGGACAAGCTGACCATCTGGGGCTGGATCAGCCGCGAGGTTGGCAAGTCACGCAGCGTCCTGCCGTTGAAGACTGAATGGGAAGCCGAAAAAAGCGATAAAAAAATTCGATAAAATTATCGCTTTTTGTAAGAACGGGCGTGCTATTATAGGTCTGTACTGACGGCTGGTGCAGGACGCGCACCCTGAAATAAACAGTCAACCGATGCGGCCAATGACTGCCCAGCCGAAAGGATACTTAGACTTCTTGGTACTTAATATTTTTGCAGGATCGGTGGAGTGAAAGGAGCTGGTTTGGAACAAATTCGTTCGTTGGAAGCCCAGGAGGGCAGGGGATCGACCTGGAGGAGTTGGCACAGTCTCAGCTTGCTGGGCATCCTGGCAGCGGTGTTCATCGTCGAACTGCTGCTGCCAACACCGCCGCGTTTATGGACGTGGTTCAGTCTGCTGGCACTCCTGGGTTTGTTCGCAGTGGTGGCGGGTCATGGTGTCACCGGCTTGTTGTTGGGACTGCTCATCGACACCCGCAACAAAGTAAGCTTGTCGCGGCTGCAAATGACGCTGTGGACGATCCTGATCTTATCGGGGTTCTTGGCGGCAGTCATAACCAATATCGACAGCGGTATACCGGAGCCGCTGGCGATTGCCATCCCCGCCGAGTTGTGGCTCTTGATGGGCATCTCAACGGCATCCCTAGTGGGTTCACCATTGATCGTCAGTATGAAGAAAAACCGACCCGCCAATGAGGATGATAAGGTGCGGGTGCTGGAACAGTTAGCACGGCAGTCGGTTGATCCAGCGAAGGTCGCCATTCGGGGACAGTTAGTGGTCAACCAGAATGCCGAGACCGCCCGGATCGCCGATCTGTTTCAAGGCTCGGAAACCGGCAATGCCGGACAACTCGATCTGGGCAAGCTGCAAATGTTTTTCTTCACGCTGGTGCTGCTGTTCGCCTATGGCACGGCCTTAGCCGCGCTGTTTAAAGGGGCAGGCGGACAAATTCTGGCCCTACCAGCGATGGATAGCGGAATGCTGGCATTGTTAGCGATCAGCCATGCGGGATACCTCGTCAATAAGGCGCTGCCGCACAGCGAGAGCGCCTGAGGCCGATTCCCAATTTTCATTTTCAAAACGAAAAATAGCCCCTGCTGCTCCGCGATTGGGGCAGCAGGGGAGGAGGGATCATGTAATTTAAGACAGAGCAATCGGGTAGTCAAAGTTGATAAATAAATCATTTGTTGAGAGCGAAACTTTTAAGGAGAAACTATGACACAGACAACTTTTACGGACAATGTGCTGGTGGATGGCAGCCAGGACATCAAACAATTACGAGTGCAAGGGCATACGACTCAAAATCAGGCCCTTCAAACCTGGGAAGACAGTGCGGGTACGGCGCTGGCCCAAATGACTGGCGATGGTCGCCTTCAAGTCGGGGATGATGTGGGGCTGCCGTCACCCGATGCCCTGATTGAAGCCCATCGCGCCGAGACATCTACCTCCAAACCGAAGCGCGGCTTTCACTCGTTGGGACGGGTGAGCGGGACGCTGGCTACCCTGGTGCAATGGATGGTAGGCGAACTGGAATTGCGCGGTTCGATGGCGATTGATGCGCTGCACACGGCCTTGCGTATCCGGGCGACCAACCTGAACACCGGCACGCCGACGGCCAATGCCGAACTGCGGGCTGCCGATATCGAAGTCATCAACGACGCGACAGCCGCAGCAGCGCCTCTGACCAAAGCCACCGGCTTGCAAGTTGCGGTGACGAATGGCAGCGGTAAGGTCATTACGGATGCGGTTGCGCTGCGGCTCAAACTGAATAACTTAGGAACAATTACCAACCCCTATGCGATTTTCAGCGAAGGGCTAGGCATCACCCATCTGGAAGACTTTCTCGAATTGAAGCGCCCGACAGCCGTGCCAGGGACTCCCGCCACCGATTTCACGCGCGTGTATGGCAAATCGGATGGCAAGCTGTACGCTAAGAATTGGAGCGGCACTGAGTATGATTTGACCGGAGGCGCAGGTTCAGTTATCCCCGCAATCTGCAACGGGCGGTTGACGTTATCAAGCGGAATCCCGGTTCTCAATGCTGATGTTGATGTGACCGGGGCAACGATCTTGTATTTCACTCCATACATGGGCGACAAAATCGCTTTGTATGATGGAACAAAGTGGAATCTATATGCCTTTTCCGAAATCAGTATTGAGCTGACTGATTCCCAGAACGGAACGACCACAAATGGTAGTGCCGTCATTACAGGTCTGGCTGATACGTCGCAGTTGATCGTAGGCATGGAAGTGTCCGGGACGGGCATTCCCGGCGGGGCAACCATCAGCAGTATCAACAGCGTCACACAAGTTACCCTGAGCGCGAATGCAACCGCCAGCGGCACAGTACCACTCACTTTCAAGATTCCGGCGGGCAAGAATGTTGATGTGTTCTGTTTCGATAACAGCGGCACTCCTAAGTTAGAGTTTGGCCCTTTGTGGACGAATAATACAACCCGTGCAACCACGCTCACTCCCCAGAATGGTGTATTGGCTAAAACAGGTACGCTCACACGGCGCTACCTCGGTACGATACGAACAACGGCTATCGCTGGGCAAACTCAGTGCAGCTTTGGTGGCATCGGTGCCACACCCAAATGGTTCGTTTGGAACATGTATCATCGCAAAAAAGTTGGCTTAAAAGTCGCTGAGGCTGCTAATAGTTGGACATATACAACTGCTGCGTGGCGACAAATGAATGCAAGTGCCACTAATCAAATCGAATTACTACTGGGTCTCTCCGAGGAAGCAGTTCGCGCAATAAGCATTGTCGAATTTGTCACGTCAAGTGCAGCACCGCGTACAGGAATTGCCTTAGATGTTACCAACGCCACCCATTCATTCCTAATGGGCTCATCGGGTGCTGTAAATACCCTCAACTGTGCTATAGCAATATACGAGAAATACCTAAGTGATGGGTATCACTACCTGGCTGCCGTTGAGTATGGCGGCACAGGGGTGACATTCCGAGGAGACAACAATGTTCCTGGGTTCGTACAATCCGGTCTAATGGGGGAGTTTTGGGCATGATAAACGTAAACAAATTGCATGTTGATCTTGAGGCAGCAGGTATACCGATTGACGGTGTTTCTGCCGATGGGCGCATTGACTTTCGTCCTGAGGCAACCGCACAGCAGGTCGCATTGGCTGAACAAATTCGCGCCAACCACGACCCGAATGCAAAAACAGCCGAGGAATTGGCACGGGAAGCTGCCAGGGAAAAGGCAGCGGCCAATCCGGTCGATACGGACGACATCGCCAAAGCTAGTACAGTCGAGGCGCTGCGGGAGCAGGTGTTAAAAATGCAGGCGCAAATTGCTTATCTGCTTTCGCGGGTTGAAGACACTGCTCCGTGAGAATGAAAGGTAGACAAACAAGGCCACAGTATTGCTTTGAGGTTGGGGAGGTTTGATAGCTTCCCCAACTCTAAGAAACCATTTGAATATTATGCGGAAGGCGTTTGAGCAAAGTTTGAATGGAAGCGATGTAAATCGTGCCTTCACTACTACGGGTACATTCTTCATAATCTTTGCTCAAGCGGCGATAGTGTCCGAACCAGGCGAAGGTGCGTTCAACGGCCAACGGTTATCAGTCCGGTTTCGTTGGTGAAATTACGCTTTAAGGAGCATAAAACATGATTAACACAAACAAACTGCATCAAGAACTGGTTCAAGCTGGCATCCCGATTGACGGGGTGGCCGAGACGATCCCGCCGCGTATCGACTTTCAAGCTGAAGCCACTGCTACCCAGCGGCAGCAAGCACTCACCATTCTGGCGGCGCACATTCCAGAGGATTATATCGATAAGCGCCAGAAGGCTTATGTCGAGCGCGGCGTGACGACTGAAGCTCTGATTGCCGCGCTGTGGGAACAAGTTGTGGAAGGACGGCCTGAAGCTGCCGCCGCCCTGCAAACCATTCGAGAAAGTATCAAAGCGCAGTTTCCGAAAAATCAGTAAGCAGCGGTGACATAGGACGGCTGTAAGCAGGGAGAGAGGTGGGCCGATAAAGGTTCTGTCCCACCTTGATCCCATTTATCAAGACGATTTTGTTCTTCAACCAGTCACACCGATCGCGGTGACTCAAAAATTATTTAAAAGACGAAAAGAGATAAACATGACATTCATAACGCACTCTAAAACACTTAATACCACTGTTGAGTGGTACGATACTGGCATTACGGTGAATTCTGGCGATACGGTCATTATCAGTGCCAGCGGAACGATGAAACCCTGGGACGATTGGGACAGCTTTCATCCGCTTATTACGCCAAATGGGGATGCCAGTTGGCCGACCAATAACCCCAACTCACAGGTCTATATCCAGGGCGCGCCCTTTTGTATGCTCCTAGCAAAATTTGGGTCAAATGGCGTGCCATTACGGGTCGGCAATTACCGCACCTTCGGGTTAGTGGGCAGCAGCAACAAAAATCTGTATCTGGCGGTTAATGATGTCGTCGGGAATTTTGGCGATAACGTCGGGAATTTTAATATAACCATCCAGGTGGGCACGCAGAACCCGCCGGTCAGTGAACCGCCGGGCGACAATACGTGCAGCTATGCCAATGCTTATGCCAACAGCGCGGTCAGCTACGCCCCGATCAGCCTTTATGACGGTGAAAAGCGCGAAGAAGCCACCGACCTGATCGTCAATACACCTTCGGGTGTACTGCAATTTGCCCGGTCTTATCGGCAAAACAAACGCACCAACGCTGATTTCCAGTTCATGGGTCTGGGCTGGACGCACAATCACCTTAGCAAACTGACGCTCACTGGCACAGCGCCCAACCGCACGGCGACGATCTTGCTTCCGGGCGGCGGCAAGCTGCAACTGACTGAGGAGAGTGCCAATCCCGGCCATTTTATTGCCTCGGCAGAGTCCTTCTCGGTATTGGATTACAATGCTGTCCCCGGTGAATACACGCTGACGGCGCAGGACAAAAATAAGTACGTCTTTGATGCCACCAGCTTGCAACTCAAACGCATTGACTGGACGAGCAATGACACCTGGACTTATACCTATGCCAGCGGCAAATTGAGCGAGGTGGCCGATGGTTATGGTCGCAAACTGGTCTTGGCCTATGTCAATAATTCCGGCCAGTACAACAATGGGCAATTGTGGCGTATCGGCGATCACAACACCACCAACCTGACAGGCACGCCGACCGGACGGTATGTGGAACTGGGTTATACCCCGCAGAAGAACAACGGTGTCACGGTTGCCACGCCCAAAGCACTGTTGGCAAGTGTGCGCGACGCGCGTGGCAATACCTGGACTTATGACTGGTACGGCCAAGACACAGGTGAGAATGTCGCAGCGCAGCTTGACTTCCTGCTGGCTGTAATTTCGCCTTCGGTGGACATTACCGGTGATGGTACGCCTGACAGCAGCGTCACCCTCAAGCGTTTGGATTATACACTGGCTGGCAGCACCATCAGCAGTATCACCGAGAAATTGGGCATCCAGGGTGCGGGTCTGGAACTGGTGCAGACCATCTTTGATTTCCAACCCGGTGGCTTGAACCAGACCAATGAGACCACCGTCGGTAAAGTCAGCAAACACTATTTCACCGGCAGCATTTATGCTGGAAAAGCCGACCCCGCCGGAAACTTAAATTCCGAGTGGTTGGGTTTGAATTATCGCCCGGAAACCCGCAAAGATGGCAATAACAATGATCTCCAGATGACCTGGAGCGGCGATGCCAAACACCTGCAACAGGTCAAGGATGGTCTGGGGAACACAACTGCTTTCACCTACAACACCAGTGGTATCTCAGCCGATACTTTGCAGGAAAGCCTGGATGCTCAGGGGCATAAAACCCAGTACACCTACGGCGATGCGACCAATCCACGTCTGCCCACCCGTATCAAAGTGCTGGATACCGATGGCACAACGGTACGGAGTTGGCGCGAATTTACCTATGACAGCAAAGGTCGGGTACTGACCGAGAAAACGCTCGATCCGAGCAGTGGCACGACCATCCTGCAACAAGTGACTCGCGTCTATGGGGCATCGGGCAACGGCTTTGGCCTATTAGAGAGTGTCACCCAGGTTGATCCGATTAATCCGGGTAACAACACCTCAACCACCTACACCTATGATGGAACCGGGCGAGTGATTAAAACGCAGCAAAGCAGTTTGCTTGGCACCTGCCAATTCTCGTATACGGTGTATGACGAGGTGGGCAATGTCGTCGCCACTGTCTGTGGTCGCCAGAGTGTGACGCCACCGACTACGGTAGCCCAGGCCATTGCCATGTACGATGCCAATGATCCGGTCAAAAAAGACAATAAGGTCACGACCCACGAATATGACACGCTGGGTCGGCGCGTCAAATCCACCACCAATGCCGGTGCGACTTTCGCTCAGACCACCTTGACTGTGTATGATGCCCTGCATCGCGTGACTCGCACCATTGCCAATTATGTGGCTGATGTCGGTGTCCCCAATCCGTATACAGCCGCCCGCACCGCCTTCAATCATGGAACGAATAACGATCAGAACATGGTCACGGACACGGTCTTTAACGCACGCGGGATGGTGCGTAAGCAGATTGATGTACTGGATGTAGTCACCTTGTTCGGCTACGATGATGCCGGACGGCTGGTCAAGACAGTTCAGAGCGCCAGCCAACCCACTTATGATAACGACTACCTGGGCGGATTTTCCGATCCGACACTGGGGAGTTATATTGCCAATGGCGTTGCCGACCAGGATATTGTCACCGCTTCCACCTACGACAAAGCGGGTAATCGGGTCAAAACCGTCGATCCGCTGGGTACGGTTCATTATACGGTCTATGATGTGCTGAACCGCCCCTTCAAAACGGTGCGAGCCGCCAAAGATACGGCGACCATCACCCTCAATCCCGGCGACGTGAGCTACGATCCGGCCAATGATCCGCGCTGGGTCAGCTACGTTCCCAGCACCAGCCCGGATCGGGATTTAATCGAGACCACCGATTATGATGCCCTGGGACGGGTGGCGCGGACACAACGCTTGTTGGACAATCGGCCTGCTGAACAACTGGACACCACCCTCTATGGCTATGATGCCCTGGGACGGCAGGTGAAGGTCATTCGCAGTGCCAGCGATCCGAATTATGATTGGGTGGCCCATCCCGATCTGAGTACCTACGCGCCCAGCGGCAATGCCGATCTGGATATCATCACTACGACCAGCTATGACACTGCCGGGCGGGTACTGGAAACCATTGATGCCAGCGGCGCAAAAACGCGCCAGGCGTATGACGGCTTAGGGCGGCAGATCAAGTCCATAGCCAATTATGTTGTCCAGGGCGCGAGTGACCCCGCCGCCTGGGTGTGGAGTACCGCCAACAACCGTTGGGAGTACAGCAGCACCAATACCACCGCCATCAGTCACGGCACGAATAATGACCAGAATATCATCAGCGAGACTGTTTATGATGCCAACGGGCGGGTGCAGTCCAGCCGCGATGTCCTGGGACGGGTGGCTTTAAATGGATACGATGTCTCCGGGCGGCTGGAACGCACCATTACCAATTACATCGTTCAAGGGGCGAGTGACCCGGCTGCCTGGGTGTGGAGTACCGTCAACAACCGTTGGGAGTACAGCAGCACCGATACTACTCCAGTCAGTCATGGCAGCGACAATGACCAGAATATCGTGACCAGAACCGTATACGATGTCCAGGGTCGGGCGTTGCAGTCGATTGATACCCGCAACAACGTCACCCAGCAGGTGTATGACGTGCTGGGTCGTCGGATCAAAACCATCGTCAATTATATTGTCCAGGGGGCCACTAATCCGGTCAATTGGGTCTGGGATGTGGCTGATAACCGGTGGGAAGATGGGGCTGGCACTGCCATCAGCTTCGGCACGGATAAAGACCAGAACCGCATCAGTGCCACCACCTATGATCTGGCCGGGCGTGTCACGCGCAGCCGTGACGCAGCGGGGGTGGAAACGCGCTACAGCTATGATGCGCTGGGGCGGCGCACCCAGACTATCGTCAACTATGTCGATGGCTCGTACAGCGCCAGCGTCCCGGATGAAGACCTTATCAGCACGACCGCCTACAACAAGGGTGGGCAGGTGGTCACAGCCACCGACGCACGGGGAACACAGACGGCGTTTGTCTACGACAAAGCTGGGCGGCGTTTGAAAATCACCCAGGCGGCCAACAATCCGCTCGCCAGTATCGCCTACACCTGCTACGACAAAGCGGGCCGGGTGCAGCGCAGCCTCCAGAACTGGATCGACAACGGCATCTCACCGGATGCCAAGACCGGCAGCGCCTGGGACTTTGTGCCGGAACACAACGGCATGTACGCAGATCGCAACCTCATCACCCAGTTTGTCTATGACCTGGCAAGCCGTCGCACCACCGTTACCGATCCGCTGGGCAACCTAAGCCAGACGGCTTATTTCAAGGACGGCCAGGTACAGGCTATGATCGACCCTGAAAATGGGATCAGCCAGTACCGTTATGATGGGCTGCGCCGCCGCACGCGCGTGGTACAGGGGTATGTCCTCCAGGGGGGCAGCGATCCGAAAGACTGGATGTGGGATGCCACTGATGTGCGCTGGGAGTACCCGACCAATAATGCGATTGCGCATGGCACAAACAACGACCAAAATATCATCGCCGATGTCACCTATGATAAAGCCGGACGTGTCCTCAGCCTGCGCGAACCGGGCGGCAATGTGACCAGCTATGCCTACGACGGGCTTGACCGGCGCAAATCGTTGACCAATCCACTCAGTAAAACGTGGTCAACAGCCTATGCCGACCTGACGGGCGGTGGAGCGCGTGTGACCATGACCTATCCGGGCATCACCGGCGCGGCCAACTACCCGGTACAGCGCGATTTTGACCGCCTGGGGCGGCCTTTGAGCGTGGCTTACGGCGCTCCAGCCAGCACGCCCGATGTGAAGTTCACCTACGACAATGCTGGCAATCGCGCCAAGATGAGCGAATACAGTGGCGCGGGCTTCACCAGTCGCATTCGGGAAACCAGCTTGGCCTATGATGATGTCCATCGCCTGACCAGCGCCGGATTCGACAACGATGGCAATGGCACTGTGGATGAAACGGTAGCTTACGAGTACGACGCCGGTGGCCTGCGTACCAAGCTCATCCTGCCTGGCAGCTTGAATGTCGTCTACGAGTACGACAAGAAGGGCCAGCTCATCTCGCTAACCGATTGGGACAGCCAGAAAACGCAGTTCGCCTTCGACCAGGTGGGACGGCATATTGCCACCGAGCGCGCCAACGGGCTGCGGTCGCGCTATGAAATCGATGCGGCGGGACGGCTCAAGCGGCTGCGCCACACCAAAGACTTCCGCACCCTGGCGCACTTCGAGTACGAGGTGGACAAACGCGGCAACCGCATCCAGGCGGTGGAAGCTCTGGCGCAGGCGACCACCACGACCGACACGACCATCGCCTATAACGACAAGGGGCTGGCGCTGGCTGGCACCTGGTCGGAGGTCGGTGGCTTCAAGGAGACCAGCGCGTTCAGTGCTTCGCTCAAGCTCCTCTTCCTGGGCGACGAGGCGACGCTGACGATGGGGACAGGGCCGG
>Ga0187894_10001515_pt1 | contig 29720 bp, 31 predicted proteins | sample GBC1701081metaG_FD_136650 | JGI IMG/M metagenome (GOLD analysis project Ga0187894, IMG submission 136650) | White microbial mat communities from a lava cave in the Kipuka Kanohina Cave System on the Island of Hawaii, USA - GBC170108-1 metaG ...
CGTCGGCGTGGCTGTCGTCAATTACAAGATGCCGCGCCTGCACACCAAGGCCGAGGTCCTGAACAATGCCCGCAACATCGCGCGCATGCTCGAGGGCATGAAGACCGGCCTGCCCGGCATGGATCTCGTGATCTTCCCGGAATATTCGACGCACGGGATCATGTACGACTCCAAGGAGATGTACGAGACGGCGTCGACGATTCCCGGCGAGGAAACCGAGATCTTCGCCCAGGCCTGCCGCAACGCCAAGGTCTGGGGCGTGTTCTCTCTCACCGGCGAACGCCACGAAGAGCACCCCAACAAGGCGCCCTACAACACGCTGATCCTGATGAACGACAAGGGCGAGATCGTCCAGAAGTACCGCAAGATCATGCCCTGGGTGCCGATCGAGGGCTGGTATCCCGGCAACTGCACCTACGTCTCCGATGGTCCCAAGGGACTGAAGATCAGCCTGATCATCTGCGATGACGGCAATTTTCCGGAGATCTGGCGCGATTGTGCCATGCGCGGTGCCGAACTGATCGTGCGCTGCCAGGGCTACATGTACCCGGCCAAGGAGCAGCAGGTCCTGATGGCCAAGGCCATGGCGTGGGCCAACAATGTCTACGTGGCGGTGGCCAACGCCGCCGGTTTCGATGGCGTCTATTCCTACTTCGGCCACTCGGCGATCGTCGGCTTCGACGGCCGCACCCTGGGTGAATGCGGCGAGGAGGAGATGGGCATCCAGTACGCCCAGCTCTCGGTATCGCTGATCCGCGACTCCCGCCGCAACATGCAATCGCAGAACCACCTCTTCAAGCTGCTGCATCGCGGTTACACCGGCACGATCAACTCCGGCGACGATGTGCGCGGGCATGCGGTCTGCCCGTATGAGTTCTACAAGAACTGGATCACCGATCCCGAGGGCACACGCGAAATGGTCGAGGCCATCACGCGCCCCACCGTCGGCACGGATGAATGCCCGATCGAGGGCATCCCCAACCGTCGCGCCACGCACCGTTAGGATCCGTCCCTCCCCCAGCGCGGCTGGGGAGGTGGCCGAAGGCCGGAGGGGGAGCCGACGTGGTGCCTCGATTGAGAGACCACGTCAGCTCCCCTCCGCCCCTTCGGGGCACCTCCCCACTGCGTGGGGAGGATTCCACCCGGAGTATTCACATGCCCGCAGACTACGAAGTCTTCGACCTCGGCGACGTGCGCCTGCAGAAGGGCGCGACGTTGCGGGGCTGCAAGCTGGCCTACAAGACGTTCGGACAACTCAGCGCCAGGAAGGACAACGTCATCGTCTATCCGACCTGGTACTCGGGCCAGCACTATGACAACGAGTGGCTGGTCGGCAACCGCATGGCGCTGGACCCGCAGAAATACTTCATCATCATTCCCAACATGCTGGGCAACGGCCTGTCGTCGTCGCCCAGCAACACACCCGAGCCTTACAACGGGCCGCGTTTCCCGCAGGTCACCGCCTACGACAACGTCCGCGTTCAGCACCGCCTGGTGACCGAGAAATTCGGCATCGAGCACATCCGGCTGGTGACTGGCTGGTCGATGGGCGCATTGCAGACCTTCCATTGGGGCGCGCTGTACCCGGACATGATGGACCTGTTGGCGCCGTTTTGCGGCTCCGCCAAATGCTCTCGGCACAATTTCGTGTTTCTCGAAGGCGTCAAGGCGGCGCTCACCGCCGACGCCCATTTCCTCGACGGCTGGTACAAGGAGAAGCCCGCCAAGGGCCTGCGCGCCGCGGCACGTGTTTACGCCGGCTGGGGCTTTTCACAGGCCTTCTACCGCGAGAAGCTCGATCTCGAGGCCATGGGCTATTCGTCGCTCGAGGATTTCCTGGTCGCCTTCTGGGAGGGCTTCTTCCTACCCAAGGACGCCAACAACCTGCTGACCATGCTGTGGACCTGGCAGAACGGCGACATCAGTGACAACACGCTCTATGGCCGTGACTTCAAGAAGGCGCTGGCAGCGATCAAGGCCAAGACCTACGTCATGCCCGGCCAGACGGACCTTTACTTCCCGCCCGAGGACAGCGCGTTCGAGGTCGAGCACATGCCGAATGCGACGTTCATTCCGGTGCCATCGATCTGGGGACATTTCGCCGGCGGCCCCGGCACCAACCCGAACGATGCCACCTTCATCGACAGCAAGCTGAAGGAACTGCTGGCCAGCTAAAGCCGCTGGACGTGACCAACTCTGTCATCCCTTGCTACGCTGGGGATGACAGTTCGTTTTGCTTGCGGAGCCTCCATGACGCTCGACGCCCATCGCATCACAACCGAACCATATTACCGCGCGCTGGGTGACGAAGTCGCGCTCTTCGAAGCGGCCCACGCGACGCGCATGCCGATGATGCTGAAGGGCCCGACGGGATGCGGCAAGACGCGGTTCGTCGAGCACATGGCCTGGCGCCTGCGGCAGCCCCTGATCACCGTCGCCTGCCACGAGGATATGACGGCGTCGGACCTGGTCGGCCGCTGGCTGCTCGATGCCGACGGCACGACGTGGCACGACGGGCCGCTGGCCACCGCCGTGCGTGAAGGCGCGATCTGCTATCTCGACGAGATCGTGGAGGCACGTCAGGACACGACGGTCGTCATCCACCCGCTGACCGATGACCGCCGGATCTTGTCGCTGGAGAAGCGCGGCGAACTGATCGCGGCGCATCCCGACTTCCAGCTCGTGATCTCGTACAACCCGGGCTACCAGAGTGTCATCAAAGACCTCAAGGAATCGACCAAGCAGCGCTTCGCCGCCATCGACTTCCGTTATCCGGCGTCCGACATCGAGGCTGAGATCGTGGGCCGCGAAGCGCGGATCGCACCCGACGTCGCAACCACACTGGTTGCCATCGCCGAGCGAAGCCGTCATCTGAAGGGCCATGGGTTGGATGAAGGCGCCTCGACCCGCATGCTGGTCAACGCAGCACGGTTGATGGCGCAGGGTATTCCCCTGCCCCAGGCCTGCGATGCCGCGCTGGTGGTTCCCCTGACCGACGATGCGCAATTGCGTGAGGCTCTGCGCGACGCGGTCCTGGCCTGCGCCGCATGACGCGACGCGGCACAGCGGGCATCGCCTCGCTGGGCGGTGTGCGCGCCGCGCGTCGCATCGCCACGCTGTTCGACGACCGCCCCGATCTCGCCCGCGCCCACCAAGTCGCCGAACGATCGCTGGCGGATCGCGCCAGCGCTATCGATCTGGGAACGTGGGAGGAAGCGCTGTTGGCGCTGATCGAGAGCAATCTCGGTAAGCCGACGCTGCTGGCATTCCTGCGGCTCACGGAGACCTGGCCGCACGACCGCACCATCGCGCAGCTTGCCCTGGCCGGTCGCTCCATTGCCGTGATTGGGCGTAGCGCCGGCGGCATGGCCGCGCGGTCGCTCCTGGTCACTTTGCCGGCGTGGGTACGCCATCTGCGCGACCGAGACGATGTGAGCCGGCTACTGTCTCTAATCGAGCGCCTGGCGCGAGAGGCTGGTGACACCGTTGTCCTGGTGGCGCCCCGGCTCGATCACCTCCTGGCGACAGTCGACATCGACGGCTTGGAGGCCTGGATGGTCGGCGGCTTGCGAGCGACGGCCGATGACCGCAGCCATCGCCGCGCGTACTTCGCACTCGACGATCCACTGTCGCAGCAAATGCTGGCGCGCGGCGATGCAACGTCGGACTTCCGCCACCTTGAGCCCCGGCTAACCGCGCAAATGACGGCATTGTGGGGCCTGCGCGTGCCGATCCGTCCCGCTCCGCTCCTGCCTGGCGCTGCACCGCCGCGACGCACGTCGTTCGCCGGCACCCTGCTGCGCTTTCCGGAACGGTTTCCGGGCGTGTCCGCCGATGCCGCGGCAGCGCTCTATCGGGCGGCCTGCGCCCACATGGGCGCCCACCTCACGTTCACGCGCAGCCGCTTTCCGGTCGGCACCCTGAAGCCGCTGCAGATCGTGCTGGTCTCGCTGATCGAGGATGCCCGGGTCGAGGCACTGGCCATACGCGCCATGCCCGGCTTGCGGCACTTCTGGGCCGCTTTTCACTTGGCGCAACCACAGGGGGGCACGGCGCCGGCCCTGATGGCCCGGTTGGCACGTGCCCTGTTCGATCCCACCTACACGGACGACCACGGCTGGATCGCCAAGGGGCGCACACTCTTCGCCCAGGCGTACGACCGGCTGCATGACCCGCAGATCAGCCGCACCCTGGGTGGCTTGCTGGGCAATGACCTGGGCCAGATGCGCGTACAGTTTAATCCACGCACCCACGTGGTCGAGCCACCGTATCGCGATGACAACATGGGACTTTGGGATTTCCCCGACGCGCCGGAGGCCGCCATCGAGGACGTCGCCCTCATGATCGACTCCACACGCATCGAGCGGCGGGACGACCCTGACGCTCCCGATCCGACGCGCGACGATGCGCCGGAACGCGACGACGACGTTGGGCGAACGCGTCCAGCAACAACGACCAGCCTGGATGGCATCGCGATCGCGACCTACCCCGAATGGGACCATGTGCTCGGCCGTGAGCGCTCCGACTGGGCGACCATCGTCGAAGTGCCGGCGCCGACGGTTGCCGTGTCGCCGTCGATACCAGCGGACGACGACGTGGCGCGTCGCGCCGACGCGCTGGCGCGCGCCGCGTCGATCGGGCGCCGCATCCGCGAGAGGCGTCGCAGCGAGGGAGAGACCCTCGATATCGATGCCTGCATCGAGGCGACCGTCGCCCGGCGCGCGCGTCAGGCGCTCGACCACCGGGTCTACCTGCGGCACATCCCCGGACCCCGCGATCTCGCGGTCGTGCTGCTGCTCGACCTGTCGGAATCGACCAACGATGCCGACCGTGACGGCCGCACCGTGCTGATGGCGGAGAGAGACGCCGCCGCCATCATCGCCGGCGCCGTCGACGTCGCCGGCGACGCAATCGCCATCCACGGCTTCTGCTCGGATGGACGCGCCAAGGTGTTCCATACGCCGATCAAGGAATTCGACGAGCCGTTCGACCTTCCCGTGCGCGCCCGGTTGGCCGGGCTGCGTGGTGGCTTCTCGACCCGACTTGGCACGGCCATGCGGCATGCCGGCGCGTGCCTTGCTACGCGCCGTGCCTTTCGACGCGTAGTGCTGGTGCTGACCGACGGTGAACCGGCCGACATCGATGTCTTTGACGCGGACTACCTGGTCGAGGATGCCCGCCGGGCCGTGCAGACCCTGCGGGCGATGGGGCTGGATGTGTTTGCCTTCGGTGTGGGCAATGGCGTGCATCTCGATCGCATCTTCGGACCGCGGCATGCACTGCGCGTGCCGCACATTGCCACCCTGCCCGCACAGCTCATGCAACTCTACGCTCGGCTCAGGCGCTGATCCCATGCAGCGGCTGGTCCCACATTGTCGCGCGAGAGCTTGTAGAGGATCGCATCGTGCAACGCCTCGAACGAGGCCTCGATGAGGTTGGGTGAAATACCCATCGTCGTCCAGCGGTTACCAGCACCATCGACGCTCTCGACAAGAACACGCGTCACGGCAGCGGCACCCTCCCGTGAATCGACGATCCCGACCCTGAAATCGGTCAGGACCATATCGGTCAGCGCGGCATAGTGCGGCAGCAGTGCCTTTCGCAGCGCCGCGTCCAAGGCGTGGACGGGACCACTGCCCTCGCTGACACCGATCATACGCTGCCCGGCGACCTCGAGCTTCACCGTTGCTTCCGAGACGGCGAACGGTTCGCCGTCGGTATTCCACCGTCGCTCGGTCATGACCCGGAAGCTTTGCAACGCGAAGTAGTCGGACACCACCCGCAATTCGCGGCGAGCCAGAAGCTCAAGCGATGCGTCGGCTGCGTCGTAGTCACACCCTTCCGCCTGGCGCCGCCTGATGAGATCCAACAGCCTATTGACATCATCCGCTTTCAAACCGACGCCTATCCGGTCAAGCACGCGGCTCAGATTCGCGAAGGTATCGGCGCTCGCGTCCTGGCCATCGTCACAGGCTTCGGCACTTCGTTCTTCGGGGCTGGCCATCGCCCGCCTCATGCCACTTTGCTCACGCCGGACGACACGCCCTTCGAGCCTGCCATGAGCTCCTCCTGCTCGATCTCTTCCAGTGGCTTACCCAGCGTCTTCGGTCCGAACAGCAGGATGGCCAAAGCACCGATGGTCAGGAGCGCCGTTGTCATGCCGAAAACGCCGGCAAATCCGTACAGCGGGTAAATGAACCCGACAAAGATCGGCGCCGATATTGCGCCAATGCGGCCGATCGACGATGCCGTACCGGTGCCGGTTGCTCGCACGAAGGTTGGAAAGACCTCCGGCGTGTAGGCATAGAGGCCGGCAGCCGCCATGTTCATAAACAACGACAACATCACGCCGGAAGCGGTCACCAGGGCGTCCGAGCTGGCAAACGACAGCGCCAATGCCGACAGCGCGCCGAGAAGCATGCCTGTCACGATCGTCGCGCGTCGTCCGATGCGCTCGTTGAGATAGGCGCCCGAGAAGTATCCGGGAATCTGGGCGCAATAAATCGCAAGCGCATAGGTGAAGCTGCGCGTCACCGTCAGCCCGCTCTGCACGAGCAGGCTGGGGATCCAGGTGAAGAAGCTGTAGTACGAAAAGATGAACACGGCCCAGGTGACCCACATCATCGCCGTGACGCGCGCCAGTCCCGTCGACCACAGGGCGGCCAGGTTGGTGACGATGGATGCCGGTCGCACACCCTGCGCGGCATCGGCGGATGTGCTGACGGCAGCCGGTTGCGGTGGCACGCTGGATGGCTGGTCGCCGGCCTGGCGTGTCTCGGCCTCCAGCTTGTCGACCACCGCAGCAGCTTCAGCATGGCGGCCGCGTATCTCGAGCCAGCGTGGCGATTCGGGTAGCGAGCGGCGCCACCATAGCAACATGCCGATGGGCAATGCGGTGATCACCAGGACCAACTGCCAGCCCCAGGGCGCCGCGGGAACCAACGCATAGCCCAACAAGGCGGCGGCGACATAGCCAAACGAGAAGAAGCCGGCCAGGGCGCCCAGAAAGCGGCCGCGGTAGCGTGCCGCAACGAACTCGGCCAGGTACGGCGCGATGATCGAACTTTCGGCGCCGATGCCGATTCCGGCGATCACTCGGAGCCAGAAGAATGATGACCACGATTCGGCAAAGGCGCTGACCAGCGACGCCAGCGAATAGATCGCCAGTGCCCACATCATCACCACGCGCCGTCCGATCAGGTCGCCCGCCGTCCCCGCCGCGAACGAGCCAAAGAGGTATCCGATGTAGGTGGCGCTGGCGAGGACGCCCGTCTCGACACTGGTCAACGACCACATCGCCGTCAGGATCGGCAGCACGAAGGCAATCACCGCGCCATCCATGGCATCGAAGCTGTATCCAAGTCCCCCCATGGCGAGCAAACGCCGATGGGGGCGCGAGAACGGTAATCGCTCCAGGCGACTTGAGATGGCTGTCACGGCATGTCTCCCTGCATCATCCGCTGCATTCGTTCTTGATGATCCGGCCACCCCGCATGATGAGCGCGAGCGTCTCGTCGGGGCGGGACAGCACGGTGATGTCCTCGAGCGGATCACCGCTGACACCGATCAGGTCGGCATGGGCGCCGACTTCCAGCACGCCGAGCTTTCCGCCGGCACCGAGGATCTCGGCATTCACGACGGTGGCGGAGGCGATGATGTCACGTGCCGGCAACACCTCGGCACGCAGCGTGAATTCACGATTCTGTTCGCCATGGAGGTCGCCCAGAAGATCGGTTCCGAAGCCCATCTTCACACCGAGGCTTCGCAACATATCGATGGCGCCCAGCCCGGCATGCCGGACGTCGTCGAGTTTGGCGATACTGGCCTCGGGGAAGCCCAGCGCCGCGCCGCGACGCGCGATGGCATCATAAGTTACCAGCGTCGGCACGACAAAAGCGCCGCGTTCACGAACGATCCGCGCCGCGTCCGCGTCGATCAGATTGCCGTGCTCGATCGTCCGAACGCCGCTTTCGACGGCACGCGTGATGGCGCGCCCGGTGTAGGCATGCGCCATGACATAGGTATTCGCCGACCGTGCCTCGTCGACGACCGCCCGCAGTTCGTCCTGCGAGTACTGCACGCCGTCGATCGGATCGGTTGGCGAGGCGACCCCGCCGGAGGCCATCACCTTGACCTGGTGCGCGCCCTTGCGCAGTTCGTCGCGCGCCGCCGCGCGCACGGCATCAACGCCATCGCATATCCGCGCAATGTTGCCGAGCGATTGGCAGCACAGACAACCCTGCCCGCCGCCGGCCTGTCGGCCGCGAAAATCACCGTGGCCGCCCGTCTGGCTCAGCGCCCGTCCGGAAATGAACAGACGCGGTCCCGCGATGAGACCGGTTTCGACCGCCTGCGCCAGCGACCAGTCGGCACCGCCGGCATCGCGCACCGTGGTAAAGCCGCGGTCCAGCATGCCTTTGAGAATCTGGGCGGCGGACAGGGCAACCTGGGTATGGGGCAGAAGTGCGTTACGTCCAAGGTCGACCGATGTCGCAACACAATGGACGTGCGCGTCGATCAGGCCGGGCATCAGCGTACGCCGACCGAGGTCAATGACCATGCCATCACCGGCGGTGAGCGGTCGATGCGATATCTCTCGGATGACGCCATCCTCGATCAGCACGTCGCCGCTGGGAATGGGAGCGTCCCAGCGGGCGTCCAGCAGGCGTGCGTTCCGGATCAGGATACGGCGCGACATTATCGTTGCTCGATCGATTGGGTTGGCGTCTTTGCGGCCGCCGGCGGCGCCTCGCGAACCGGAGCCGGTTGCTTGAAGCGCATCACGACAAGAATCAGCATCGCCACAATGAGCAGGCCAATGCCCGCGACACCGGAGTTGCTGACGCGCTCGTCGAACAGCACGAGCGCCAATACCGTGGCCGTCAGTGGCTCCAGCAAGGCAATGATGCCGGCCGACATGGCACGCGTGTCGCGCATGCCGCGGAAATAGAGCATGTACGCCGCCGCCGTCGGGATGAGGCCTATGTAGAAGACCAGTCCCCACGCTGAAGCAGACCAATCGAGCGCCAACCCAGCGCTGGCCGCGAACGGCAGGAGCGCCAGCGCCCCCATGCCAAAGGCCAGGACGATGATCTTCGCCGGGTCGTGCCTGGCCAGCGCCCGGCTGAGCAACACGAAGAGCGAATACGCCAACGCCGAACCCGCCGCCCAGGCAATGCCGGTGGCATTGGCGGCAACCAGTCGATTCCCGCGGATGTCGATGAGCAGGGCTGTACCGGCGAGGCCAAGGCATAGGGCGATCGCGATCGGACCGGTCAGGCGCTCCCCCAGCACGATGATCGACAGCGATGCGATCAGGACCGGCGCCGAACAGATCGTCACGAACGTCGTGAGGACGACGCCAATCTCGGCGACGGCCTGGAAATAGCAGATCTGATAGGCGGCCATGGCGACACCGATCGAAACGAGAATGACGGCATCCCGGCCGTGAAAGCCGAACGGCCATTTGTCGAAGGCGCGCCAACGCCACACGAGCAGCAGCGGCACGGATATCGCCAGACGAAAGAAGCCCAAAGCGAGCGGGCTGATGCTGTCGAGCCCGTAGAGCGTCTTGGAGGCAATGCCGACCGTGCCCCAGAGAATGGCGGCGACACCCACCAACAGCGGGCCGACGTAAAACGGCGTCGGCCCGGTCATCGACACAGTTGGTTCGGCACTCAATGCCGAGACACGCCGGCCTTGTCGGCAATGCCAAACCACAGATCGGCAATGAGCGTCAGGTGTTCGTCATAGCCAGCCAGGACTTGGTCGAGGTCGCCCTCCCGCGGCATGTATTTCTCGGCACCACGCAGCGACTCGACCTTGTGATCTTTCTCGGCCGCCCCGATATGCGCATAGAAATATTCGCAATCCTCGTGGAACTCGTCCTCGTCCTGCCACAGCTGGGCGTAGTTGCGAGCCCCTTCGTAGAGCTTGCGCAGCATCGTGTAGGCCTGCCACTCCAGGGCCAGCTGCGCGCCGACAGCCAGCCGTCGATCGGCGTGCCCGTAGAGCCGCAGTTCGCCGCCAATCAGGGCGCGTGTAGATGGCAGCGTGCTGGATCCCGCGAGCGCCTGCCTCACGTCATCCTCGACGCCCAGACGTTTGGCGAGCGCGATCAGGAAAGCGTCGAGCAGAACGGAGTGCGCCTTGGTTGCATTGCCGTAGCCCAGTTCCGAGTGCAGCGTCTTGCTGTACTCAACCTTTGCTTCAATATCCGACGTTGCCTGAACAAGGGCTGCCAGACTGTCAGGAAACGAGCGCACCCAGGACCCGTAGTTCGCGGCGAATACCCGAAGCTGCTCGCCGGAAAAACGCCTGGACGTCCACGCGTCATAAAATGGATTGTTGACGGCACGATGGCTGCGGATGGCCTGCAATCTGCTCGCAAGGGTTGTCATGGCGAATCCTCATGAATCCGTTGATTGTCATGATAAATCGGCCCCGAATCGTGTCGGCTGGCCGCAAATTCCCGAACCCCGGTGCATCACGATGCATCTTTTGGTTGCAGCAATTATATGATATGGCTGTAGAATAATCCGTGCGTTTTGACCTTGAATTGGCGGATAGAGCGCAATCCTGTGTCGCGACAAGGCATGGTGTGAGACCAAAATTGCGAGGTACTGATGCTCTCAGGTAAGCCCAAACGCGACTCGCTCGGCAGCGGGTTGGACGACTTCGATCGCAAGATTCTTGAGCGGCTGCAGCACAACGCGGCCGAGACCAATGCGGAACTGGCGGAGCATATCGGCCTGTCGCCGTCGCCATGCTTGCGCCGCGTCCACCGTTTGCACGAGGAGGGACCGATTCGGCGCACGGTCGCCCTGCTCGACCCGCAGGCGATCGGGCTGCGCCTGAACATCTTCACAATCATCTCGCTGGAGCGGCAGAACGAGGCCTCGCTGAAGGCCTTCGAATCTGCCGTAGTCGACCTGCCGGAGGTGATCGAGTGCTACCTGATCACAGGATCGGATGCCGACTATCTGCTGCACATGGTGCTGCCCGACCTGCCGACCTATCGGCAGTTCCTGCTGGACCATATCACCGGCATTCCCGGTATCGCGCGCATCCGCTCGAGCTATGCGCTGGATCAGATCAAGTACACGACAAGCCTTCCGCTCAAATATGCCCAGTAGCGGTAGCGGCAGCGGCCCGCTGATGGAAACAGCGGCACACCCATCGTGAACGCAATGCCCGAGGTGATCCACACCGTCGATCGACATCTCTCGCGCGAGAGTGCGTTATGAGGTAAGGACGAACCTATGCGCCCTGCTTTGCTCGCTTCCGCTCTCGTCGCATGTGCCAGCATGCTGTCCTGTCTCGTCTCACCGGCAGCCGCCCAAGGCAACAGTCCGGAGCGCTGGGCCGTTACCGGTGTCAGCGCGGGCAAGACATTGACGATGCGCGCGCAACCGGCGCCGGATGGCAAGTCGGTCGGTACGATCCCAAACAACGCGCAGGGCCTGGCCAATCTCGAGTGCCGCAATGATGCCGGCAAACCGGCAGCGCAGCGGCGCTGGTGCCGCGTGCGCTACAAGAATGTTGAAGGCTGGGTCGCCGCGCGCTTCCTGAAAGAAGATACAGAACAGCAAACCGCGGCATCCACACCGGCTCCCTCCCCTGCACCGGAGCCTGCCGCCAAGCCTGCGGCGCCCGCAGCGCCGTCGACCTCGGCGGCGCCACCGTCGGCGCCGGCAACTGCTGTTCCAGTACCCATACCCGTACCGGCACCGACGGCTGCACCCGCGGCAGCGACGCCTCCGACGGCTGCCGCCCCATCAGCACCGCCCGCGGCGACCCCGGCTCCACAACCGGCGCCGGCCACCGCGCCGAAGGCGCCGACCGGTTCAGGCACGCTTGCGTTCACGTGCACCGCAGCCAATGCCATTGTCGTCACCGTCGACAAGGACGGCACAATCGCGAACCAGAATTTCCCCGCGCGCGAGAAGACGCGGCTGACGATCAGCGTCAAGCCGGCAGCGCCCGAGTCGGCCGGTCCGGCCACAACGGCTACGGTCTGGCAGATGCTCGGTCAGCAGGGTGAACGGTTCGAGGGCATGCTGGTTTGGGGCAAGGCGGTCGATGCGCGCGAAGGCCACTGGCGGCTGGACTTGCAAAACAAGACACTGCGTATGGTGCAGCCTCAGGAAGGCATTGCCGCTCGCTTCTTTCGCTTTGACTGCGAGTGATCTTCCCGGCGCCCGGTATCAGGGAACGCCACTTGCCTTGACACGGTCATAGGTCGCGACCTCCACCAGGTTGCCGTCGGGATCGCGGCAATAGATCGACGTCATCGGTCCCAAGGCGCCCGTCCGTGTCACCGGCCCATCGGTGACCGCGATCCCGCTCTGCCGCCAGCGCGCGACCACGGGATCGAGCCCGCCGTCGGCGATGAAGCAAAAATCCAGCGAGCCTGGTGCGTCAGCCGCACCTGTTACCCAGTTCGCAGCGCCCGTGGGGCGCAGATTGATCTTCTGCCGCCCGAACTTCAGTGCCAGCCGGCCGTCAGGCCCATAGGCCTCCCGCTGAACGCCAAGCGCGCGCTCGTACCATGGCGCCATCGTCTCGACGTCGCGGCAATTCATGACGATGTGATCGATACGGTCGATCATGGACGCCCTCCTGCACGCAAGCTCGCACGGTGTCCTTCAAAGGACACCTTATCGCGCCGATCAGCAAGACTCATGCGCCGGCGCAACCCGCGCGGACTATTATCATGCCGCCCCATGGGTTCGGCTTGGAGATAGCGTGTGATGGAGGCACTGGTTGAACGTCACACTGAGCGCGACCGCGGCATCAGGCGAGGCCGACTTCCGTTGCCGACGCTGCGGTCATAGGCAATCGGCGCAGGTCGTCGGCATGGGTGAAGGTGCCCAGTCGTTCCTCAATGCGCCCGGGACGGCACAGCGGCGCGCGGCAGCGGACGCTGTCAAGGACATCCAGCGCACCATCCGTGTCGCGCGTTGCCCCGAATTGCGGCCAGCGCAATCCCGGCGCCGTGCTGCGCTTTGCGCTGCCGTACCTGCTCCTTATCGCCGCGTTCTTCGCCGGCGGCGTCATCGCGGGCTATCTGCCAACCTGGCTCGATCTGAACATGCACGAACGCGATCGCGACATTTGCAAGTGGCTCTGCCCCTTGCTTCTTGGCGGGACGGCGCTGCTGATCGTTCCGATAACGCTGGGCAGCAAATGCCACGGCATAGATCGCCGCATTCACTGGAAAATCCGGGATTGACCGGTTAATTCCTATGACGCCTGTTCCATGGCTGCGACCGGCTTTTTCACCGCGGCAGCCGACAGGTTGAGCGTGCGGTACCCGATCACGGCCACGGCCAGGGCGGCAGCGCCTGACGCCACCGAGACCCAGAAGCCGTTGGCCGCGCCGAAGTCGTCGATGACCCAGCCTGACACCGAGGAGCCGATGGCCAGGCCGATGCCAACGCCGGTCACGCCCCAGGTCATGCCTTCCGTCAGCTGCGATGGCGGTACCAGGCGCTCGATCAATCCCATCATGATGATGACCATGGGCGCGATACTCGCGCCGTTGAGGAACAACACGAACGCCAGCGTCGGGATGCTGTCGACCAGCAGCAGCGGCCAGGTCATCACCGCCGCCAGCATGATGGCGAGAACGAACTGCCGCGCCAACGGCAGCCTGAGCGTCAGTGTGCCGAAAACCAGGCCGGCGATCATGGAACCAGCGGCATAGCTTGCCAGTACGAGACTGGCCGCGGCCTTCTCGCCGTGCGCCTCGGCAAAAGCGACGGCAGTCACCTCCGCCGTGCCGAAGATCGAGCCCATCGCCGCAAAGGCGAGCGCCAGCGTCTGCACCGATCTCAGGCCGATGACGGCGCCGCTACCGGCGGCGCGCGGCGGATGAACCGGTGGCTCGGTCGCCTTCTGGACCGCGAACAAAGCCGTGCCGATCGCCAGCAGCAGCGTCGCGGCCAGGGGTCCGGCCTCCGGAAAGATCGTGACACTCAATCCGATCGCGACGATCGGGCCGACGATGAAGATAACTTCGTCCACGACAGACTCGAAGGCGAAGGCGGTCCGCAGCTTCGGCGTGTCGCGATAGAGCGCCACCCAGCGAGCCCGGACCAGGGCGGCCATGCTGGGCATGGCACCTGCCACGGCGGCGGCCAGGAACAGCGCCGGGGTCGGCGCGCGATAGCGCGTCGCCAGCATGAGCGCCAGCAGCGCTGCCACCGCGATGATCGTCGCCGGCACCAGGACCCGGCCCTGCCCATGGCGATCGACCAGACGCGAGATCTGCGGTGCCAGCATGGCGTTGGCCAATGCGAACGTCGCCGAGACCGCCCCTGCCAGCCAATATTCGCCGTGCGTCTGGGACAGCATGGTGACGATGCCGATCGTGGTCATCGACAGCGGCATGCGCGCCACGAAACCGGCCGCCGAAAAGCTCTTGGCGCCAGGAGCCTTGAAGATATCGCCATACGGGTTGGCCACGGACGCTCCTGCCGTCGATTCATTGACATACGCTACGTATGTCTGTGCAGGTAATTGCATACGCCTCGTATGTCAAGTAGCATACGGCGCGTATGTGAAAGGATGACGCATGGCGCGCAGGCCGCGCAGTGAGATGATCGTCGAGACCCGTGCCAAGCTGGTTGCCGCCGCGCGCCGGGCGTTCGGCGCGGCGGGCTACGCGGCCGCCTCGATGGACGACTTCACGGCCGCCGCTGGCCTGACCCGCGGCGCGCTCTATCACCATTTCGGCGACAAGAAGGGCCTGCTCGAAGCCGTCATCGCCCAGATCGACGCCGAGATGTCGGTGCGGTTGAGCGCTGTCTCGGCCAGGGCGGCCGATCCCTGGCAGGGCTTTGTCGATGAGTGCACGGCCTATATCGAGATGGCGCTCGAACCGGAAATCCAGCGCATCGTGCTGCGCGACGGCCCGGCCGTTCTTGGCGATCCGTGGCAATGGCCGACGCAGAGCGCCTGTATCCGATCGATGACCGCCAGCCTGCAGCAGTTGATCGCACAAGGTGCCATCACTGCCGTCGATCCCGAGGCCGCCGCCCACCTGGTCAACGGCGCGACATTGCACGCCGCGCAATGGATAGCCCACGCCGACGATCCGGTCGGGGCTTCCAAGAAGGCGGTTCGGGCGCTGAACGCGCTCCTTGCTGGCCTGCGCGCGCAGGCCAGCACGTCGACGCGCACCAAATCGTCCTTCCTGCCAGCGTCGGCGGCAGAGAAACGGAAACCTTCTGGCGACCGCAGGACTTCGGTGAGCAGCGGATAGGGCGTCGTATCAACGCCCGACAGGGGCTCGCCCCATGGTCCGTAGTTCTGCGAGCAGTTCGCGGAAGCCGGTGCGGCAGACAAACCCCAGACGCTGTGCGGCGCGAGACGGATCGTAGATGCGATCGATGCTGTCGAACATCGTCCACCCCAGCCGGGCATAGATCTGCGGGTAGTCCGGGAAGTAGCGCGCCACCACGCTGGGCGCATCGGCGATCAGCGCCGCGCAGTCGTCGATGGAAAATGGCGGTGGCGCGGAAATGATGAAGATGTCGAAACCGATGTCAGGTGCCTTGTCGAGGGCAACGACATGCGCTTCGGCGGCATCGGCGACGGTCAGGCGCCGGAACAGCAGCTCGTTGGCCTTGGTGTTGGCGTCCGACTGCTGGATGACATGCGCCATGTCGTCAGCCTCGGGGAAGAAGCGCCCGGTGCGCAGCACGACCACGGGCAGCTTGGATTGCTCGTGGTAGAGGCGGCAGAGATGCTCGGCCGAGAGCTTGGTGACGCCGTAGATATTGCGCGGCTGCGGCTGCGCGTCCTCGGTCATCCACTCGGCCCGGCGCGCGCCGCCTGCCCGGCCGGCCCGGATGCGGCGGGAGATCATCAGCGACGTCGTCGACGTGAAAATGAAGCGCTCGACGCCCTGGGCCACCGCCTCCTCGAGCAGGTTCAGGGTACCGGTGACGTTGACGGCGACGAAGTCGCTGGCAGTATGGCGCTCGATGTGGGGCTTATGCAGCGCGCCGCCATGGATAATGGCCTGGATCCGGCCCTCGGCGATGGCCGACCGCACGACGTCCCGGTCGGCGACTGAGCCCACGATCGAGGTTTCGGGCGACGGCACCGGATCGAGGCCGACGACTTCATGCCCCAGCGCCCGCAGCCGCGGCGCCAGCGCCTGGCCCAGCCATCCCGAAGACCCCGTCAACAACACCCGCATGCCACGCCCACCTGAACGAGAGGGGCATTGTGGCAACGGCGGCCGGCAAAGCGAACGTATAATTTATACGGGCGCCGCCCAGGCGCAGCACGGCACCGGCAGTGTGAGAATCGCTTCACGGTGAGCTTGTCGAACCGTGAAGCGCCGTACCACCAGCCGCACGACGCCTTCATGGTTCGACAGGCTCACCATGAAGGCTACGGACATGCTCTCAGCACGCTCACGGCCATTGCCGGCGGGCGATCAGGCGGAAGGCATCGATCAGGACGGGCGGCGTCCAGTACTTCACGCCCAGCGCCAGGCGCGCATACGGCCCCACCGTAATGGGCTTCGTGATGATGGTCGTATGGGAATGATCCGTGGGCTCGTCGCTGCGGCCATTGCTATAGAAATACGCCGCGACCGACCGACGTGTGCGCCCATCGGGGGCCCGTACCGGGTCGGGATGGCCATGAATGCTCTTGGACGACTGGTAGAACAGGATGGAGCGGCCGAAGACCGGCACGATCTCGCTGACGCACCGGTCGGTGTCGGCGTCCCATAGCTGCAGGGCCCCGCCGTACTCGGGCTTCCAGTCCTTGTTGAGGTAGGTGATGAAGACAAGCCGGTTGTCGAGCTTGGTCACCGGGTGTTTGTTGAAATCGACGTGCGGCGCAAACCTGCCGCCGGTCGGTATCTTGTGCAGGCCGCCGCCATACAGCATCGGATCGGTGACCAGGCCGTCGATGCCGGAAATGCGGCTGATGAAGTCGACAAAGCGCTTCGAATAGATGGTATCGAAGTAGAGCTGGGATGCCGATCCCAGCCGGGCCGACGGCTTGGTTCCCAGCTTACGCTCGTTCCGGTTGTCGTAGCGCTCCCAATCGCCCCGGCTCACGCCGTCGAACTCGGCATGGATGCACTCCAGCAGCCGGGGCGCGAACAGGCCCTCGACGACGAGATGTTTGAACGGGCGTGCTGCCTGGAAGCGCGCGGTCAACGACTCGACGCTGGCGTTCGCCAGCAGAGCCGGATTGACCAGCTCAGCGGTATCGAGCTCGACACCGTCGAGACTGACAAACGTGTGCGCGTGCCTGTCGTTCGCGACGACGCCGCCCGATTGGCCCAACGGCATGTTGTAGGTCATCCCCGCCCTAACGCCTTTATTCGCCGGCGCCAACGCCCATCTCGCGCTGAGCGGCTTACGCCGTCAGCGACTCAGTTTCGCTTGCAGGCCCCAATACGCCTGCCCGCGATCCGAACTGTGAACTTTTGAACCCCGGAGCCCCGGCCATCATCGTAACGATACTCTGACCCGTGCTGTCAACAGGCGCATGGCACTGTAGGCAATACACTCGTGGGATGAGCGTTATTCCGCTCCCGTCGGGTACGGCGCGAGGCCATCCGGCCCGGTTCAGGCCCGGATCTGGTGCTTCATCAGCTCACGGCCGAGTTGCCCCGTGACGAACAGGAAACACATCTTGTAGTCGCTGATCAGTGACCAGACCGGATAGGTGAACGTTGCCGGCCGGTTCTTCTCGATGAAGAAGTGACCGATCCACGCCGCGCCATAACCTGCCAGCGGCACGGCGGTCAGCCACCACCAGCTCTGGGTCGCGACCGCCCAGACCAGGGCAACCATCGACAGGATGGTGCCGACATAGTGGATCGCCCGTGTCGCGGGCTTGGCATGCTCGCGCAGATAGAATGGCCAGAACTCGGCATAGGTCGTACAGGCCTTCGTCATTTCCGCCTCCGCAACGCAAGGCAGCCGCCTTATGTGCCGAAGCTTACGACGAGAAACCGGTATCGGCCCAGCCCATCCTCGCCTCGCCGGGCCGGCATCCTCAGTGCAGGGCGGCCGCCGCTTGCAGCGTCGCCATCAGGCAAAACATCGCTGCCACGGAGAGTCCAATGTCGCGGAAGCGCCACGGCCGCGGCGACTGGCGCACGGCCATGCCGGTGATCAGCGCCGGTACAAAGCCGGCAACGGTGAACTGGGCGAGCGCGCGGGCCACGGCATAGGCATGATCGTAGGACGACGCGTCCACCGGCAGCTGGCGCAGCGCCATCGGCAGCAGGATCGCCGTGGCCACCATGTAGGCCACGCCGGCCGCCGCGAAGGCCTTGGCAAACGGATGCGCCGTCGGCATAGCTTGCGCCTGGCGATGCGTTGTCCGCCCCGCCACGGCGCGTGATGGAAGCTGCACCTGCCGCAGCTCGGAAGCGAAGCTCATGACATCTCTCAAGTGAGCATTTGCTCCTTAATATATGAGCAAACACTCACTGTCAAGCGCGTAGAATTGGACCCAACGGCGCTAGAATGCCGAGAGGTTCGCGACCCCGCCGCCGATGAATACCTGCGGATAAGAGGCCGGATCGCCGCCTCGCCTTTCCGTGGCGGCAACGCAGGCACCGACGCTGTCGGCAATAGACTGCCATGGCGCACCGCGCTTGAGCGAGTCAAGGAAGCAGCGATCATAATATGTGTAGCGTTCGCGGGCGCCGCACCCGAAGGACGGCAGGTCCGACCGCGCCGCGGCGAGGATGACCCGGTTTGGGCGCCGCATGCCCCGGTCCGCGGTGTAGACACCCGAAAAGCATCCCGACATGACGACGACGGTCGGGCGCTCGCCGCAGGCCTTGTCGAGCATCTGGTTGAGGTAGCCCGGCCCGATCACGGCGCGGGATCGCGCCACGACCAGTCCGCCCCGCGGATAGCCATGTGACGTGATGAAGACGAAGCAACCGGCATCGGCGGGGCCTGCCAGCCGCTCGGGCTGACGCTCGAGATTGCGCCTGTCGGCGATCGCATCGCGTGCGGGTGAATCGGCCTTGAGCACGCTGATGTCGTCGGCGGGCACACCGAAGGCCATGAGACGATCGCGCAACGCGTCGACGGCGTTGCTGAAGACCGGCTGCGCATCATCGGCCGCGACGAGCAGCGCTTTCCACGTTGCGGGCTGGGATGTCCGTGACGGTGGCGATACCGGTGCCGATGGGGATGGCGGTTGTTGTTGTGCGCACCCTGAACCGAACATAATGATCGCTGCGGCGAGGCAACCCTTGGCAAACAACGGCATGATGGTCATCGTCTCATCCGATCGCGATCTGTCTGACGACCTTAGCGGCGATGCGACAGAGACGCACGTTCATCCGAGCGTCAATATCACGGCTTTATTATTCGCCGTGTGCGGTGGACAATAGCTGGCCCCCTTCCGATCATTGGCAGGAGACATGATCATGAGCGATGCCAAGCAGCGACGGACGGCGCCGTTGCAGACGCCGAGCAACCTCCCGTCCAACGCTACGGCCGATCTCTCGGCCGCGTTGACGGCGCTGCTCGCCGACATGTTCGCCCTGTACATGAAGACGAAGAACTTCCACTGGCACGTCTCCGGCCCACATTTTCGCGACTACCATCTGCTGCTGGACGACCAGGCAGCTCAGATCCTGGCGACAACCGACCCGATCGCCGAACGCGTCCGCAAGCTCGGCAGCACCACCGTGCGCTCGATCAGCCACGTTGCCCGGCTGCAACGCGTGCTGGACAACGACGCCGACTACGTCACGCCAGGCGATATGCTGGCCGAACTGCGAGACGACAACACGCAGCTCTGCACCCGACTGCGCGAGGTGCACAATCTGTGTGACGAGCACGGCGATGTCGCGACCGCGAGCCTGCTCGAGAACTGGATCGACGAGGCCGAGGGTCGCATCTGGTTCCTGTTCGAGGCTGGCCGCCGGGACTAGCGGAGGACGACATGCTGGATCTCGTCATCGAGCAGCGCCGCCGCGACATCGGCGGCTTCGAGGTGGGACGCGTGCTGCCGATCGCCCAGCGGCGGATGGTCGGCCCGTTCGTCTTCTTCGACCATATGGGGCCGGTCGAATTCGCCCGCGGCCTGCCGCGCACCGTCGATGTGCGGCCGCATCCGCACATCGGATTATCGACGGTCACCTACCTGTTCGACGGCGAAATCATGCATCGCGACAGTGTCGGATCCGAACAGGCGATCCGGCCCGGCGAGGTCAACTGGATGACCGCCGGGCGCGGCATCACGCACTCCGAACGCTTCGAGCGGGCACGGGCCGACGGCGATACCATGCATGGCATCCAGGCCTGGGTCGCCTTGCCGCAGAACGAGGAGGAACGCGATCCCGCTTTCTTCCATCACGGCGCTGCCGACCTGCCCACACTGGAGGAAGGTGGCCTGTGGGCGCGATTGGTGGCGGGCGAAGCCTTCGGCGCCAAGGCCAAGGTCAAGACCCACTCGCCGATGTTCTACGTCCACTGGTCGCTGCAGCCCGGCGCCAAGGCGCAACTGCCGGCCGAGTATCCCGAGCGCGCGGCCTACATCGCCACCGGCTCGGTCGAGGTCGAGGGCCAGACATTCGAGGCCGGCCGCATGCTTGTGTTCAAGCCCGGAGCGCCGGTACTGTTCACGGCGGTGTCACCGGCCATCGTCATGCTGCTGGGCGGCGAGCCGCTCGGGCCGCGCTTCATCGAGTGGAACTTCGTGTCATCATCGAAGGAGCGCATCGAGCAGGCCAAGGCCGACTGGCGTGCCGGTCGCATGAAGCTGCCGGATCTCGACAACAAAGAGTTCATCCCGCTACCCGGCTGACCCAGGAGGGTATGACCATGGACAAGATCAAGCCCCTTTTTACCGCCACGGCAACAGCAACGGGCGGCCGCAATGGCCATACGGCGGCCGATGACGGCACCGTTGCCGTCGATCTGTCCGTGCCCAAGGCCATGGGCGGGCCCGGCAAACCCGGCACCGCGACGCCGGAGCATCTTTTCGCGGCGGGCTACGCGGCATGCTTTGGTGGCGCGCTCGACTATGTCGCCAAGCAGCACAAGAAGGATGCGACCAAGACCAAGATCACCTGCGCCGTGTCGATTGGCCCACGTGAAGGTGGCGGCTTTGGCCTCGCCGTGAAGCTGCATGTCGAGGACGCGTCATTGCCGCAGGTTGACCTCGATGCGCTGGCGCAAGAGGCACACGAGAAGATCTGTCCCTACTCCCACGCAACGCGCGGCAACGTCGACGTCGCGCTCGATGTCGTGGGCGCGTAGGGCAAAAAGAGCGGGCCCTGAGGGCCCGCTAACGACGCTGCGAGAGAGAGAGAACATGAAAAAGCAGCGTCGATCCGAAGGTCGGCGGCGCGACCTATGCCTCACACTGGCTGCCGCCTTCCTTACGAATGCCATGACCGCATCAGAACGTCAGCGCGGTGCCCAGGACGACAGCCCAGGTATCGGCCTTTTCGCTCTTCGACTGACCGGCTCCCTTTTGGTAGAACGCACCGCCGGTCAACCGAATGCCGGGCGATAGCGTGTAGTTGGCGCCAACCTCGAAGTAGTCGAGCTTGTCCTTGCCGGGCACGTTCTGGCTGTTGGGCGTCCGCGTGCGATCATCGTTGCGGCCGCCCCACCAACCGGCGGAGAACTGCCAGGGCCCGGTCTCATACATCAGCGAGGCCGTGTACCAGCGCACGGCATTGGCACCCTTCAGACCCTGGTTGTCACGACCCAGGCCGCCGCCGAGCGTGAATCCGGACATGCCGACTTGACCTCCCACCGCCCACGTCTTGTAGCGGCCGAAGATGGACGACGCGGGCGCGTTACCGGCGCCGGCCGGTCCACGGTCGAAGCCCGCCGTGGCATACCCACCATAGAGCGCCACCGATATGTCGCCGAACTTGTTTAGGTAGTTGGCGCCGATGTCGATTCCGTTGTGCCACAGATTGTTGTTTCGCGGGCAATTGTTGAAATTGCCACCACCGAACCGGAACTGACATGTCGCCGTCGACCCGGTAGCCGAAAAGGCCGGCGTATAGGACATGCCGACCTGAAGGCCGGCAAGCCTCGGCGTGAAGTATGTGAGCTTGTTCGCGTCGGCACTGAAGCCGACGTTCTGGCTCGCGCCCGTGCCGAGGATCATGAAGCCGCGTCCCGCGCCGTTGCTCGCCTGAAAGTTGCTACCCCAGAGCCAGAAGTTGTGGTCGTTGAATCCCATTCCGACCAGGGCAGATGGGGACGAATAAACCATCTTGAACGACGCCGCGTCCGTACTGCCAAATTCGATGCGTCCCCAGTCACCAAAAGCGAAGAGGTACCCCTCATCGATCTGTTGCGACGTACCGGTGGTATTTGTCGGCCCGACGCCGCTGCTTTGCGACCAAGCCTCCAGCTCGACACGGACTCCCACCGATGTACCGTTGTCGAGCTTGGTCGTGCCGGTAAACCATATCTCGCCTTCGTACTTGAAGTTCTCTGGCCGGTAGCTTTGTCCAACACCCGTCGGCGACACATCGCGACCGATCTGGCCGAGGATGATCATTGCCTGGAAGTAGCCGCGCAACTCGAGCTTGATGGGATCGGCGGCCCAGGTTGGTGCCGCCAACAGGCAGCCCGCAACCAGCGCGGTTGTTCCCAGCAGTGCTTTTTTCATGCTTTCCCCCGCTTTGGGCCCGACGGCCTCACAAATCGTGCTCAACACTCTCCCGTCGCGCCGCAGTGATACCCGCGGTGCGGTTGCAGCCTCGCCTGCGGTGGAAGAGCTTTTCGGCCTGCTCCGCCCAACGGATCCGGCTGTCACATTGGGAAGCTTAGTGGTCGTAGTTTTCTCAAGTATTTCTCGATCGTAACGAAATATTTCGCGTACCGCTTACATGATCAGTGCGATTACAATTTGATACGCTATGGATATGCGTGAGTAACAGCTGGCCTCCATATGTGACGCGTCTGATCCGGTTCATCCGCGATCGGCGAAAACACCGGAGGTTTCCAATGAAGACTCTTGCCGCGACCGGTGTGGCTCTAGTCCTGGCTGCAGCGGCGATCGCACCGGCCCAGGGACAAAGTGCCACCAAGCCCGTCGAATTCCTTCCCAAGTGCGAACACCATGACAAGCGTGGCGACTGCCATATTCATGACCGGCAGACATTCATCGACATGTCCGCCGACCGGCCGGATGAACGCACCCAGCCACATGCCGCGCAGGAGTTCCGCGAACAGGAGCGGCTCGAAAAACTGAATCAGAATCAGTGACTGCCCCGGCAGGCAGCTAAGCCTGTACCTGCTCGCGTGGCACCGGCAACGTCAGTTCGGCGCGCAGGCCGCCCTTGGGGCGGTTGTGCAGAGTGATGTCGCCGCCATGGGCGCGGGCTGCCATGCGGGCTACGGTCATGCCGAGCCCGACGCCATCGCGGCCACCCGGCCCGCCCAGCCGCCAGAACGGCTCGAAGACGTCGTCCATGTGCTCGGCGGGGATGCCGGGCCCCTCGTCATCGACGACAATGGCGATATGCGATGTCCGGTCTTCGATCGTGATGCGAACGCGCTGGCCATACTTCACGCCGTTGGCGACCAGGTTTGCGACCGCCCGCTTCAGCATCAGACGCCGCACGGAGAACACCACCGGCCCGGCCCGGACGAACGTCACGTCGTGGCCCTGATCCACGAGATCGTTGCAAACTGTGGCACACAGGCTCGCGATGTCCATCGATCGGCACGGTTCCGTCTCGGCCTCACCCCGCAGAAAGGCGAGCACGGTGTCGATCATGGTCTCCATCTCGGACACATCCGTCGCGATGACCTCGCGCGTTTGGCGGTCCGTCAGCAGTTCGGCGCGCAAGCGCATGCGTGTGAGCGGGCTCTTCAGGTCATGCGATACCGCCGCCAAGGTTTGTGCCCTGTCCGCCATCAGGCGCGTGATGCGCTCGTGCATCTCGTTGAAGGCCATGGCCGCCTCGCGCGCCTCGCGCGGGCCGTGTACCCGGATCGGTGGCCCGGCGGGATCGCGGCCCAGCCGCTGGGCCGCCTGGGTTACGGCCCGCAATGGCGCCGTCGCGCCGCGCACGAGGATGACCGATATGATCAGAATCCCCAGCGCCATCGCCGTGGTGGACAGCAGCGTGCCGTACCACGCTGCCGTCGGCCCATCGGGGTCGGCGACCGAGAAATTGATCCAGGAGTCGTCATCGAGGTGGACTGCCACCCATATCGAGTGGCGCTTGGTCATCGCACCGCGCTGATGCGATACCGCGACCCGTAAACCGGAAACGGCAATCTCCGGCGCCAATTCGGCCAGATGCGCTCTCAGTGTTACCGCCGCCGGATCGCTGGATGGTGCGGCCGCGATCGGGGTTTCCATGCCCCAATGGACCTCGATCGTATGCCCTGACAGGCTGTGCGCCACCGCCTCACGCTCCGCCGGCGGACGCGCGAGAATGACCCGCTTGATGCTGACCAGGCGCTCGGCGAGCTGGCGTTCGTTGCTGTAGCCGATCTCGGCGTGGAAGCCCGTATTGTAGAGCCACAAGCCGATGGCATGAAACACACCCAGACCGATCAACATGATCGCGATCGTGCGACCAGCGAGCGTATCGGGCAGGAACCTCATGGCCGGTGGACAACCGGCGTGAACATGTAGCCGATGCCGCGCACCGTCTTGATCATCGGCGGCCCGCCGTCGGACTCGATCTTGCTGCGCAAGCGGCTGACCTGCACGTCGATGCTGCGGTCGAAGCCGGCGGCGATGCGATTGCGTGCCAGGTCGAGCAGCCGTTCACGCGACAGGACGCGCTGCGGATGCTCGGCGAACGCCACCAGAAGATCGTATTCGCCAGTGCTCAGTTCCACGACCGCGCCGACTGGTGACAGCAGTTCCCGGCGCGTCAAATCCAGCGTCCAGCCGTTGAAGCGCAGGCATTGCGCTGCATTTCCGACGGGCGGCGGACGGATGCCGCGACGACGTAGCACGGCTTTGATCCGCGCCAGCAGCTCACGCACGCTGAACGGTTTGGCGAGGTAGTCGTCGGCGCCGATCTCCAGGCCGACGACGCGATCGGTTTCGTCCCCCTTGGCAGTCAGCATGATGACCGGTGTCGTCGACCGCTGCCGCACCTCGCGGCAGAGCTCGAGCCCGGATGCACCCGGCAGCATGACGTCAAGAACGATCAGGTCGATGTCGGTGGTGGCGAGCACCTCGCGCATCTCCCGGGCATCGCGCGCGCCGCTGGCATGAAAGCCGTTCTCCAGCAAATAGCGGACCACCATGTGGCGGGTCTGCGGATCATCGTCGACCACAAGAATGCGCTCGGCAGCGCCGTCGCCGCGCTGCGACGCCGGCGCTGCATCGTTGTCCGTCATTCCCGGGCCTTCAACGTTTCTGGATCTTGGTCACCGTGATGGCGCCGTTGACCCGCTCGGCCTCGAACTTCACGGCGTCACCCGCCTTCACAGCCTTGAGCATGGCGGCATCCTTGACCCGGAACACCATGGTCATGGCGTCCATGTCGAGGTTCTTGATCGGCCCGTGCTTGAGCGTGATCTTGCCGGCCGGCTCGTCGATCTTCATGACCTGGCCGTCGACCGGCACGGCCTGGGCAAAAGCAAGGGATGCCCCGAGAGCGACCGAAACGGCCATTGTCGTGATGAACTTACGCATGTCTGTCTCCTTGTTGAACCTCTCTCCGGTGGGGAGAGGTGGCGCTACTTCACGATCACCGTGCCGAACATGCCGGACTCGCGATGGCCGGGGAGCAGGCACGAGAAGTCGAACGTACCGGCCTTGGTGAACTTCCAGAGGATCTCGCCGGTCTTCTTCGCAGAGAGACGCTTGGCATTGGGATCGTCGTGCTCCATGTCGGGGTTCTTCTTCATCTCCTCGCCGTGCTTGAGGTTCTCCTCCAGGGTGCCGAGCACGAATTCGTGGTCCTGGCCGGCGTTGTTGCGCAGCATGAAGCGGATCTGCTCACCGCGGCGCACCTCGATCTTGTCGGGAATGAACAGCATCTTGCCGTCGGCCTCGGTCATGGTGATCTGCACGACGCGCGACGGCTTCTTGGGATCACCCGGCATGCCATAGGCGGTGTCGTCGGATTCGCTATGGCCATGCCCTTCACCGGGCTTGTGCCCCGGTGCGGCAATGGCAGCGCTCGATACTGCCAGCGCAACCATCACCGGCAGAATGAAGAATCGTGAGTACATGGTGTGCTCCTGTGTTCAAGCGAGATCAGTGATTGCGGTGGCCGCCGGAAGGCGTGCCCGGCTTGGTCATGCGTGGCACCGGCTGCGGTGCCTGCGGCGTCTGGGGCGCACGCGACGGCGCTTGCGCCGCGCCCTTCCATTCGTAGGCGACAGTGCCGGCCGGATGCTGGTACCAGCCGGGATCCTTGTAATCGTTGGCGGCCAGCCCCTCGCGGATCTTCATCACCGTGAACATGCCGCCCATCTCGATCGGGCCGAACGGACCGAAGCCGGTCATCATCGGTAGCGTGTTGGCCGGCAGCGGCATCTCCATCTCGCCCATGTCGGCCATGCCGGCGGTGCCCATCGGCATGTAGTCGGGCACCAGGCGGCGGATCTTCTTGGCGATCTCGCGCTTGTCGACACCGATATAGGTGCGCACGTCGTGCCCCATGGCGTTCATGGTGTGATGCGACTTGTGGCAGTGGAATGCCCAGTCGCCGGGATTGTCGGCCAGCATGTCGAAGGCGCGGATGGCGCCCACCGGCACGTCGATCGTGGTCTCGGGCCACTGGGCGCTGTCGGGCACCCAGCCGCCGTCGGTGCAGCTCACGCGGATGTCGTGACCGTGCACGTGGATCGGATGGTTGGTCATGGTGAGATTGCCGATGCGCACGCGAATGCGGTCGCCCAACCGGATCGGCATCACGTCGATGCCGGGAAAGACCCGGCTGTTCCAGGTCCACATGTTGAAGTCCGTCATCTCGGCGACCTTCGGCACATAGGTGCCGGGATCGATGTCGTAGGCGCTCATGATGAAGATGAAATCGCGATCGACGCGCCGGTACGCCGGATCCTTCGGATGCACGATGAACATTCCCATCATGCCCATCGCCATCTGCACCATCTCGTCGGCGTGCGGGTGGTACATGAACGTGCCGCTCTTCTTCAGCTCGTACTCATAGACGAAGGTCTTGCCCGGCGGGATGTGCGGTTGACTGAGGCCGCCGACGCCGTCCATGCCGCTGGGCAGGATCATGCCGTGCCAGTGGACGGTGGTGTGCTCGGGCAGTTTGTTGGTGACGAAGATGCGCACCTTGTCGCCCTCGACCGCCTCGATCGTGGGGCCCGGCGCCTGGCCGTTGTAGCCCCACAGGTGCCCGACCATGCCGGTCGCGAATTCGCGCACGACCGGCTCGGCGACGAGATGGAACTCCTTCCAGCCGCCGTTCATGCGCCACGGCAAGGTCCAGCCGTTCAAGGTCACGACCGGCTGGTAGTCCGGCCCGCTGGTGGGAACGATCGGCGGCTGCATGGTCGTCTTGTCCATGACCGGCGCCTCGGGAATCGATTGCGCCTGGACGCGGCCGCTGACGGCCGTGGCGCCCAGCAGGACGAGGCCCGATGCCTCGAGAAGATTGCGACGTGAGATGCTCATGGGATGCCTCGTGTAATGGCCTCATGGGGGGTCAGTGCGCGGCGGCAGGCTCGGCGGATGGCGCGGCGATGCCGCCACGCCCCTCGCCGCCACCGGCGCCGCCGCCGATGATCGCGGTCTGGAAATCGACTTCGGTCAGCAGGAAGTCGCGTCTGGCCTCGATGGCCGCCATGGTGCTGGTGATGCGCTCGCGCGCCGTCGTCAGCAGCTCGAAGACGTCGATCAGCATGCCGTTGTAGCGCAGCAGCGCCTCGTCGGAGACGATCTTGCGCAACGGCAGCACGCTCTGCTGATACTGGCGCGCGATGTCATAGGACGCCCGGTATGTCTGGTAGGACGCGCGCGCCTCGGAGCGGACGTTGACCGCCTTCTCCGCCAACCGGTTCAATGCGCGCATGTAGGTCTCGCGCGCACGGCGCATGCTGGTCTCGCCGCCATCGAAGATCGGGATCTCGATATCGACGCCGGGTCCCAGCCGCCGGCCCCTCTCGGTGCCCTCGGGGGTCCGACTGCGTTCGAAGGTACCGAGCCCACCCAGCTCGAGCAGCGATATGTACCGCGTCGCCTCAACCAGTCCGGCCGCCTTGGCCGTCGCTTCCAGCTCGCGGCGCGCCATCAGCACGTCGACCCGGCGGCTGATCGCGTCGGCTTCGACGTCCGCCACCGCACTGATGTTGCGTGGCAACGGCGATAGCGTGGCCGGCAGCTTGAACGCAAGATCGTTGCCCCACAGGCCGAGCAGCCGGATCAGGGCCTCGCGCTCGCTACGCGCCCGCAGGCGCGCCTGCGCCAGCTGCACGCCGACCTCGGCGTTGAAGGCGCCGGCGCGCGCCTGGTCGAGCTTGTTGGCGCTGCCGGTCTCGCCCAGCTTGCGCATCAGGTCGGCGGCGGCATCGGCCGACGCGCGCGCCTGGGTCAGGAAGCTCACCAGCTCCTGCGACGCGACGGCGCGGATATAGGCGCGACGGGTTTCGGCAGCGAGGCGAAAGCTCGTCTCGACCGCCCTGTACTGCGCCTGGTTGAACTCCTGTGCCGCGATCGCGGTGCGTGCCGGCAGCGTGAACAGCGCCAGGATGTTCAGCACGATGCTGGCCTCGATCTCGACGGTGCCTTTGCCGGCCGTGCGTGCCAGCGACACGATCGGGTTGGGCGGCAGGCTGGCGGCGACGTAGGCCGCCTCGGAGATGCCGAGATCGTTGTAGGCCGCCTGCAGGCCGCGGTTGTTCAGGAGCGCGATCTGCACCGCGCCCTCGATGTCGAGCGGCCCGGCCAGCAGCGCGTCGATGCGTTCGCGTGCAGCGCGCGCATCGGCCTCGTTGGTGATCTTGACCACGTCCTTGCCGATCGCGGTGCGCGTCTTGTCCCGCACGACGGACATGCCGCCGTCAGGCGTGAACGAGGCGCATCCCGCCAGCAGAACGGCGCCGAGCACCACCGCGATGGACCGTGGAGTATGCCAGCCGATCACGGCGTCCTCCGGGCACCCGGCGCGACACGATCGTTGAGATCGCGCCACGACTTGGGCTCGACGGGTCGATAGTCGGTATTGCCGGCGGTCACTGGCACGTACCGGGGCACGCTGACAGATACGGTCGGATCGGCAGGGTCGGCGCCGGTCTGTGGCGTTGGCAAGGAGCTGGCGCAGCCGGCCAGCCCAATGGCGGCGGCAGCCAATACAGTCGTCTTCATGCGGTCCTCGAGTCCTGACACCCGGACATCGCGCATCCGGTCGTGCTGGACGATGGCTTGGTCTTACGGCGTGCGGAACGTCAGCCCGGGCGCGATCATTCGCGCGCGGCTGAAACGCGGCGCTCGGCTGCGAGGACGACAGCGAAGGGAAAAGACGCGGGCGTCGTCAGCCGATCGGCGCGACGCTGGACTTGGGCGGTCGGTCCAGACGCGTGACGAAGGCCGCCACGATGCCATGGGCGATGGGACGGTCGCTGGTGGCGTGCAGTACCGGCGTCCACAGCGCGATCAGCGCCGGTGATGGCAAGGCCGGTGCGCACATCGCCACGCAGCACGCCACGGGGCCGGCCTTGTGATCGCCGCAAGCGCCCTGGGTGTCGGCGGTCAGCTGCGGCGTGGCGGCCTCATGTGTCGATGCATGC
>Ga0187894_10001516_pt1 | contig 29713 bp, 8 predicted proteins | sample GBC1701081metaG_FD_136650 | JGI IMG/M metagenome (GOLD analysis project Ga0187894, IMG submission 136650) | White microbial mat communities from a lava cave in the Kipuka Kanohina Cave System on the Island of Hawaii, USA - GBC170108-1 metaG ...
GACGGTCTCCTCGCCGAACGCATTGTAGGTTCGCGAGACCGAACCTCCTTCGGCAGTGGTTTCGGTCGCAACATGGCCGGTGACCGTGTACGTGAGGGTCGTGGGCGCGTCGCGGGAGGCGTCCGCCGAGATCAGCGAGGTGAACGCGGCGGTGGCGAGGCCGCCGCCCAGGGCCGGCAGGCTCGCGCTCGCGATGCGGTTGAAGTAGCCGATACGCTCGACCACGCGGTTGAGCGCGTCGTAGCGCACCTCGCTCACCTCGCCGAGCGCGTTCACCGTGTGCGACACGCGACCGTCGCCATCGTAATAGAACAGCGTGCGATTGCCGTTGGCGTCCGTCGTGGCAACACGCCGGCCGGCCTGGTCGTACACGTGCTTCACGGACCACAGCGTCCAGATCGCGTCGATCTGCGTCTGCGTCATGCCGCCGGTGATCTGCGCGCGGCCTTCGGCCGACAACTCCTGGGTCACACGACCGAGGAAGTCGTACCGCGCCTCGACGGAGCGTGCCTCCGGCGTGCCCAGGGCGCGCGTCGACGCGATCAGGTTGCCGCCGATGTCGTAAGTGTTGCTGAGCACCGTGCCTTCGAAGTCGGTCACCTGCGTGATGCGGCCGAACTCGTCGTACAGCGCGGTTTCGATCTGCGCGCCCGCGGTGGTCGCCGGCCGCACTCCGGCCAGCGTCGGCGTGCCGGTGTAGGTGCGCACGCCCGGATAACGGATCGTCTGCGCGACGTTGCCGGCGCGGTCGTAGATCTTCTCGGTGAGGAAGCCCTCCGCGTCGAGCTCGCCGACCTGGCGGCCCTGGCCGTCGTAGAAGAGCCAGGTCTTGAGGTCGCTCGCGGCGTTGGTCGCGGGACGCAGCTGCGTCAGCGTGCCCGTCGCGCGCTGCGCCGTCGGCGTGGCGTTCGCGTAGGCGAGGGTCTGCGTGAGCTGGTTGGCGCCGTCGTAGAGATTCTCGATGAGGTAGCCGTCGGCATCGAGCGTCGCGAGCAGCTGGCCGTCGAGGTCGTAGAACATGCGCGAACGCCGATCGTCCACGGAGGTGACGATCAACGCGCTCACCGCTGCGGGCAGCACTTCGTCGGTCGCCGCCGCGATGGTGATGCGATTCGCGTACAGGATGGCGTCGACGGCGCGGTTCGCGCCGTCGTAGCGCATTTCCGTGAGCCCGCCGTCCTCGGCGATCGCGAAGACCAGGCGTCCGGCGTTGTCGTAAACCGAGCGCGTGACGAGGTTCTTCGTCGGGTCGGCGTTGGCGACCGCGCGCAGGCTGGCCAGCGTCGGGGAAGTCGGATTGCCGGAGCCGTCCACCAGCGTCGCCGGATTGACGCGCACGGCGTAGACCACCGACTTGATCAGGGAGTCGTTCTTGTCGTAGATGCGCTCGGTGAGCGTGCCGTCGCCGTCGACCTCCGCGACCAGCCGACCCCTCACGTCGTAGAAGCGGTGCGTGCGCATGCCGGTCGGATCCGTCGTCATCCGCAGGCGCCCGTTGGCGTCGTAGTGATGCGTCGCGGTGCCCAGCGCCTGTGCCGCCGGACCGGTGCTCGCGACGCTGAGCAGGAGGCCCGCGCGGTTGTACGTGGAAGTGCTGACCAGGCCGTTCGCGAGCGTGGTGATCGTCCGCGCCCCGGCATCGTCGTAGACGTTGACCGCGACGGGCGTGCCGCCCGAGGACTGCCCGGACGCGCGCTGCGTGCTCGTCAGGAGCCGCCCGAGGCCGTCGTAGGTGTTGAGCGTCTGGTGGCCCTTGCCGTCGACGCTCTGCAGCAGGTTGCCGAACGCGTCGTACACGAATTGCTGCACGGACTCGGCGCCGTCGACGATTCCGACGCCGTTCGCGTCGGCAGCCGTGAACGTCGTCATGCGCAACAGGCGGGTGCTGGCCGGCTCGTATGCGTAGTCGCTGCGCCTCACGGCGCTGCGGTTCGTGCCGGCCGCAGCCCGCCAGGTGTTCATGCTCGCGAGCGAGATCGTCGCGGTGGCCGAACCGGGAACCGTGTAGCGCGTCTCCGTGTATTCCAGCGTCGCAACGCGCAGGCGCCCGGTGTTGAGCGTGACGTCGGGATTCGTGCCGCTGTAGAGATGCTCGGTGACGCGGCCCTCGTTCGTGACCTGGAACCGCAGGTTGTTGTTCGCGTCGTAGATGTAGCGGGTCACCAGCGGCCCGCCGGCCACGCCCGCACCGGCGCCGTCCGGATCCGGCGTGGTGTAGCGCGTTTCGCTCAACAGCAGGTTGCGCGCGGCCTCGGTGCCCGACGAGGTGTTGTAGATGCGCGTGATCGTGTTGCCCAGGGCGTCGCGCTGCAGCGTGAGGTTGCCGCGCGAGTCGTACTGCATGGCCGTGACCTGGCCGCGTCCGTCGGTCACGCTCGTCACGTTGCCCGACGAGTCGTAGCCGTAGAACACTTCCTGGACCACACCGTCGCTGTCCGGCGCGCGCATGCGCACCAGCCGCTGCGACGTGTCGTACTCGAGCGTCGTGACCTGCCCTGCCGGATCCGTGACGGTGGTGATGCGCGTCGTGGTGTTGTAGCTGAACGACGTGACGCGGTTGTTGGTGCCGTCGTTCACCGTGACGGTCTGCACGCGCCACAGCGAGGACTGGTTCACGTAAGTGAAGGACACCGACGAGCCGTCGGACTGCGTGATCGAGGAAACCAGGCCGTTGGCGTTGTAGGCGAACGTCGTCGCGTAGACGTTGCCGTCCGTGACGGCGTTGTCGTTCGGCGTCAGGTCGGTGCGGATCGATTCCAGCCGGTTGCCGACGTACGTGTAGCGCACGCGCGTGACGGTCTGCAGCGTGCCGTCCGCCGCGCGTACGGAAGCGCGCACTTCCTGCACGTTGCTCGTGCCCGTGACGTAGATGAGCGTCAGGGATTCGCCGCCGGCGACGTTGGCGATCGTCGTCAGCTTGCCGGAGGAATCGTAGGTGTAGGTGAGCAGCTGACCGTTCGGATCGGTCTGCTCGAAGATGCGCCCCGCCGGGTTCGCGCCGGTGCCCGACAGCGCGTAGTACGTTTCGCTGATCTCGCCGGAATCGCCGGCCCACGTCCAGCGCTGGTTACCCGAGTTGTAGGTCAGGCTGTCGTGCGCGCCCGCGCCCGCCGTGGCGATGTAACGGCTGCGCCCGGTGTCGTAGGTGTAGACGGTCTCGGTGCCGTCGCCGTCGACGCGCGTGATGGTGCTGCCGGACGTGTTGACGGTGCCGGTGAGGTTGTACACGCGCTTGTGCGCGGAGAATTGCCACGTGTCCTGGTTGTCGAAGCTGTTGGCGAGCAGGCCCTGGCTGTTGTAGGTGCTGAGGAACGCAAAGTCGCTGGCGCCCGGCAGCAGCATGAAATCGTCGCCGCGCTGGATGACCAGGTTGCCGGTGATGGAATTGACGTAGAGGCGATCCCCGCCCCGGCCGTTGCCGGCGTTGCCGAGCGAACCTCCCGCGCCCAGCGTCGCGAGAGAGGACGTACCCAGACCCAGGCCCGAACCGGTGACGACCGCAACCATTTGATTCGCCTTCCCTTGTGGTTCTCGATCCCGGGCCTCTCCCCCGTCTGCACGGCAAACGGGAATGGGCCCTTGGAGGGAAAATCCGGGGAAGGCGGGAGCGGTTTAGCCGCGAAGACGAGTTGTCTGCGCGATGCCGACGTCAGGGCGATGCCGACGTCAGGGCGATGCCGGCGTCAGGGCGATGCCGGCGTCAGGGCGATGCCGGCGTCCAGGTTATGCCGACACTGCGCTCGAGCCCGGTCAGGCTTTCGGCGGCCTCGGCGGCGAAGGCGTCGCGCCACGAACCCGCATCGCGAATGTCGGGCCAGAGGCCGTCCAGCAATGGATGATGGATTGCGGCCGCCGGCCCTTGCTGGCCATCCAGCACGCGGGCTACCGCCAGGACTTCGAAGGGGAAAAGGGCGCCGTAGGGATCGCCGTAGAAGAACTGGTGAGACACGTCGCCGGCGATCAGCAACCGATGCGCGTTCGCGACGCGCTCGTCCAGCGTCGCCGCGATCGGCGCAGAAGCATCCGCGCCGTCGAGCACACCTTGCAGCAGCGCACGATAGCCGCCGAGATCGGCAGGCGCCGTCGCGGGCTTCGCTCCGAGATACCAGCGGCATACCCACGCCGACGCGGCCAGGAATGCCGTGTCCTGCGTCACCTGGCATTGCTTGCCGGCATCGAGGTGACGAACGTACTGCGCCGCCATCCAGCGTGCTTCCGACTCGGCTCCGATGCAGATCGCTGCGCATGCCGCGAATGCGAGCGGACCGAGATGCAGCGCGAAGAACTCGTCGTTGCGCCCGACCTTTACCCGGCACCGCAACAGCCTGTGGTAGAGCCAGGTCGTCGTGACACAGGCGGAAACCGAGTCGCGAAGCGCAGCCCGATCGTCGCCCACGCGCATGCTGGTCGCGAGATTCGAAAGCTCCATGGCCATCGTGAAGAGCACGCGGAACGCATCGCCGGTCAGGCAGCGCTGCTGATCGCCGCACGCCTCGACGAAGAGCTTCTTCTGCGCCCCGATCGAATCATGCAGCTCGGCGACGTTCCAGTCGTCGGCCAGGCGCAGCAGCGCCGCCGCTCGTGCGGCAGACGCATCGCCGGCACCTTGCGCTCTGCTACGTCCGCCTGCCACGACCCCTCCGGGTGGCCCTGTACACGTTGGAGTCCCAGTCTCTCACCTGAACCTCGATCGGCTTGCCAGTGTATACGTGCCTCCCCACGATCGCGTATCCGCGAATGGTGGCACGCCCTTCGGCGAGGTCTGCGAGGCGCGCAGCCGCGGCCTGACGATCCGCGAGGCTTGCGGCCCGGGAACGGGTCAGGTCAGTCAGACGTCTGGGCACCGACACGGTCGCGCCAGCCCGGACGTCGCCCTCGAATGTGGGCCAACGGTGGGTGGCGGACACCTTGATCTCGAGATCGATGAGGCGCCCGTCGTTCGTCGTGAGCGTGCGGTCGATGCCCTGCTCGGACCCCGGAATCTTGTAGCGATCCGTGGAGGCGCGGAACAGTCGGCCTCCCGCAGGATCGATGAGCGGAGCAAGCACCAGGTCGACGGCGAACTCGCCCATCGCCCCCAGCGCGCGATTCTGGTGACCCATCCAGTGCTGCCGCACCGATCGCGGTATGAGCCGGTCGATCCAGCGCGCCCGGCTGAGCAGGCCGCGTTGCATGAGCCTGAGTACCGAGCGTTCCGCGCGCAATGCGAGCGCCACAGCCTCGGCAAAGGTCTCGCGCACGCCGGGGATACGGAAAGGGTCGTCGATATCGAGTGTCGGGTTGTTGACCCTGAAATTGCGGACGTCCTCCAGCAGCTGTGCCGTCTTCGCGTTCAATTGCCGCAACGACGCGTAGCCGGCGATGATCGCGCCCGAACCGACCTGGATCATCTCGTAGAGATTGACGACGGTGCTGGCGCCGGCGGCCATGTCCAGCGCTGCGTTCGCCTGGCGCATGAGATCGAAGGCTTCGTTCGGATTCGCCAGGCCCAGCCGGACCATGGCGTCGATGACCGTGAACGCCTGGCCGCTGTTCAGGCCGGAGATGTCTCCCGTGAGGAGTGCGCGCTCATGCGGCGCGAGCGTCGCGCCGGACTCGAGCCGGCCGGTGAACTCGCCGACGAAGGCGTCCGTGAACCGCGCCTGTGTCTCCAGGCGACGGATGATGCCGTCGATGTTGGGCTCGACGCGGAACAGCCTGCCGAGGAATCCATAGGTCGGCTGGTCGCCGATGTATGAGCCCAGCACGGACTCGGTGCCCTGCGCGAAGTACTCGTCGAGCAGGATGCGGCGCTCACGCGGATCACGGAGCGCAGCCGCGAGCTCGCGCAGGCTCGACGCGTGGAAGCTCAACCTGTCGAGCGCTTCCGCGTCCGCCTCGGAAATGTTGCTCTCCGCGGCGTTCTGGATCGGGATGAGCTCGCCTTCCTCGAGATCGGGTCCCTCCAGCTCCTCCGGTTCCAGCTCCGGCCACGGCTCGGGCGCTTCCTCCACCGGCGGCGGCGGCGGCTTGCTCAGCTCGTCGACGATCGAATTGCCGATGGCATTGCCGAATACGTCGGCGATCACCGAAGCGACGTCCACCTTGCCGCCGAGCGCGGCGCGCACCGCCGCACCGGCAAAGCCTGCGGCGACGTCGGAGAGGAACCTGGAGCCGATCTGGTCCTGCACCCAGCTGGAGGCCGCGTGAGCGACCGGCGCCGCAGCAGCGGAGATCGCAACCTCGCGCCACGAGAACTTGTCCTGCAACCCGGTCGCGACCGCGATGCCCTGCGTCAGCGCATTGCTGAGTGCGGCGCGCGCGGCGAGCTGTCCGACCTCACCGAGCGCGCCCAGACTGTTGACCACCTTGCCGATCGAAGCCGCGAAGCCTGTCTGGCCGGCAGCGGCCGCGAGCGACGCGGCGCCCAGTCCGGCGGTCACGCCGGCCGAGATCGCACCGAGTGCGATGCTCTTCCAGTCGAACTTGTCCTGGACGCCGATGAGGATGCCCAGGCCCTGGGACACGACGCCGCCGACGACGCTCGCGGCAGCGGCGGTCGCGAAGAAGGCACCGGCCGAGCCGATCGCGGTGATGCCGCCGATCGTCATGCCGCCGGTCATGACGCTGGCACCGGCGCTCATGATCGTGGCCAGCGATCCCGAGGCACCGGCCATGACTCCCGCCGTGAACACGGTTACGACGATCGCGACGATGATGACCAGGATCGTGCCGAGAATGCCGCAGCCCTTCTTCTTGGGCGGCGGCGGCGCGGGCTGCGTGGGCGTGGTATCGCCCAGCGCCTGCGTCATGTCGAACGGCTTGAACGAGTTCGCGGAATTGCCCAGCGCGAGCACCTCGTTCGGCACGCGCAGCAACGTTCCCTCCACCAGCATCTCGTCCGGATTCGAGAGACCGTTCTCCTCCGCGAGCACGTACCACATCGAGGCGTCGCCGAAGACGCGCGCGGCGATCGTGCGCAGCGTATCGCCGCCCTGGACCACGATCTGCGGCGGCACCGCCGAGGGGTAAGTGTCCGAGACCGGCGTGTAGTTGACGTCGAAGTTGGCCTTGAACGTGCCGTTCTCGTCCTGCAACTGGCCGAAGCTGCCGACGTTCTGGCCGTTGGCGAAGAAGAAATGCTGCGCCTTGACCGAGTTGTCGCGCCGCGCGAGCGCGTTCTGGAATGCGGTGCTCTGCTGCGCCGGCGTCGCGTAGTTCCCCTGCACGACGGTCAGCGGCGAGCCCTGCGAGTTGTCGGCGAAGTAGCGGTTGCGATTGGTGTCACGCGTGTCGGTGAAGGACACCAGCTCGCCGTTCACGTTGTAGGAGCGCGTGGTCGAGCCGTTCTGGGGAGCGCCGCTGCCGCTGCTCGCGACCGACTGGCCGGTCTCGAGGTAGCTCTCGCCGTGGCGGTAGGTGTTGGTGTAGGTCGAGGTGTAACGCAGCGAGTTGCTCGAGCCCGTGTTGTATACCTGGACGGTGTAGCCGCGCAGCACGCCGGCCACGTCGTTGTTGTAGGTGACCACCGACTCGGTCTGCGTCGGACCCTTGCGCGTGGTCTGCGAAACCAGCGCGCTGTCGTCGTTGAACACGCTGGTGCGCGTACGATCGCGCAGGCCGAGGTGCCCGCCCGCGCCGCTGTCCATCGTCCAGCTGACGTCGGTGATCTCGCGCGACGCCTTGTCGTACGCGTGCGTGCCGATGACGTGCGTGGTGGCCTCGCCATAGCCGCCGCCGCCGCCCGCGCTCCAGCGGTTCTCGCCGCTGCGCGTCATCTGCGTCAGGCGCCCCAGGCCGTCGTAGCTGTACCCGTCCGTGTAGTAACCGTGCTCGAGGACCCAGCGGTAGTCCGTCACCCACTCGCCCATGCTCGGGATCCAGACCTCGAATTCCTCGTAGACGATGAGCTGATTGCCGTAGGTATTCGCGCTGGTGCGCTGACCGGCGTAGTCGTAGGTGAGCGTGATGCCCTGCACCGTGCTCGTGACCACGGCGTTGTTGAAGTTGACGCCCTGGCTCACCAGGACGCGGTTCATCGCGTCGTACCGGTACCAGAGGTCCTGCGTGCGCTGCACCTGCTGGTGATCGAAGTACGTGCTGACCGTGCGTGTGCGGTTGCCCTGCGCGTCGTAGGTGTACGTGAGCGTGTAGCGCAGATCGGTGAGTTTCGAAATGCGGCCGGCAGCGTCGTACTCGGTGCGCTCGTCCTGGTGCGTGCGCCCGTCGACGACCGTCTTCTCACGGATGCGCCGGCCGGCAATGTCGTAGCCGTAGTCGGTCACGCGGTTGGTCGCCTGCAGGCCTGCGGCGCTCGCCTGCGTCGTATTCGCGAGATCGGCGATGCGCGTGAGGTGGCCGGCGGCGTCGTAGGCGAACGTCAGCCGCTGCCCGGTGGTGCTGTTCTGCGTGGTTGCGAGTCCCGCCCTGTCGTAAGTCCAGGTGGTCGTGTAGTTGCCCAGGTCGGTGTGCGTCTGCACGCGGCCGAAGTAGTCGTAGGACCACGTGAGCTGATGCGCGAGCGGATTGGTCTCTCGCGTCTTCCTGCCCTGCGTGTTGTACTCGTACGTCGTGTTGCGGCCCATCGGCGTACGCCGCTGCCGCAGGTTGCCGTGCAGGTCGTAGAAGTAGCGCGTGACCTCGTTCTCGCCGTTGGTATCCGTGATGCGCCGCCCCGCCGCGTCGTAGCCGTACGTGTCCGCGACGATGTTCGGCGAGCCGGCGACGTCGAGCGCTCCGGCGACGGACTCGCGCGACACCGAGGTCAGCATGTTGGCGCGGTCGTAGGTGTTGCGCGTACGGAAGCCGAGCTCGTTCGTCGCCTGCACCTGGTTGCCGAAGGCGTCGTAGCGGTAGTTGCGCTGGCCACCGTCGGCGTGGGTCTCGACCAGGATCTGGCTCGCGGCGTTGAGCGTCACCTTGTTGAGGTTGTCGTTGGCGTCCCGTGTCGCGATCACGCGCCCCAGCAGGTCGAAATAGTTCGTGCTCGTCGGGCACTTCGTCTGCGTGACGATGCCGCTGCCGGTCGACGTCACCGTCAGCTGCGGCAGCCTGACCTCCTGCACCCGGTTGAACTGGTTGTAGCGGTAGTTCGTGGTCTGGCCCGTCGCGTCCGTGACCGAGAGCGCGTTGCCCCAGCGATCCAGGGCTTGCGTCATGGCCGGCGCAACGGTCACCGGCGCCTGCGTGGTGGCCGTCGTGTCGGTCAGCGTCGTGCCGGTCACCGTGGTGGAGCGGGCGATCGTGAAAGTGCCCGCGGCGCGTGCGTACGGATTGGTCTGTCCCGCGCGTACGTAGGTGATCTCGTAGCTGTAGGTACCCGGCGGCAACGAACTCACGTTGACGCGATAGCCGGCGCCGTTCGGCGTCCACGGGAGCGGTGTCGGCGTACCGCCGGCGCCCCAGTAGCGGAACGTCACGCTGGCGCCCGCCTCCGCCGCCGTCGTCCAGCCGAGCAGGTTGTTACCGTTGTCGGTCGGCGCCGCGATCTGCTGCACGCCGCTCGGATAGACCGCGACCTGCGAGGCGATCGTCAGCGTCGGCGGAACCGGAGTGTTGGTGATCGTGAGCGTCGCCATGCCGCTGGCGCGCGCGTAGGGATCGGTCTCACCCGGGCGGAAGTAGCGGATGTCGTACCAGACGGTGCGCGTGCCCGGCGTCGCCTCGGAGAACGTCACCGAGAAGGCCGGGCTCGTGCCGTCGGCATTCTTCGTGTACGACCCGACGCCGCCGATCGAATACTGGACGGTGACTGTCGAACCGGCGAGCGCGGCGTAGTTCCACGAGAGGCGATCGCCAGTCAGCGAGAGCGGCGTGATGCGCGTGGCCGGATAGGTGACGCTCGTCTGCTGTGTCGGGCTTACCCCCGCCGGCGTCGTCGTCGTGCTCGTATTCGCTGTAACCGTACCGGTGGCCTGCAGGTAGGGCAGCGTCTGGCCGCTGGCCGTGTACTTGACACGGTACGAGTAGGTGCCGTTGGGCACGCCCACCATGCTGACGCTGTAGTTCGTGCCGTTGGCCGTCGATGCCGTCAGCGCAACCCACGCGCTGCCGTTGTAGTACTCGAATGCAACGCTCGCGCCGGCGATCGGCGCCTGGCTCCAGGTTACGGTGCTGCCGCTGTGCGTGACGCCGGAGATCCAGCCCGGAGCGTTGTTGAACGCCGCCTGGCCGCTCGCCGACACCGAGGCGCCGGAGATCGAGAACGAGCCCGTGGCGCCGGAAGCATCGAAGGTCTCGCCGCTGCGGCGATAGCCGATGTAGTACTCGTACGAGCCGTTGGCGATGCCGGTGACGTCGACCGCCATGGTCGCGCCGTTGCGCGTCGCTGTGCGGTTGGTCCACGCGGCCCCCGAGCCGGCCACGCGATAGCCGAACGTGACGGTGGTGGTGGTCGCCGGTGCTGCCCAGGTCAGCGTCGGAGTCGACGCGAGCGCCGACGAGCGCAACAGAACCGTGTAGTTGCCCTGTGCGTCCGTGGTGTAAACGCGAATGCCGGTGATCGAGGCGATGCCGCGGAACAGGCCGGTGTCGGTCCAGTTCAAGCTTGCGCCGCTGGCGGCGCCGGATGCGAACGTGAAGCCCTTGGCGTTGACCTGCTGGCCGGGCTGCGTGTTGAGCGTGTAGCCCATGTCGCGGATGTTGCGGAAGAACTGGCGATCCTGCGTGACGTAGTCGAGCTCTACCTTGACCGGAACGCTGCCGACGTTGCTCCACGAGACGTTGACTGAGTTCGTTCCCACCCACGGTGTCGTGTACCCGTCCCAGTCGATTTCCTGGTACTGCGAGCTGACGATATTGCCGCTGACTCCCGCAGCCGTCTGGCCGCTGACAGCGGCAACGACTTCAGGTGCTGCCGGCGCGGAGCCCGGCGTGACGGTGGCGGTCGTCGACGTGCCGGTCGAGCCGTTGGTGATGGCAAACGTGCCCGTCTGTTGCGCCGTGAGGCGATTGCCGATGCGATACGTGACGCGATAGTCGTACGTCGTCGCGGCGAGGCCGTTGAGATCCACGCCGAAGGTGTAGGTCGACTGATTGACGGTGAGTGTCGACCACGTGCCGGCGCCGGCCAGCTTGTATTCGAACGTCGCGACCACTGCGGCGCTCGGCGCCGCCCAGGTCAGGGCGCGACCGTAGACCGGACCCGGGCTGGACTGCGAGTACTGCAGCGTCCACACGCCGGGCGAGGTTTCCCTGTAGACGCGCACGGCATTGATCTGTGCGACGCCGCCGCCCGCAGTGCCGGAGGTCGTATCCCACACCAGTGCCGCGCCCGTCGCCCCAGAGGCGAACGTGAACTGGCGGTTGTTGATGTTGGCGCCGTTCTGCCAGGCGGTCTCCCACGTGACGTCCTGCGGGTTGTAGTACCAGTACTCGAAACCCTGGCTGAGATAGTCGAGCTCGACGCGGATCTGTCCCGCGCCGACGCTCGCCCACGAAAGGTTGACGACGTTCTGACCCGGCCAGGTGTGGCTGCTGCCCGGCCCGGGCCCGAGCTGCGCATACTCGCTCGAGGCGATGGTCGCCCCAACCTGCCCGCTCACCGACCCGGCGAGCGTGCCGACCGCATCGACCGCCGTGCTGATGTTGGTCTCGGTGTTCGTGCCGCTGACGTTGCGGACGCTGCCGGTTCCGTTCGAGGCGAGCTGGCCCGCCTTCGTGGCGATCACCGTGCCGGCTCGCGAGTACACGATCTCGTAGTCGTACGTGCCCGCGTTGGCCAGCAGCGACGGCGTCACCTGGAAGTTGCTGCCGGAGCGCGTGACGTTGTACTGCACGAACGTGCTGTTGCTGGCCAGCTTCACCCGCAGAATCGCGGTGACGGCGGTATCGGCCGGCGCGGCCCACACCAGCGTGCCGTTGCCGTGCGTGGCGGCGAGCGTGGCAACTTCGGCGGCCGGGTCCGGCGGCGTCTGGTTGACGGTGAGCGAGACGGTGTTGTTGCCGTCGACCCGGAACGTGCCGGTCGCTTCCGCGAACACGAGATTTTCCGGCGCGCGCATGTAGGTGAGCCGGTACTCGAACACCGTGTTGCCCGGATTCGCGAGCCCGTTGACGTTGACGCCCAGCTCGTTGCCGGCCAGCTGCGCCACCGGTATGGACGTCCACGTCCCACCGCTCCCCTGCACGCGGTATTCGAAGTAGGCGTTGACGCCCGCGGTGACCGGCGCCGCCCAGTGAATGCGCGTGGCCGAGACGACCTGGTGACCCGGATCCTGCGTGTACGTGCCGTTCGGGTTCAGGTAGTAGCCGCCGCCCTCGGCGATGGTCGCCGTGGGATTGACGTAGTACTGGATGCCGCCGAACGGCCCGAGGTTGACGCGCTGGTAGATGGCGTTCGGGTTGTTGGGCCCCAGGACAGCGCCGATCTGGAAGTTCGCGACGATGGGCTCGAGCCCGCTGGTGACGCCGAACGTCGGCAGGCGCTGCTCGACGATGCTGCCGCGCAAATCGTAGCGCGTCTCGGTGCGCATGCGCTGCGTGGTGAGCGCCGCGACGCTGGCCGCGTCGGTGTACGCCGCGCCCTTGAGGTCGAGCTCCTGGCTGCGAATCTCGGCGGTGGCGCGACCGGCCAGATCGTAGAGATAGACCTTGACGACGCCGTCGCCGGCGTTGGTGCGCCAGACGCGCCCGGCCCTGTCGTAGTCGAAGTATTCCTGCCAGCCGTTGTCGGTGCCGCGGCGGATGATCTCGCCGAACGCGTTGTATTCGGATTGCGTGGTCACCACCACGTTGGTCGTGCCGAGCTTCTGCGGCTCGATGATGGCGACTTCGCGCCCGAGCCTGTCGTACTGGCGGATGGTGACGAGCGTCTCGAGGACGCCCCCGGCATCGGTGACGGCCTGCCATTCCTTGGCAATTTCGCCGCGCTCGCTGTAGGAAGCGTGGCGCTGCGCACCGTTCGCATCCTGCAGCTGCACGACGTGGCCGTGGCTGTCATAGCGCATGCGCGTCATGCGGTCGCCGCTCGGCCCGCTTGCCGCCGTGCCGGCCACGTAGCCGTCGTCGTCCGCCTCGCTGGCGCCGTTCGCGTAGCGCACCTCTTCGACGAGCTGGCCGAAGGCGTCGCGACGCATCACCACCAGCGGGATCAGCGCGCCTGCGTTGCCCGGATCGCGCGAGGGCTCGGCAATCGCGACGGTACGGCCGAGCGCGTCGAAATACGTGTAGGTCGTCGCGCCGTTGTGGTCCGTGACCTTCGTCTGGTTGCCGACGGCGTCGTAGCCGAAAGCGGTCAGCTGGTTGCCGATCGCCGTTGCGGTCGCGGTGCCGGAGATCGTCGTGTACTCGACGTTGTACAGGGTCTGACCGATCCTGCGGTTCAGGCGGTCGTACGCGAAGCGTGCTTCGCGGTCGTAGCCGGCCAGGTGACCTGGCGAGCCGCCAGGCGTCGTCACCACCGGCGTGCCGTAGGAATTCACGTTCCATCCGGCCGCCACCGGACGCGCGTATTCCAGCTGTCGCGTCAGATTGCCGAGGGCGTCGTATTCGTAGGTCGTGAGGTGACCGAGCGGGTCGACTTCGGCCGTTTTGTCGCCGCGGCGGTCGAAGTAGAAGTAGACGTCCGAGTGGACGTTGCCGCTGGGATCGATCAGCTCGCGCTGGCGCACCACGTCGCCGAACGCGTTGTACTCGTTGACGGTGACGACACTGGCAGTCAACGTCTGCCCACCGGCCGCGCCCGCGGCCGGCAAGAAGGCGAACTCCGGGGGTCCGATGACACGCGTGACGCGGCCGAGGCGATCGAACTCGACGCTGATGACGCGATCCTGAGTGGCGTTCGCCACCAGTCGCGCCTGCACATCCGCGGCGCCCAGGCTCGCGGTCGCGCTGGGCAGCGGGCTGCTGAGGCGCGTGGCGTAGCGCGTGAGCTGCACCTGGTTGCCGAACGTGTCGTAGGCGAAAGCACTGACCTGATTCTCGGCGTCCACCTCGAAGGTCACGCGGCCGAGCGCGTCATAGGTCTTGTAGCTGTAGTTCCCCGCGACGTCGCGGCTTCGGAAGGCGTTGCCGAGAGTGTCGTAGGCGATCTCGGTGTACAGCGACTGCGTCGTCTCGACACGCACCACCGCGGCGCCGGCACGCAGCTCGTCGCCGACCGGCGGCGCGTACACGCCTACCGGCGGGAAGACGGTGCGGACCTGCCGGCCGAGCGCGTCGTACTGGTATTCGGTCGTGCGCGCCTGCGCCGTCCCGTGCGCCTCCGTGCGCCGCCGCACGTTGCCGAGAGCGTCGTACTCGATGAAGGTCGCCAGCGAAACGCTGGCATTGGTCGTGCTGGTCAGCGTCGCGCCGGATTCCGTGACGTGCGTGACTGAGACCTGCGGACTATGCTCCCAGGTGAGCCGGCCGTTGGCATCGTACTCGTAGGTCCAGGTCGCAGCCTTCGCGTTGGTGTAGCCGGTGCGATTGCCGAGCGCGTCGTACGCATAGGTCTCTTCGTTGTCGTGCGCGTCCGTCACGCGAATCGCGCGCCCGGCCGCATCGTAGTCGGTGGTGGTGCGCTGATCGTTCGCCGGACTCGCGATCGAGGTGGCAGCGGACCGCACCTGCGCGAGCGTCGCGTTGGCCGCGATCGCCGGCCTGGCGGCGTAGCGGATGTCGGCGCGCGGCCGTCCGACGCCGTCGTAAGTCTGCTCGCCGAGATAGCCCTCGGCGTCGAGCTGGAACAGCTGCCGGCCGGCGGCGTCGTACCACGCGCGCGTCACCCGATCGCTCGCCGGCACCGAGCTGGTTCCCGCCCAGCTCTGCATCGCGGTGAGATCGGGAATCCCCGCGGCGACCCGCAGCGTCGCGAACTCGGTACGGCGGACCACGCGACCCGCGGCGTCGAACTCGTTGCGCACCACTCCGCCCAGCCCGTCGATCTCGAAGACCAGGCGGTCGCGCGCGTCGTACACGTTGCGCAGCTCGACGTCGTTGGCGGTATTGCCGTCCGACGCCGCGGCCAGCGCGGCTTGAACGGTAGCGACCGTGAGCGTCGCCGGTATCGCGATGCGCTCCGAGAATGTGATCTGCCGGACGACGTTGCCGTTGGCATCCAGCTCGCGGCGCATGACGCCGCCGAGGGCGTTGATCGTGTAGATCTCGCGCCCGTCGCGATCGAACGCCGTCTGCGTGCGCGCGTCGCCGGTGGAAGCGGTCAGGCTGAGCTGACCGATGGTCACGATGTCGCCGAACGAGCCGACCGCGACCGGCGTGGCATAACGGCGCTCGTCGACGAGGCGATTCTCCGCGTCGTAGCCGGCTTCAGTCACGCCACCCAGTGCGTCGACCGTGAAGCGCAGGCGATCGCCGATGTCGTACACGTACCAGGTCGAGTTGCCGTTGGCATCGATGCGCCGTCTCAGGTTGCCGCTCGCGTCGTACCGGTAGTGCGTCGTGATGTTGAGCTTGCCCGCGCCCGGGTCGACCACTTCCTGCGTGCGCCGGCCGAGCACGTCATACTGGTATTGCGTCACCCGCGGCTTCGCGCTTCCGACTCCTTCCGTCACGGTGACCGTGTTGCCGGCCGCGTCGTACTCGAAAGTCGTGCGCGAGCGGGCCGTACCGTTCGGATCCACGGTGACCGCCGTCACGCGGCCGTCACGGTCGTACTCCATCGTCGTGAGTGCGTCGTTCTCGTCGTAGGACTCGATGACGCGGCCGAGGGCGTCATAGACGTAGCGCGACTGCAGCCCCAGGCCGCCGCTGTCCACGGTGCGCGTCAGTACCCGGTTCGCGGCGTCGTAGGCGAACGTCGTCACCACACCGGACGCATCGGTGGCAGTGATGTTCCTTCCGGCACGGTCGTACGAGCGCTGCTCCAGGTTTCCGAGCCCGTCGGAAGCCGAAGTGACCTGGCCGTTCGCGTCGTAGGCATAGCTCGTGACAGTGCCGCGCCCGTCCGTGACGCTGACGGTCTCGCCGTGGCGATTGGCGACTGTGTTGAGGGTGATCCCCTCCGGCGTCGTGATCGTCGTGGTGCGAGTGACGTCGTTGTACGCGTACGTGGTTGTGTTGCCGAGCGCGTCGGTCGAGGTGAGTACGCGACCGAAGGCGTCGTAGGTGGTCGTGCGCCGCAGCGTCAGTGGATCGACCGTCGCGATGACGCGTCCCAGGCGGTCGTACTCGAGGCGCGAGATGCCGCCGCGCGCGCCGGTGATCTCCGTCACGCGTCCGAATGCATCGTACTGGCGGCTCTCGGTGGTATTGAGGCCGCTCGGGTCCCACCGGGTCTGGCTCAGCAGGCCGCGCGCGTTGTAGGTGTAGCGGTGCTCGACCTGGCGCGTCGCGTCCACCTGCTGCAGGCGCGCGGTTTCTTCGCCGAAGGCGTTATAGGTGCTCGAAGCGAATGCGCCCTCGGCCGTGGTCTCCGTCGCCACCCGGCCGGTGAGCGTGTAAGTGACCGTGCTGCGGCTATCGCGCTGCGCATCGGGAGCCAGTACCGCGACGAACCCGATCGTGATCTGCCCGCCGGTCAATGCCGGCAGACTGCCTGCGGCGATACGGTTGTGGTAGCCGATGCGGTCAGTGAGGCGATTGAGCGCGTCGTAGCGCAGCTCGAAGACTTCGCCGCGCGCGTTCACCGTGAAGGCGAGGCGCCCGTCGGCATCGTAGTAGTGCAGGGTGCGGTTGCCGTTCTGATCGGTCGTTGAGATCCGTCGCCCCGCCGCGTCGTAGGCATGGGTCACGGAGTACTGCGCCCAGATGGCATCGATCTGTGTCTGCGTCATTCCGCCCGTGATGAGCGAGCGGCCCTGCGCGGTGAGCTCGGCGACGATGCGGCCCAGGAAGTCATAGCGCGCTTCCACCGTGCGCGCCTCGCCCGTGCCGTGCGCGCGCGTGGTGGCCGTGAGATTGCCGACGGAATCGTACGTGTGCCGGGTGACCGTGCCCTCCGGGTCGGTTTCCTGCGTGATACGGCCGAACTCGTCATAGGCGGCCGTGTTGATATGCGCTCCCGCCGTGCTCGCCGGCCGCACGCCGGCCAGCGTCGGCGTACCCGAGAAACTCAGCACGCCGGGGTAGCGAATCGTCTGCAGCGCGTTGCCGGCGCGGTCGTAGACGAATTCCGCGAGGTAGCGTTCCGGATCGAGGATTCCCGTCCTGCGTCCCTGCCCGTCGTAGAAAACCCAGGTGATGGCGTCGGCGGCATTGGCGGCCGGCCGCAGATCGGCGAGCGTGCCGCTCGCGCGCTGTCCCACGGGCGTCGCCGTTGCATACGCGACGGACCGCGTGAGCTGGCCGGCGCCGTCGTAGAGGTTCTCGATGAGGTAGCCGTCCGCATCGAGAGTACCGGCGAGTCGGCCGTCGAGATCGTGGAAAGTGCGTATGCGCCGATCGTCGGGCGAAGTGACGAGCAACGCGGTCACGGTCGCCGGCAGCACCTCGTCGGTCGCAGCCGCGATGGACACGCGATTCGCGTATTGCACCGTCGCTAGCAACCGGGACGCTCCGTCGTATCGCATCTCGGTGACTGCGCCGTCTTCGGCAATCGTGAAAGCGGTCCGCCCGGAGTTGTCGTACACGGTGCGCGTGACGAGGTTCTTCGCCGGATCCGCGTTGGCTACCGCGCGCAGACTGGCGAGCGTCGGAGAAGTCGGATTGCCGGACCCGTCCACCAGCGTCGCGGTATCGACGCGCACGGCGTACACCACCGTCTTGATGAGCTTGTCGTTCTTGTCGTAGATGCGCTCGGCGAGCGTGCCGTCGGTGTCGATCTCCGCAACCAGGTGCCCCCTGATGTCGAAGAGACTGTGCACGCGCCGGCCCGTCGGGTCGGTCACCATGCGCAGGCGGCCGTTGGCGTCGTAGCGATAGGTCGTAGTGCCGAGCGCCTGGGCCGCGGGACCCGTGGCCGTCGAGCTGAGCAGCAGGCCGGCACGATTGAACGTCGAGGTGCTGACGACGCCGTTCGCGAGCGTAGTGATCGTGCGCGCACCCGCATCGTCGTACACGTTGACCACTATCGGCGTGCCACCCGAACCCTGGCCGGCAGCCCGTTGCGTCGTGGTCAGAACCCGGCGAAGGCCGTCATAGGTATTCAGAGTCGTGTTGCCGTTGCCGTCGATGGTCTGCAACAGGTTGCCGGTCACGTCGTACACCAACTGCTGCACGGACTCCGTGCCGTCGACGATGCCGTTGCCGTTGGCGTCGGCGCGCGTGAAGGTCGTTGCGCGCGACAGGCGGATGCTGGCCGGCTCGTAGGCGTAGTCGGTGCGCTTCACCGCGCTGCGATTGGTACCGGCGGCTGCGCGCCAGGCGTTCATCTCCGCAAGCGTGATCGTCGCGGTCGGTGAAGCCGGAACGGCATAGCGCGTCTCGCTGTATTCGAGCGTCGCAACGCGCAGCCGGCCGGCGTTCTGCGTGACGTCCGGGTTCGTACCGCTATGGAGGTGCTCGGTGACGCGGCCTTCGCCCGTGACTTCGAACCGCAGGTTGCTGTTCGCGTCGTAGATGTAGCGAGTGACCAGCGGACCGGCGGCCACGCCCGCACCGCCTCCGTCGGGATCCGGCGTGGTGTAGCGGGTTTCGCTGAGCACCAGGTTGCGCGCGGACTCGGTTGCCGACCCCGTGTTGTAGACGCGCGTGACCGTATTGCCCATCGCATCGCGCTGCAGCGTCAGGTTGCCGCGCGAGTCGTACTGCATCGTGGTGACCTGGCCGCGGGCGTCCGTCACGCTCGTGACATTGCCTGCCGAGTCGTATCCGTAGAGCGTCTCCTGCACCACGGCGTCGCTGTCCGGCGCGCGCGTGCGCACCAGGCGCTGCGAAGTGTCGTACTCGAACGTCGTCACCTGCCCCGCAGGATCGGTGACGGTAGTCATGCGGGACGTGGTGTTGTAGCTGAACGTGGTGACGCGGTTGGTCGTGCCGTCGTTCACCGTGACGGTCTGCACGCGCCACAGGGAGTCCTGGTTCACGTACGTGAAGGAAACCGAGGAACCGTCGGTCTGCGTGATGGAGGAGACGAGGCCGTTCGCGTTGTAGGCGAACGTGGTCGCATAGACGCGGTTGTCGCTGACCGAATTGTCGTGCGGCGAAAGGTCGGTGCGGATCGACTCCAGCCGGTTGGCGACGTACGTGTAGCGAACGCGCGTGACGGTCTGCAGGCTGCCGTCGGCCGCGCGGACCGAGCCGCGCACTTCCTGCACGTTGCTGGTGCCGCTCTCGTAGATCAGCGCCAGCGATTCGCCGCTCGCGACGTTCGCGATCGTGGCGAGCTTGCCGGTCGCGTCGTACGTGTACGTGACGAGCTGCCCGTTCGGGTCGCTCTGCTCGAAGATGCGTCCCGCAGGCGTCGCACCCGTGCCCGAGAGTGCGTAGTAGGTTTCGCCGATCTCTACGGAATCCGCCGCCCAGGTCCAGCGCTGGTTACCCGAGTTGTAGGTCAGGCTGTCGTGCGCGCCGCCGCCCGCGGTGGAGATGTAGCGCAGGCGCGCGACGTCATACGTGTAGATCGTCTCGGAGCCGTCCCCGTCGACGCGGGTGATCGTGCTGCCGGCCGTGTTCTCCGTACCCGTGAGGTTCTTGACGCGCTTGTGGGCAGAGAATTGCCACGTGTCCTGGTTGTCGAAGGTGTTGGCGAGCAGACCCTGGCTGTTGTAGGTGCTGAGGAACGCGAAGTCGGTGATCCCGGGCAACAGCATGAAATCGTCGCCGCGCTGGATGACCAGGTTGCCGGTGACGGAATTGACGTACAGGCGATCCCCGCCCCTGCCGTTGCCGGCGTTGCCGAGCGCGCCACCTGCGCCGAGCGTCGCAAGAGACGATGTGCCAAGGCCCAAGCCCGAACCGCTGACGACAGCAACCATTTGATCCGCCTTCGTTTAGTGGTCATTCGCCCAACCGCGTCCGCACGCTTGCGAGTGCGGGCCGGGCAATGGCCGTTGGGCGGAAATCCGGCGAAGGCGGGAGCGGTTTAGGCGGCTGCAGCAAAAAGCGGTCAGCTATCGCTTTCGCGACAGTGAGGACGAGAGCGTGAGCGCCAGCCGCGCGAGCGGTCAGTCGCGGCGGATGGCTTTGTCGATCAGGCGCGCGAGCGCGCTGCTTTGCCGGCCCGACAGGCCGGTTGCCGCGTCCAGGATCGTCTGGCGGGCCTTCACCGGATCGCCAGCGTTGCCCTCGAGCACGGATTGCGCGAAGTGCGCCGACAGACATTGCGGGTCGAGACGCCGGGCGACTTCCAGTTCGCGTTCGGCGGTGGCGCGATCCCCACGGATCGCGGCCACGGCGGCCAGGCCGCCGTGCGTTTCGGCGAAGTTGCGATCGAGCTCGAGCGCCTGCTGAAACGCTTTTTCTGCTTCGCCCATCTCGCCCGACATGAGGTGAGCCCACGCCAGCAGGTGCCACGTGCCGACGTGCCCGCCGAGCTCGTCGAGCGCGCGGATGACGTGCTGTTTCGCTCCCGCGAGGTCGCGCGACAGCATCGCGAGCGTGCCGAGGCCCAGGTGCGCACGGCCCGTGCGCGGGGCGAGCTCGAGCACGCGACTGTAGTGACGTTCGGCGCGCGCGAGGTCCATCTGCGCGGTCGCGACCGTCGCGTCCACCACCAGGGCGTCGACCGAATCCGGGTTGCGTGCCAGCGCCGACTTGGCCCAACGGAAGGCCGAGCGGCCGTCGTCGGCGTCGAGATACATGAGTGCGTACGTGGCCGCGAGCGGCCCGTCCTCGCGCGCCGCGGCTTCGTTCTCGTCGGCGATCGCACGCGCCTCGTCCATCAGGCCGAGGTGGTGACAGGAAGAGACCAGCAGCCGCAGCGTGCCCGCATCGCGCGCGCCCGATTCGTAAGCTTTGGTGGCGGCCGCGCGAGCGGCATCGAAGTCGCGCAGGCAGTAGTGGCACAAGGCCAGATTCGTGTGGACCGCGGGCGGCGTCGGGTCGAGTGCCTGCAGTGGCGACAGCAGGTTGCGGGCGACGTCGTATTCCCGTAGGCCGATGCGTGCAGTGGCGGCATCGAAGATCGCCGCCGGATCGCCGGGGGCAGCGGCCAGCGCCCGGTCCGCTTCGTCGCGCAGGTAGTCGAAATCCCCCGCGGCTGTCGCGGCATCCAGCGTGTCGCGCCGCAGGCGCGGGTTGCTGCGATCGGACTCGAACAGGTGGCGCAGGCGCTGGTAGCGCTCGCCGGGGGTGGCCATTTGTACGCTCATGGAATCGACGGGCCTGCGGTCAATGGTACCGGAGTTTCGTTATCCAGTAATTCAAGCCCTTGGCGCGTCAGTTTAGGGCAGATCAGACCCGGCGCAGCAGCAGGCGCCAGGATTCGGCGTCGCGGTCGGTCAGGTGGATCATGGTCTGGGTGAAGAGGTCCGGGCGGGTGACGCGGTAGCGTTCCATCGCGACGAACAGCGTCGAGGGGTCGCGCTCCAGCCGGCGCGAGACCTCGGTGAGCGTCGCGATGCCGTTGCGCGTCGCGTGCCAGGTGACCAGGGCGCGCGCGAGCGAAAGCCGGCGGCGGCGCGACGGCGACAGCAATTCCTCGCGCGGCACCTCGAGCAGCTGCGCGACGCCGTCGATGAGCTGGTCGATGGTCGCGATCTTCTTGCGCGGCCGGGACTTGATCGAGAGCGACGACAGGAACTTCTCGTCGCCGAGCACGCGCGGCTCGTGCGGCGAGCTGTGCTCGAAGCGCTCCGTGTCCTGCGCCTCGTCGGCCTCGGCCATGAAATTGCGCCAGGCGTCGATCGGATCGCGCGCGCCGCGCGCCGCCATCTTCATGGTCACGTTGGTGGTGAGCCACGGGACTTTCGCCAGCTTCAGGTAGGCGCGATGTCCGCTCCACGCATACTCGGCGGCGTCCGCCACGAGTCCCGTGCGCACGGCGGTGAGGTGGATGTGCCGCACGAGCGGCGGCAGATACCTGTCCTTGTCGATCAGCAGCGCGCGATAGCCGCGCTCGAAGAGATGCCCCGAGCGCCCGAGCTTGCGATGGATGCGCCGCGAGTGCTGCGCGGCGATGCGTTGCACGAGGCGCCCGACCGGAACGTCCGAGATTTCGACGGCGAAGCGCACGTTGTTCGCCATCCAGCAGTAGCCGTGAATGTGTGCGCGCGAGCGGCGCAGAGCTTTCGCGACCAAACGACTGAATTCGTAGCGATCCTCGGTGTCGTGGAAGATCGCCTCGCCGCCGTTGCCGCGCAGGTGCACGTAATAACAACCGCCAGGGACGTGGAGTCTGGGAAGTCGAGCCATCCTTAGCCTCGCTGCACCCTTGCCGCTTGCGCGGCCCCTCTGCGAGTGGACGATCTTGGAAGTGCGCGGAAGAAACGATCGACGCCTGGTATTCAGGTCTGACGTCTGCGGCACACATCATCGGGCTGTGCGCAGTAGTTGTCCACGGGGAGCCGTCGGTCACGGAATAACCCAAGTAGTCCAAGACTCAGGCCTGCCCGGCGACGCGGCGCCGCACCAGGCACGCTGCACGACAACCGTCGCCGGGGCAGCGTGTTGCACGCGCCGCTCGCGCTGGCACGCCTGCGCCGGCACCGCACCTTCTCCTGTGACGTTGACGCGCCGATTCCGGCGATTTTCAATCGCGTCGAGGGGAGCGCGGGCGTGCGTCGTCGTGGCCTGGCTCCAGCAGCCGCATTGAATCGGCAGTTGCACCCAATCCGCGTGCACAGCAAATGTGGCCGACCAGAGACGTACGCCCGCGCTCGGCGGGGCGTTGCATCCTGCCTGTAATCCAATAAGCCAACTCCGACACGCTGTCGAAGAAAACTCCCGAGACTGGCGTCGCGGCGCGCAAAAGGGCCACCGCAGGGCCACGCCCCGCGATCTGCGTTTGCGCTCCTGCCGCTGCAAGTGCAGTTTTTCCCGTGCCGCGAAGCACCGCGGCGGTTCAGACATCGGAGGGTCATATGAACGAGTCGCGTGTTGACAACAAACGGCATGGGGACGAGGGAGCGCCGATGGAGCTCGTCGATTGCGGACGGGCTTCTGAGGCGACACGCGGGCTGCCACTGTTCCTGCTTTTCGAGATCGGCTGGCCGCCCAATAACAAGATGTTCCTCATCTGAGCCAGGGACGGGCGTCGGCCGGCGCTGCTGGTGGGCAAGGACCGACGCCCCGTTCTCAAACCGCATGAAGGAGGCAGGGCATGCGGCAGCTCCAGATCCCCGGACACGTACACGTCTGCAGAGACGGTGACTTCGTCGTGATGCTCGACGTGCGCCGGGATCGCTACTGGGCGCTCGAGGCAACCCGGACCGCGCCCCTGTCTTCGATCGTGCCCGGCTGGCCGGCGTCCGCCGCTGGAAGTTGCAACGGCGCGGACGTCGCGGGCGCGGACGCAATCTCTGCCATCGAATTGCTGATCGACAAGGGATTGCTCTGCGACGAATCGCGGGCGGGCAAGCCGGCAACGCCCGTGCGGCTCGACCTGCCACGACGCGAGTTGCTCGCTGATGCAGCAGGCTCGCTTGCGGGTCCTGTGAGCATTGCGCGCTTCCTCATCGCCGCGGCCACCGCGGCCACACTCCTGCGCTGTCTTCCCTTCGAAGGGGTGATCGAACGAGTGAAGCGACGCAACCACCGCAGAACCGAACGCGGCGGAACCGACGGCGCTCGCGCGACACAACTCGTCGCACGATTCGCGGCGCTGCAGCCGATGCTCTTCTCCAGGCGCGACGCGTGCCTGTTCAATTCGCTCGCGTTGATCGAATTCCTGGCGCCCCACGGCCTGCACCCCCAATGGGTGTTCGGCGTGCAGGGGCGTCCGTTCGCCGCGCACTGCTGGGTGCAGGACGGCGACGTGCTCCTCAACGACACGCTCGAACACGTGAGGCGGTACACGCCGATCATGGTCCTCTGAACGCAGGGATGCCGCGCGATGTATCGCTATCTCGCTTTCGCATGGAACGCTTACGATCCCCGACAGGCCGCGGCGGCGCGGGTGCTCGCTGAGCGTCTGCATCCTGCCGCATCCGCCTGGCGATGCCGCGTCTCGCGTCGCGGCCTGTCGGCTTTCGACGCCGGAGCCCGCCCCGCGTCGAGCGATTCGCAGGTGTTCGTGGACGGGCGCGGCGCGGTGTTCGGCACGCTCTTCTCGCGCCTGCCCGGCACCGCCCTCATGTCGGCGGCTCTGCTCGAGGATGCCGACGGGCAGACGATCGTCGCCTCAGGGCCGCGGTATCTGATCGACCGCCACTGGGGACGCTACGTCGCCATCGTCGAGAACGCAGCAGCCGATGGCGCGTGGGTGCTGCGCGATCCTTCCGGCGCCCTGCCCTGCTATCTCACCAGCTTTCGCGGCGTGCACGTCGTGTTCTCCGACCTCGAGGACATCCTCGGGCTCGGCCTCATGCAGTTCACGGTGAACTGGGACTACGTCGCAGCGGCTGTCGCGAGCTCGGCGTTGCAGGTCCGCGAGACGGGACTCAACGAAGTCACTGAGGTACTGCCGGGCGAGTGCGTGTCGTTGCCGGTTCCCGAAAGCGGCGGGCCTGCGGGAGTCCGGCGCTCGTTCGCGTGGAGCCCGATCGAGATCGCGCAGCGCAAGCCGATCGAGAACGCCGACGAAGCCGCCGCTGAGTTGCATGAAGCGACGCACGCGTGCGTGCGCGCGTGGCGGGCGAGATACGAGGGCGTGCTGCTCTCTCTGTCCGGAGGACTGGATTCCTCGATCGTGCTGAACTGCCTCGCGCATGCGCCGGGGCGTCGTATGGTCACCTGCCTCAACTACTTCACTACCGGCCGCGACGAAGATGAGCGCCCGTATGCACGCATCGCCGCGCGCCACGCCGGCGTGCCGATGTTGCAGCGGGAGTTGGGCACGGAGGGATTGCAGCTCGAGCGGATCCTGCAGGTGCGTCGTTCGGCGAAGCCCGCGTACTACATCGCGCCGTTGCAGCGTCAGCGCCTGGAATCGCAGCTTGCGCACGAAGTCGGCGCAAACGCGATTTTCTCCGGTGGCGGCGGCGATGCCGTGTTCTATCAAGGCCGGCCCGACCTCGCGATCGGCGACTTCGTACGCCGGCGCGGACCGCTGCCCGCGGTGTGGGGCGTGGCGATGGACGCCGCGCGCATCAGCGGCGTGTCCGTGTGGCCATTGCTCGGGCGCGGCCTGCGGGCCGCGCTCATGCGAAGCGAATGGCGCCCGCCGGTTCCGGAGCCGCAATCGATCGCGTTGCGTGGCTCCGCGTCGGGGCACGCGGCCAACAGGTGGCGCCACCCCTGGCTCGAGAATACGCACGGCGTCGCGCACGGCACTCTCTGGCACGCGCTCTCCCTGTCGACGCCGACCACTTTCTACGAATCCTTCGATCGTCCCGACGACCCGGAGCGCACATACCCTTTGCTCTCGCAGCCGCTCGTCGAAGTGTGCCTGCGAATCCCGACGTACGTTCTCATCTGCGGCGGCTGGGATCGTGCAATCGCGCGCCGCGCGTTCGCGGGCGAGATGCCCGTCGAGATCCTCCGTCGACGCTCGAAGGGCGGGATCAACCACCTGAGCACGCAGATCCTCGACGCGAACATCGGTTTCGTGCGCGAGATGCTGCTCGACGGCCAGCTGGTGCGTCAGGGGATTCTCGATCGCGCCCGGCTGGAGCGATGCCTTTCCGACCGGCGCACGCCGACGGACTACGAGTACAACCAGATCCTGCACGAATACCTGAGCATCGAAGCCTGGCTGCGACGAGGCAGCGAGCTGCGGGCGCAAGTGGTGGCAGCGTAGAAGACACGACGAGGACGAACCGACCGATGCCGCTACCCACTCGTGACATTCTGAATCTGCTGCGCGACGAGATGGACGCTTTCGTCCGGCGGCGCATCGCGTTTCTGCTGCTGGTCATCGTTTCGGCTGCACTGCTCACAGCGCTGGCGCCGGTTGCGTTCAAGCTGCTGATCGACGGATTCTCTGCCGGTACGGGCCTGGCAGGTCAGAGCCAAGTTCAGAATTCCGTTGGCAAGGCACCAGCCGACCTTGTGTGGCTGGTTCCAGCGTTCGTGATCAGCCACTGGCTAGCGCGCGTGCTGGCGGAAGTGCGCGGGCTCGTGTACGCGCGCATCGACAGACGCATGTACCGCACGCTGAGCCAACGCCTCTTCGCGCATGTTATGCAACTGCCCCTGCGGTTTCACCTCGAAAGGAAGACCGGAGCTCTCGGACAGACGCTTACGAACGGTCTGCAGGGGTTCCAGATGGTCTTTCAAAACCTGATCTTCACCGTTCTACCCGTGATTGCCGAGCTTGCCACGGTCGCGATCGTACTAATTCAGCTCGATCAACCAACCTTCCTGGTCGTCTTCGTCCTGGCGATCGCCGCCTACGCCGCAGCGTTCACGCATGGCATCGTACGCACGAACGAGCCGGCGCGTGCCGTTTCCGCGGCGCACATCGACGCGCACGCGGTGATGACCGACAGCCTCATCAACTACGAGACCGTGAAGTACTTCGGCGCCGAAGGTCTCGTTGGCGAGCGTTTCGAAAGCCAGCTCACGCGCACCGAATCGGAATGGATGCGCTTCTTTCGACGTAAGGCGTGGAATGGGTTGATTGTGGCGACCATCTTCGCCTTCGCGCTCCTGGTCACGACCGGTTACGCGGCTTACAACGTTCGCCGCGGCACCATGACGATCGGCGACTTTGTGCTGATAAACACCTATCTCCTGCAAGTGGTGAAGCCGATTGAGATGCTGGGCTACGGGCTGCAGCAGCTGTCGCAGGGCTTCGCGTTCCTGGAGAAGATGATCGAGTTGTTTCGCCAGGCGCCAGAGGCGCGCGCGGCGTCGGGTCAGGCGCTGGCTCCTGACGTACCGGGCAGGCTCGAGTTTCAGGATGTCAGCCTCGCATATCGCCCCGACCGCTCGGTGCTGCGCGGTGTTAGCTTCACCGTGTCGCCAGGATGTACGTTGGGTATCGTGGGTGCGAGTGGTGCAGGCAAGTCTTCGATCGTCCGCCTCCTGGTTCGCCTGTTCGAGCCGGACGGCGGGCGCATCCTGCTCGATGAGATTCCAACGAGCGAATTGTCGCTCGACAGCCTGCGCCACGCGATCGCCGTGGTGCCTCAGGACACGGTGCTGTTCAACGAGACGATCCGCTACAACATCGCGTTCGGCAAGCCCGGGAGCAGCGACGAAGAGATCGAGCAGGCGGCGCGACTCGCTCACCTGCACGAGTTCGTGAAGAAGCTCCCCGACGGCTACGACACGCTCGTCGGCGAGCGCGGCGTCAAGCTGTCAGGCGGCGAGAAGCAGCGAGTTTCGATCGCACGCGCGGCGTTGAAGCGTCCGCGCATCTATGTGTTCGACGAGGCGACCTCTTCGCTCGATAGCCGCACGGAAGGCGAGATCCTGCGCAATCTGCGCGAGCTGTCGCGCGAAGCCACGACACTCGTGATCGCTCATCGCCTTTCGACCGTCGTGCATGCGGACGAGATCATCGTCCTCGACGACGGCGCAATCCTGGAGCGCGGCACGCATGCGGCGCTGCTCGAACAGTCGGGCAGATACGCAGCGCTCTGGTGGGCCCAGCAGGATGCGGATGCGCGCGAAGCGCAGACGGCGTAATCGACGAAGGACGAACGCCGGGCTGCCGCGTCCGCGGGCAACCGACTACCAGCTCTTCCCCACGAACACGCGGACGAAGCGGCCGTTGAGATCCGCGTTCTCCTGGTCGTAGCCGATGCCGATCAGGTTGTTGAGGAACGGCGGCTCGTTGTCAAAGAGGTTCTCGACGCTGAGCGACACGCTGGCATCGCTCAACCAACCCCCGTGCTCGTTCCAGCCGTAGCGGACCTGCAGGTCGTACGTAGTCCACGAGTCGACGCGACGATTGGGAACGCTGGCGACGTCGCGATAGTCGTCGGCGTAGTTGACGGCAGCGGTGGTGCTGAAGCCGTTCCAATCCCACGTAAGCGAACCACGCACCCGTAGATCCAGCGGATTGTTCTGCGTATCGAGGAGATCGGCAGTGGCGCCCGGCAACTCCTGCGAGAACTCGAACAGATAGGTGCCCATGAGGCTGGCGTCCAAGGCGCCGTACGCTGTCTCGACCTCGTATTCGAAAGTCGCATCGATACCGCGAGTGCGGTGTTCGGCGATGTTCTGGATGCGCAGGTCGAGTATTGCCGCTATCGTCGCGTTCTCGCAGTCTTCCGGCGGCCCTTGCAGGAACACTGTGTTATCGCAGACTCGCAAACGCTGTTCGGCCGTCGGATTGCGGATGATCTGGCCGGCGAGGCGCGGATCGACGAGGTTCGGAAAGGCGGAGGCGATTTCCTGGATTCGCTCGTCGAAGGCGACATCGAAGTACGATACCGACACCACCAGACCATCCGTCCAGCCCGGCGTAAAGTCGAAACCCGCAGTCCAGCTGGTCGCCGTCTCTTCCTTCAGGTCCCGGTTCTTGTTGGTCCACAGCAGCATTGGCACCAGGGCGCCGGGTGACTCCGGGTCCTCGAGCAGGAAGATCTGGCTGAGGTTGTTTGCCTCGTTGAGGTCGGCCAGGTTCGGTGCCTTGTAGGACTTCGACCAGTTGCCGCGGAGCGTAAAGCCCGTGACCGGCGACCAGGCGAGCCCAAGAGAAGGCACGGCCTTGTCGCCGAAATCGCTGTATTTTTCATACCTTGCCGCGAGCGAAGCCTCCAGGCGCCTCAGACCCGGCCGGGCCTTCTCAGACCCGAAGAATGGCACCCGCAGTTCGGTGAACGCGGCGGTCACGTCTCGTTCGAACTCACCTTCCTGACCTGTGCGACCGAGCGCGCTGGTCGCGAAGTTCGACGACTGGAAGCTCTGAGTCCGATATTCGAGCCCAAGCGACAGGAGCGCGTCTCCGCCCGTCGCCGCGAACAGGGGACCGTCGGCACGGGCGAGGAACGATGTCAGCTCAGATCGCGTCCGGAGGCGTTGCGTGGAGCGAATCGCGTCGAGCGTCGCCCGATTCGTGAAGGAGCCGTCGCCGAACGGATTGAAGGCAGTATCGGGATTCGGATCGGCCGCGGCACTCACGACCGCCGCGAAATCAGCGCCGTTGTGGGTGACCTGATCCTGTCGCTCCATGGCCTGGCTGCCGGAGACGCGGACCTGCCAGTCGGACACGGACCAGTCCAGACCGAGTATGAAATTGACTGTGTCCAGATCGACGGCCTGCGTCTGCTTGCCCAGATCCTTTTCGAAGTCATGCATGACGATGACGGGCACCCCCGCGCCGCTCGGGCTGACGTACCAGGGATTCGTGGGCATGACCAGGACGGGCGCACGCAGGCCCGTCAGGGTGGACTCGGCGCGGCGTCGCGCGAACAGACCGTCGGCAAACACGCGAAGCTGGTCGTTGACGAGATGGTGCACCGAGCCGATAGCGCTCAGCCGATCCTGCGCCTGCAGCAGGTCCGCGCCCGCGAGCCGGTCGCTGAGATTCTGCGTGCCCGGCACCAGCAGTGAGGGATCGAATGTGCCGTCCTGGTTGCGCGGAAGAGCGTAGGGGATACCCAGATCGATGAGCGTGCCCGGACTTGCATTCGGAATGTCGAAGTTATCTCCGCCAAAGGGCCTCAGATCGCTCGCCGTAAGCCGTCGTTCGTCTGCCGGAAGACCGTCGCTCTCGAGGTAGTCGAACGAGAACATCACGCCGCCGCGTTCGAACTGCAGTCCGATGATCTGGCCGATCTGATATTCGTCCATCGATCCGGACGTCGAGGAGCCGCCCCGCGCGTAGGTTTCGGCGCCATCGAACTCGCGGCGCGGCTGGAAATTGATCACACCGCCGACGGCTTCCGAGCCATAGACGGCAGAAGAGCTGTACGGGAGGAAA
>Ga0187894_10001517_pt1 | contig 29710 bp, 26 predicted proteins | sample GBC1701081metaG_FD_136650 | JGI IMG/M metagenome (GOLD analysis project Ga0187894, IMG submission 136650) | White microbial mat communities from a lava cave in the Kipuka Kanohina Cave System on the Island of Hawaii, USA - GBC170108-1 metaG ...
GCCTAAGTGAAAATCAATCGGTTTCCGGCGCTTGCGGTGCGGTCAATTCCGTCAGCAAGTCCGCCGGAGTGCGCGTTTCAACAACTCCGGCAAGGCGCGTCAGATGCTCATTGTCCAGACTGAAGGCGCAGCCCTGTTGCTGTGCGACGGCAGCGTAAACCGCATCTGCGCCGCGTAAGGCTTGGTGGGCGGCAATCGTTGATGCTCGTTGGTCTAACGGTTCATCTAAAAAAATCGATATCACATTGGGCGCGAATCGTACCGAACCGGAGAGCGCCTGTGCTTCCTCCTGATTACCGCGTCATCTTCTGATGGCTCCGGCAATCTCAACAAAGACGAGATTGGGAACCAACACAATGATATTTTGGTCGCGTAGCAAGATAACCAAACAGATGCGCTACCAATAATGAGGCTTGACGGCGCAATTTTATTTTTATATATTACTAATTAGTTATGGAACTAATTGGTTATATAAGCAAAACGCCGGAGCTTCTCGACGCGACCTTTGCGGCGCTTGCCGACCCGACGCGGCGAGCGATTCTCGGACGCTTGGCGCAAGGCGAGGCATCGGTAGCGGAACTTGCCGAGCCGTTTGCCATGACGCAACCTGCTATCTCCAAGCACCTTAAAGTGCTGGAACGCGCCGGACTGATTTCGCGCAGCCGTGACCGGCAACGGCGACCTTGCCGATTGGAAGCCAAGCCGCTTGCCGAAGCCGCTGAATGGTTGGAGAATTACCGCCAATTCTGGGAAGGCAGATTCCAACAACTGGACGCTCTGCTTGAGGAGATGAAATCCATAAAGAAAACCCCATCACGCAAGAAACGATAGGAGAAAACACTTATGCAAAAGAATGAAACATTGAAAGTCACTACGCCGACCGAACGCGAGATCGTGATGACGCGAGTTTTTGACGCGCCGCGCCATCTGGTCTTTGACGCTTTGACCAAGCCGGAACTGCTCAAGCGGTGGTTTTTCGGACCGCCGGGATGGTCATTAACCGTCTGCAAGATTGATTTGCGAGTCGGCGGCGCATACCGCTACGTCTGGCGCAACGCAGACGGAACCAGTATGGGCATGGGCGGCATCCACCGCGAAATCGTCGTGCCGGAGCGCATTGTCGTTACCGAGAAGTTCGACGAAGCGTGGTATGCCGGTGAAGCGTTGGTGACGACGGCGCTGGCTGAACAGGAGGGTAAAACGACGCTAACGCTGACCGTGCTTTACGAGTCGCAAGAAGCACGCGACGCCGTCTTGCAAACCCCGATGGCGGAGGGTGTGGCTTCCGGTTATGACAAGCTGGCGGAGTTTTTGGCGGAGTTGGGAGAACAAGGAGCGCAGAAAGACGCGAGAGGGGTATGAGCGAACTGCACAATTCACGCCTTATTCTCCGGCGCATTGGCGCTGTCGTGGCGGGCTTGCTCGTGGTCGTTATTCTCTCGACTGTCACTGACAAAGTGTTACACGCCACCGGCGTCTTTCCACCGGAGGGCGAGCCAATGTCTGACGCGCTCTTTCTGTTGGCAACTGTCTATCGCATAATCTATGGCATAGCGGGTGGCTACCTTGCGGCACGGCTCGCTCCCGATAAACCGATGGCACACGCCTTGACGCTTGGCCTTGTGGGGTTTGTCTTAAGCATCGTGGGCGCAGTGGCGACGTGGAATGCAGGAGCCGCATTTGGACCGAAATGGTATCCTCTTGCGCTCATCGCCATTGCCATACCAAGCGCCCGGGCAGGCGGTAGGCTCTTCGACAGGCAAGTAATCGCACACACTGGCGGCGCTGGTTAATCGTAAATCTCAGTGGCACACAAATACAGAAGCGGAAGGCATGAAGGTAAATTGAATCTTCATGCCTTCCGCTTCTGTTGTATCGGCGAAGGCTCACAGCGCCTATTTCTTTCTATATTTATCGAACCAGCCACGCAGATAAAGAATCTGGCTGAGGCGATTTGACGGATGGCGCGGGGCGGCATTGAAGCCGTGATATTCGTCCTGCAAGCGCACCATTACGGTATCCACTTTGCGTAATTTCAATGCCCGGTAGTACTGCTCGGTCTGTTCCATCGGGGTTCGTAAATCGAGTTCGCCGGTCATCAGCATGGTCGGCGTTTTGACATTGCCGACGTAAGTAATCGGTGAGCGGCGCAGATGTTCCTGCGGGTCTTCCCAAGGCAGTTTCTTAAAATTATAGTACCACGACGAACCATCGGTTGTACCGACAAAGCTGTACCAGTTAATCACCGGCTTCATGACGACTGCCGCCGCAAAGCGGTCGGTGTGTCCGACAATCCACGAAGTCAGCACACCGCCGCCTGAGCCACCGCAAACGAAGAGATTGCGCTCGTCAATGTAGCCTTTCTTGATGACCGCATCCACGCCATTCATCAAATCGTCGTAGTCTTGTCCGGGATAGTTGTTATTGATGGCGTTGCCGAACTCTTTACCGTAGCCGGTTGAGCCACGTGGATTGGTATACAGCACGACATAGCCTTCGGCGGCGTGATTCTGAAATTCAAAGTTGAAGCCGACACCGTACATGGAATGCGGTCCGCCGTGAATGTAAAGAATCAACGGGTATTTTTTCGCCGGGTCGAAATCGGGCGGTTTGACCACCCAGCCCTGTACCTTAAAGCCGCCAACAGAGTCGTACCAAATCTCTTCGGTCTGTCCGATTTTACGCCCTTCCAGAACATCGCCGTTGACATCGGTTATCTTTTTAATCGTCGGATTCTTGAGATTGAAGACGACAACATCGCCGGTTTCTGTCGGACTCGACAACGTCGCTGCCGCCAGCCCGTTTGCCGCCATTGAAGAGAAGTTTATCTGTTGTACGCCTTTGGTAACAGCGACAACCGCGCCGCCTTTGAGGGGAACAAACTGGACGTTATTTGAGCCGCGGTCTTCAGTAGTGAAATAGACGCCGCTATTGTCCGTTGCCCAGAAGAGGTCGGAGGGCGCACGATCAAGCGACGACGTTATTTCGCGCTTGCCTGTGCCGTCACTGTTCATCATATAGAGTTTGGAAACCGTGTAGGTATCGAGATTAAAGTCATAGCCGGTATAGGCAATCATTTTGCCGTCGGGCGATATTGCCGGACTGCCATCCGGTCCTTTGCGGTCAGTCAGTTGTTTAATCTGCCCATCAGCGACGCTCAAGGCGTAGATGTCGGAACCGGCGCGGTCATATTCGGCATCGGGGCGACGGGCGGCGCTGAATATGATAGTCCGTGAATCGGGCGTCCACTCCGGCGCACCGTGATTGTAGTCGCCTTCGGTAAGCTGGCGCGGTGTGCCGCCATCGCTGGGAATCACGAAGATGTGCGAATAGCCTTCAGGACGATAGCCTGACCCATCAGCGCGATAATCGAGGCGGTCAATGACTCGCGGCGAGTCAATCCATTTCGCGCCTGCCGGACGACCGGGAAGCCGCACAGTGAATTTCTGTTGCGCCGGGACATTCATGGTAAAAGCGATGCGCTTGCCGTCGGGCGACCATTGAATGCCGCCTGCGCCGCGTTCAACACGGGTGAGTTGCGTCTCTTCGCCAGTGTCCATCCATTTGACGAAGATTTGCGCTCCGGCGGGCTGCCCTTGCGCGATATACGCAAGGCGTTTGCCATCGGGCGACCATTGCGGGGCGCTGCCTTTAATAAAGAAGCGATTTTTGCTGCCATCGCTGTTGACAATCCAGATATCCGACTCAAACTTGTCGTTCAGTTTGTCGGCATAGCGCCTGGTGTAAACAATCTGGCTGCCATCGGGCGAGATTTGCGGCGCGGCGACTGATTCCCAATCGAGGTAAAGTTCGGTGGTCAGTTTGCCGTAGCCGTTCGCTTGAATCGGGATGCTGCAAGCGAGCAGCAGAATAAGGGTTACGAGAGCCTGTGCTTTTCGCATAGCGTGAAACTCCTGAGTGAATGTTGATTCCACTGATTTTCGATTGCGCCTGAAATGATGATTTGAAATATACGTTTGGCGTGCAAGCGATTCTATTTTGCCTAAACGATATGGGTCAAGGCAGAACTAACAGAGAAAAATATAGGCGAATGAGCCTTAGAAGAAGTTGAATCAAAAAAAATCGAATAAACCTGTTGCATCTTTTCGTACTGAACCGCAGAAGGGCTGAAACTTTTGGCGGCAATCCGTCACTAACTCTGAAATCTCATATATTTGGAGGCATACATGAAATCTCTCTGGCAAGACATCCGTTATGGTGTGCGAATGCTACTGGCGAAACCATCATTCACAATTATTGCCATCATCGCTTTGGCATTGGGCATCGGCGTAAATTCTGCTATCTTCAGCGTCGTCAACGGCGTTTTATTAAAGCCTCTGCCTTATAAAGAAGCGGATAAACTGGTCAGAGTATGGGAGAAATGGGGCGGCTTCGAGCAAGGTTCAGTCGCTTATCTCAACTTCAAAGACTGGCAGGCACGCAATCAATCGTTTGAGCAAATGGCGGCATCGCGCTGGACGGGTTTTAACCTGACCGGAGTAGACCAGCCGGAACGTATCATCGGGCGGCAGGTTTCCAGCGAAATGCTTTCGACGCTGGGCGTCGCTCCGGCAATCGGGCGCGACTTTAGACCTGAAGATGACCGCGAAGGCGCACCTGCTGTAGCCATGATTTCGGATGCGTTATGGAAACGCCTGTTCGGCGGCAATCCTGCGGTTACGGATAAAACCTTGACCTTAGACGGTGAATCCTATCAGGTGGTGGGCGTTTTGCCTGCCGATTTTCATTATTTCTCTAACACAACAGACATTCTTGTACCCATAGAAGCGTCAAAAGCGCGGGCTTTGAAAGAACGCTCCTGGCATCCCGGTATACAGGTGCTGGCGCGGCTCAAACCCGGCGTCAGTCTCGCGCAGTCTCGCGCCGATATGACTTCAATTGCCGCCGCCTTAGGTGAGCAGTATCCCGATTCAAATAAAGAACATTGGGTAACGCTGAAGTCGCTTTATGAAGCTGTCGTTGGTGATGTGCGTAGCCTGCTGCTGCTATTGCTGGCAGCCGTCACGTTTGTCCTGCTGATTGCCTGCGCCAACGTAGCAAACCTGATGATGGCGCGAGCTTCGGCGCGGCAAAAAGAGATCGCCATTCGCTCCGCGCTTGGAGCCAATCGTTTACGCATTATGCGTCTGTTGATTACCGAAAGCGTCATGCTCGCTCTGATCGGCGGCACATTAGGATTGGTTACGGCATATCTGGGAACAGAGTTAGCAATCAAGGCGCTACCGGACGCTTTACCAAGGGTTACGGATATAAAAGTTGATACCAATGTACTGTTATTTACTCTGCTGGCGTCAATCCTGACCGGTATCGTCTTCGGTCTGGCTCCGGCGCTTCAGGCTTCCAAGCCCAATTTGAACGAAACGCTGAAAGAGGGCGGGCGTTCGGGAAGCAGCGGGCGGCAAGGCGTTCGGGGCGCACTGGTGATTGCTGAAATTGCTATTTCGCTGATCCTGCTGGTTGGCTCCGGTTTGTTAATTCGCAGCTTTGTCGCGCTCAATCAGGTGAGCGCCGGATTTGATGACCGCAACCTGCTGACCTTCGACATCGCCTTACCGGCAAAAGAATTTACCGAAGTGCCGAAGACTCGTCTCTTCTATAAACAATTACAGGAAAAAGTTGCATCGCTTTCGGGAGTGCAGGCTGTGGCATCCACATCCTTGGTGCCACTCAGCGGAGATGACAGTGAAAGCCAATTTTTCGTCAGTGGCAGACCGAAACCGTCGCCAAGCGAATTGCCCTTGGCAATGTTCTATATGGTCAACCCGGGCTATTTGAAGGCAATGCGGATTCCCTTATTGCGAGGGCGATTTTTTGAAGAGAGTGATACGCAAAAATCAGGACTCGTAATGGTGATTGATGAGACGATGACACAACAATATTTTCCGGGAGAAGACCCGGTAGGTCAGCACATTTCGATGCCAGTCGGAAAAGATAAAATCATGGAATTTCTGATTATTGGCGTCGTTGGGCATGTCAAACAGCAGAATCTGGATACTGCCGATGGAGCGACGGTTGGACCGCAAATGTATATCGCCTATAATCAGGTACCGGACGAATTTATCAATACGGGTTCGACGCTGGTTGTCAGAACCGAGACCGACCCTACAGGTTATCTTTCCCAAATCCGCAGCGCCTTAACATCAATGAACAGTAGCGCCATCTTGTCAAACGCCAAAACGATGCAACAACTGCGAGGCGAATTGATCGCTGACCGGCGGTTTACCTTGATACTGGTGGCAACCTTTTCGGCGCTGGCGCTGATTCTCGCTTCGATTGGCATTTATGGCGTTATCTCCTATTCCGTGGCACAACGAACCCGTGAAATTGGCATCCGCATGGCGCTGGGAGCAAGCCAGAAGCAGGTGCTTTCGATGGTGCTGGGCGGCGGCGCAAAACTGGCTCTCATTGGCATTGCCATTGGTGCGGCGGGGGCATTAGGATTGACGCAATTTATTCGCTCATTCCTTTACGGCATCAGCCCGTCTGACCCGTTGACCTTCGCAGGCATCTCTCTGATTCTGGCGGCGGTGGCAATCTTTGCCAGCTATGTGCCTGCCAGACGCGCCATGAAGGTTGACCCGAATACGGCTTTGCGATATGAATGAACTTGTGCAATGACTGGCTCACTTGCAAAATAACGGAAGCCGGTTGCTTATAGGTTAAACAACCGGCAGATTCATAGAGTAAAGGAGACCGACCATGAAGCGTAGTCGCTCTTTCATAGTCCTCTTGTTTGGGTTTCTGTTCATTAGCTCAACTTCGGTTTGGGCGCAATCAACAGACCGAGATACGCTACTGCGAGAGATTGAATCGTTGCGTAGTCAACTGAAAACGCACGAAGATACACTTCTCGCCCCCTCCCCCGAAGACTACACCGCTTTTGCTGATTTTCTGCGACAAAGTAACACCGGGCTGATTCGCCTTCTGCCACGCGAGGAGTACGATACCAAGAATAAACTGACGATTCGCGGCGGCGGGGCATACTACTCGTTCACCCGATTAACTCATGAGTATGGCTATGGCTCAGACATCTCACTTGAGATGGGCAATCTGTCGGTCGGGTTTGCCGGAACCGATTACGGACTGTTGGCAAATCTGGGAGATATTTCCATTGACAGCCTTACGCTAGACACCCCAAGCGTACAAGTGCTGGTATCATATACGCCACCAACATCAGAGCCACAAGCACGGATTGAAAAACAGCGAAGCCATGAAGGGTTACAAGTCGAAAAGATTTCGTACAAAAAAAGGCTTCCAGTAGTTGTAAACAGCACCTATCTTCTGCGCTCAATAAGCTATGGTGATTCAGATGTGTTGGTCGTTTTTCGGGTGGTAAGAAAAGATGCGGATGGCAGTCTGGTTTTAGCCTGGAAACTGCTGAAACAATATGAAATTCCGAAATTAGAGAGGGAGAAGACCGAAGGCTCACAATGAGGCTGGCTAGAGCCGACAACCCATTCCGAAAACGCCGCGTAATCTTGCAAAACAACGCCACAGAATTTCCCAAATTGCTGCAACTGTTGACAGAGGCTAGAGTGAACCGTTACAATTTCGCCTTTTCGGTACAAGATAAGTTTCCAGGAGATGTGATTATGGCATTTGCTATTATTCAATCGGGCGGCAAACAGTTTCGCGTCAGCGAAGGTGAGGTCGTTCGCGTGCCGACGCTGGTTGCGGAAGTTGGCGCTAGCGTCAACTTTGAAACCTTGGCGCATGGCAACGGTGACAATGTACAAATTGGCGCACCATTACTTGACGGCATCAGTGTAGCAGGAACCGTCGTCGAACACGGACGGGGCAAAAAGATTATCGTTTTCAAGATGAAACGCCGCAAACAGTATAAAAAGACTCGCGGGCATCGCCAGAATTATACGGCGGTCAAGATTGATTCATTAGGCTAGAAGTCCGTAGTGCTTAGTCCGTAGTAGAAAAATTGCCTTTCTCAGTGAAAGACGAATTTTCAGCTACGACAAATCAAAAACTACGGACTACGAACTAAGCGCTACGGACTTTTGAAAGGTATCTTATGGCACATAAAAAAGGGGTGGGCAGTTCGCGCAACGGGCGCGATTCCAATGCCCAGCGTTTGGGTGTGAAGCGGTTCGGCGGGCAACTCGTCAACGGCGGCGAAATTCTGGTGCGCCAGCGCGGCACGGTTTTCAAACCGGGTAATAATGTCGGGCGCGGCTCTGATGATACGCTCTTTGCGATGGTTACGGGCTTCGTCAAATTTGAGGCAAAAGGGCGCAAAGGTAAGTTTATCAGCGTCTATCCGCAGGCATAGTCAGTAGTCAGTGGTCAGTAGTCAGTAGTCAGTTTTCGCAACTGGAAAATGGCTGCTAAGGGCTAAGGACTAAAGACTAAGGACTATTATGCAGTTTTTAGATCGAGCGAGAATCGTGGTAAAAGGCGGTGACGGCGGTAATGGCGTCACCGCCTTTCGTCGTGAAAAGTTCGTGCCACGCGGCGGACCGTCGGGTGGTGATGGCGGACGCGGCGGCACGGTCTACCTCGAAGCAACCGACCAACTCAATACCCTCCTGCAATTTCGTTTCAATCCTGAATATCGCGGCGGGCGTGGCGGACACGGCGAAGGCAGCAACCGGCATGGCAGCGACGGCGAAGACGTTACCATACTGGTTCCGGTCGGTACGCTCGTTATGGATGCCGAAAGCGAGGAACTGATTCACGATTTTACGGAAATCGGCGAGCGCATTGTCATTGCCAAAGGCGGACGCGGCGGGCTTGGCAACGCGCAATTTGCCACTTCGACCAATCGCGCTCCGCGTTATCATCAGGACGGCAAACCGGGCGAAGTTCGCCAACTGCAACTGGAATTGAAATTGATTGCCGATGTCGGGCTTGTCGGCTTTCCCAATGCCGGAAAGTCTACGCTGATTTCGCGCATCTCTGCCGCCAAACCGAAGATTGCCGATTACCCGTTTACAACGCTGGAACCGAATCTCGGCGTTGTCGCTTATACGGAATACAAAACTTTTGTGGTTGCCGATATTCCGGGATTGATTGAAGGAGCGCACGAAGGCATCGGGCTGGGGCTGGACTTTTTGCGTCACATCGAACGCACAAAATTATTACTGCACGTCGTAGATGTCTCTTCGACGGGGCGCGACCCAGTGGATGATTTCGGGAAGATTAGCCGCGAACTTGAACTCTACAAAGCGGAATTACTCGATAAACCGCAGATGGTGGTCGCTTCAAAGATGGATGCGCTGGATGAACCGGAGCGGGTGGAAAGTTTGAAAGCATTTTGCGAAAGGCGGGGGCTTGAATTACTGGAAATCTCATCGGTGACTGGACTTGGCATCAAGGACTTGATTTACAGACTTGGAAAGCAAGTTGAGGAGATTCAAGGGGCGGAAAAAAAAGAACAGGACGGAGAGCGATTTTGAGCTTCCTCCGTGTACTTTCGAGCCATTAAGCAGGGTAAAAAGGTTAGTTGAAGGAAAGGCTGATAGACCGCAGATTGGGCGAATTTGGCAGATATTTTCACGGATCATCTGTGCTAATCCGCCGTATCCGTGTTTATCCGCGTCTAATTTCTGTCTGCCAGTCTATGAGGTTTGACAGACAAGTAAGCCCTCATCTCATACACTAAAGTATCGGATTCCAACTTTCTTGCCAGCCGGTTTTGCATTAGAATCCGAAAACGTAAATCTCGAAATTGACAGAGGTGAAACTGAGCAGACGCATTGGAGCTTACGGCGGCACATTTGACCCGATACACATTGGGCATATTGAAATCGCTCGCGCAGTTGTGGAGTATTTCGCGCTTGATTGCCTACTCCTCATTCCTGCTTATAAACCGCCGCATAAGCGTCTGGCGGCAATCTCGCAAGCCTCGCATCGTTTTGAAATGGCATCGTTGGTTTTTCAGGATGAACCGCGCATCAATGTTTCCCGTATCGAACTTGACGCACCGGAACGTCCTTACACGGTTCAGACAATGCAGCACTTACAAGAAGAATACGGCGAAGAAAGCCAACTTTTTTTCGTCATGGGCGCAGATTCATTTGAGGAAATTACTATGTGGCGCGACTATCAACAGTTACTATCGAGGTTTAATACCCTCGTGGTCACGAGACCCGGAAGCGAAGTCACGTTTTCGCATCTGCCGTCCGCCGCTCAGGAGCGCGTCATTGATCTGCGCGGCAAACGGCAGGAGATAGCGGCAATGATTCATGAGGAAGATGGCTTCATCTACCTCACCGATTTTGTTACTAACAGCGTTTCGTCTACGGAGATTCGTCGTCGCGTGCGTGACGGTGAAAGTATTAAAGGGCTGACAACGCCTGCCGTTGTCGGGTACATTGAAGAACATAAACTATATTTATAGAGGTATGAGTAAGAAAGCAAAAGAACAAGCAGAGCCGTCAACAACGGAAACGATTGACTGGGTGCAAGCGGCTGCCGATGCCGCCGCCGATAAGAAAGCCGCCGAACTGGTGATTCTTGATCTGCGCGAAATTGCGTCTTTCACGGAATACTTTTTGATCTGTTCGGGAAGCAATCAACGACAGGTGCAGGCAATCGCCGATGCCGTTGAGGAACGCTTACGAAAAGAGAAAAAGCGCCCGTTGCACATTGAAGGACATAACGCCGCCGAGTGGATTCTACTCGATTATGGCGATTTCATCGTTCATGTATTTAGCGCCACATCGCGCAAGTTTTACGATTTGGAGAGATTGTGGCGCGACGCCAAACGCATTGACGCGACGGCGCAGCAAACGCCGCAAGCCTAAGATGCGATTTCGCATTTCGGCTGATGTGGGAGCGGCATCAAAACAATAAACAGAGGCGCCAGTGAAGGAAAAAGCAGCGCCACGAAGGCACAAAGTTTCACAAAGACCTTTTCGTCTAGCTTCGTGTCTTGGTGGCAAAATGAGAACAACAACTTGGAGACAGCTTTTTCTGAAACTCTAAATCCGAATAACCAGACAAGAATAAGATGATCAAACTCGCATCTACCTCACCTGTTATGCAGAGAGTGGTCGAACTCGCCGAACGAGTGGCGCAGACCGATAGTAGTCTGTTGATTCTCGGCGAATCGGGGACGGGCAAAGACGCACTGGCTCGCCACATCCACGACATTAGCCCGCGACGCAATCAGCCGTTTATCAAGGTGGATGGCGCAGCCTTGCCGGAAGAATTATTTGAATCGGAAATTTTCGGCTACGAAAAAGGCGCGTTTACCGGAGCAACAGAAGCCAAACCGGGACGTTTTGAAATGGCAGACGGCGGGACGCTGGTGCTGGATGAAATCGCCAACCTTAGCCTCTCGGCACAGGCAAAATTATTGCGTGTCATCGAAGAGCGCAGCTTTGAACGTCTCGGCGGCAAACAGACCATCAAACTCGATGTACGGATTATCGCTTTGGCAAATGTCGATATGAAGGAAGCGGTACGTGCCAGCGCCTTTCGCAATGACCTTTACTATCGCCTTGCGGTCGTGACTCTCGAAGCGCCGCGTCTTGCCGAACGCCTCGGCGACGTGCCGATGCTGGCGGAAGAGTTCATCCGACAGTTTGCCATGCGAAACGGTCGCGCCGATGTGCGGATTACAACGGCGGCGCTTTCGATGCTCGCGGATTACGATTATCCCGGTAATGTGCGGGAGTTACGAAACATTATTGAACGCGCCGTGTTGAGCGCCTCACGCGGCGTTATCGAAGCGGAACATCTGCCTGAGTACCTGCGCTCGGCAACCCGCCTGATGCAGTCCTATCACCATAAACCCTCGCTTGCCGACCTCGAAGCCGTCTATATTCGTGAAGTCCTTGAATATGTGCGTGGCAACAAAACTCGCGCCGCTGACATTTTAGGCATCAGTCGCAAGAATCTATACGAGAAGATGCGACGGTATGAAATAAAACTATAAGTCCGTAGTCCGTAGTGCTTAGTCCGTAGTCAATGGTCATTCATCATTAAGTGGACAGTCGTTGGTTTTGAGCAAATTATGAATGGCTCTGCCGAAGCACGAACCAATGACCCATGACAAGTGACCAATAACGAAGAGCTACGAACTACGGACTAAGCACTACGGACTATTATGAAATTGCAATTTATCTGGATTGGCAAAGCGAAAAGCGCGGCGATTGCTGGATTGGTGGACGATTATCTGGGGCGTGTCAAAAAATTCGTTCGCGTCGAGGTTAGTGAGATTCGTGACCGCAACGATAGCGGCAAACGGTTGATGGAACGCGAGGCGGAGGAGATTCTGGCGCGGCTTGATGCCGATACCTTTGTTGTCGCCCTTGATGAAAAAGGGCGCGAGTTGACTTCTCATCAATTCGCCGATTTCTTTCAGAAACACCAGATCAACGCCACGCAGAAGATCGCTTTTATCATTGGCGGGCATCTCGGACTAGCGCAATCAATCAGGCAGCGAGCCGATCTGCTGTTGTCATTATCACAGATGACGCTGACGCATGAACTGGCACGCATATTTTTAGTTGAACAAGTCTACCGTGCATTTGCTATACTTCATAATTTACCATATCAAAAATAAAGACAGGAGAGAGGTTGATGGATAAAAAGAAGCTGAAACAATATGAAACACAACTGAATGAGCAACGCAATATCCTGCTGGGACTGGTGGAACGCACGGAAGATTATGGACGCGAAGCGGATGATGATGTCAGCCAAGACCCCGCCGATAAAGCCTCGAATTCTTATACCAAAGAGTTACTCTTTTCACAGAGTACCAATGAACGCAATACATTAAAATTGATTCAAGAGGCAATTGTCCGTCTCAGCGATGGCGACTTTGGCGAATGCCAGAATTGCGGACAGGATATTCAACCCAAACGTCTGGATGCGATTCCGTGGGCGGCTTATTGTATTCGTTGTCAGGAACTTCAGGAACAGGGGTTACTCGAAGAAGTCGAAGTCTAAGCGATATTTTTTCTCACTCACTAGGGGCAGATTTTGGCAATCTGTCCCTAGTCGTTTTTTGGCGGTCTTTTGTGGCGCTAAGACAGACCATTTACAAATTGCGCGATGGATTGGTAACGCTCGTCTATCCGCAGCAGTGTCGCCTCTGCGCTGCGCCGGTAGAGTCGTTAGATGATGGCGTGGTCTGCGCCGCCTGCTGGGAAAATCCCGCAATTACGCCACTCTTTTTGCAGCAAGCGGGCTGTGAAAAGTGCGGTGTGCCAGTCTCAATGCCTTCTTCATTCCTGACCTCAGAAACTCTCGCTTCCTGTGAGCATTGCCAAAAGCTGCCGTTCACTTTTGCGCGGTCATGCGGCGTATACACCGGAGCGTTGGAAGCCAATGTCTTATTTTTGAAATTGCAACCATACCTTTGCCGCCGCTTGCGACAACTTCTGCATCAGACCTTTGCGGCACATCAAGATTACCTGATGAGTGATGTCGTGATGCCTGTGCCATTGCACTCTGAGCGCGAACGCCAGCGCGGTTTTAATCAGGCGGCATTGATTGCGAAATTCATCGCTAAAGAGTTTAATCTGCAACTCGATTGTCATTCGCTGCGGCGCGTCAAGTACACCGAAAAGCACCGCGTCGGCATGGATGCCATTGACCGGGCGAAATCGGTGGCAAAAGCCTTTCAGGTGAGCGAGGCAACCGACATTGCCGGCGCATCGGTCTTGCTTATTGATGATGTGTTGACGACCGGCAGCACGACCAGTGAAGTGATTGAAACCTTACGCAACGCAGGCGCGGCTTACGTCAATGTCTTTACCATCGCCCGCGTCGTAAGCCAGCGCCGCTAGCAGTAGTGCGAGATTGCGCTACCATTTGCCTTGTTGATATGAACCGAAGACCAGTCCGGTGCAGGCGGCATTGAGTAGAAAGGTCAGCCCCGCGCCAATTGCCAGCCCTTTAACCAGATGCGGCTTGCCTTTGACCGAAGCAAGAATGATTGCCGGAATCATATAGATTAACTGGCTCAAGCCGATGAAAAAGACCGAAAAGTAGAACCATTCCATGTTTGGAATCATCCCCAACATAGCAATAAACGGTTGAAAGATAAAATGCAGTCCTATCGCTATACCGAAGCCTGCCCACGCGCTGCCTTGCGATGGCGGCGGATAATTCTGATATTGTGGTGGGTAGTTTTGATTCGGGTCATTTGGGTTATACATTAGGAAAACTCTCCTGCATTCGGCGCAAAGGCGCGAGGCGCGTCTCTTCGAGATTGTCCCGGTAGAAAAGATTGTAAGTATCGAATGGAATCAAACGCCCGTCCGGGTGAACGATATGCACACAGGTCTTTTTCACCGAACGCACATCGAATGACCATGCATCTATGAACTGCATAATGATAACGCGAAAGATATTTTCGTAACCGAGACCAGCGGGCGCGGCAGCCTGCGGCAGACAGCAGAGCAAATCGCGCAAGGTCGTGGCGCTTGATTCCGGCGAATGGTTCGTCGCAAAGAGTTTGAAAACCTGTGAATGCAGCTTGTCGTCCTGCTCGTACATGATCGTATTGCGCCCGCCGTCAATCAAAATTTGCGGGTCAATCATGCCTGTCAACGGCGTCACTGTGCCGTTCATCTTCAAGGCATACGCCATTGCCAGACTGTCCGGGTGACATGGGACCGGGATGATGTCTTCGGGGCGAAAGACGCTGGTTTGTTCCAAAATGCGGCGGCGCACTTCGGTTAAAGTCAGACGGTCGGTTGCCGGGTTGTAGTCTTCAAGTCTGCCTGCTGCCTGAATCGGTTGCAAAGTGACACCGCGCACAGAGGGTTGCTCAAGCGCGTAGTCAATGATGCGCCCAATCTCATTATCGTTTAAGCCGCGTTTCAAGGTGACGACAAGCGTTGTTGAAATGCCCAAACGGTTCAAGCGTTCCATCGCCTGTTCGCGCACCTTGCGTAAATCCGCGCCGCGTAACTCTACAAGCCCGCGTTGCTCAAACGAGTCGAATTGCAGATAGATTTCAAAGTCCGGCATATAGCTCGCCAGCCGTTCGGCAAAGGCTTCGTCTTTGGCAATGCGAATACCGTTAGTATTGACCATCAGATGGCGAATCGGGCGCGACTTTGCCATATCGAGGACGGCGAAAAAATCCGGGTGTAAGGTTGGTTCGCCGCCAGAAATCTGCACCACATCCGGCTCGCCTTCGTTACTCACGACGGCATCGAGCATAGCTTCAATTTGCGCCAGAGAGCGATGCTCAGGGCGATGCGGACCGCTTTCGGCATAGCAGATAGGACAATTGAGATTGCAGTGGTCGTTAATCTCTATCAGCGACAGACAGGAATGCTGTTCATGGTCATTGCACAAGCCGCAGTCATACGGGCAACCCCATTTGACCGGCGTATTGTAGATGACCGGCATTTCCGGCGGTTTGATAAAGACTTCCCGCGAGCGGCGATAGTAGTCCACATCGTCGGCAATCAAGACTCGTTCAAAGCCATGTTGCGGGCAGCGTTTGCTCAGAAAAACTTTGTCATCCTGAAACAGGATTTTGCCTTCGACTTTGCGAAAGCACCGGGAACAGATAGAGACAACAACATCATAAAAGAGATAGGGACGCACACGCTCAGTCATCGGCTCTCTGCCTCCTTGACACGCAATAGATACGGCAAATCACGCACGTAGTATAATAGCATTATCGCGCAAGCCCATTGAATTGCCGTAAGTCCCAGAAGCGCAACGCCGGGTTTGATGAAATCAACAACCAGGCGAAAGCCCATATAAGCGACCATAAAGGTTTTGAATAAATCGCCTTCGCGGTGTGGTTGGCTTCGCAACCAGTAGAGCCAGCCTGCCAATAAAAGCAGAAAGATGACTTCATAGAGTTGCGTCGGATGGCGGGCAATACCATCACCGAAATCCACACCCCAAGGCAATTGAGTTGGCGTGCCGTAGGTTTCATCGCCCAGACCGGAGAGAAAACAACCGATGCGCCCGATAGCGATAGCGAGGGCAAGCGGAATGGCAAACAGATCACCCGTGCGCCGGGTGATGCCAAGTCGTTGCTTTGTAAATTCGACGGCGAACAGCCCGCCGATAAGTCCTCCAACAATGGTCTTGCCCGCCATTAGATAAAAGAGATTGTGCCAGTTTTGTAGCGTCGTGATTGGCGATTCCAGCCAGTAGAGCAGTTTGCTGCCAAGTGCCGCACCGATGATAGCAGCCGTGATAATCCACAGACGGTCGCTGTTGTTGAGGTGGTCGCCCGAACCGGTTCGTCCGCGCCGGTAGATGCGAAAGCCGATAAAGTAGGCGAGGCTTTCAAACACCCAGTGCGGGTGAATTTGCAGAGAGAAGATGCGGAGATAGACAGGAAATTGCACTAGGTCTATTTGGACATACCATAGTTGAATTCAACTTTACTTTGTATGATTATTTCGTCCATAACCTCCTGTAATTTCTCAGATTCGACGATTATTTTGAAATCATTTAATAAGTCGTTTACATTGATAATTTCTTCGACTGCGTTCATATATGTTTCAACAACAGCTTCGATTTTGTATTTTTCTGTAGCTTGTTTTTTAATCGCATTCTGTATTTGGGCAGAAGTTTCTGTTGACTTGATTACAAAAGTCATTGGGAAACGCTGCACCTTATCAATATCGAGAAAATACTTGTTTACATCAATGGATTCTGTGACTTGGAAAAACCGACCAAGTGGTTTCATTACGAAGTCAATTCCACCGTCATTCGCATTAGTGCGCCCGGTTTTGTAAAGCATCAGAGATTCTTGAATAACAGATTCTTTGGTTTCACCAATCCAGACCATCATTTGCCCATACTTTGCTTTCAGGACAGCATAGCTAATAATCTCAAACACTCTGGCATCAACATTGGGTTGCAATTGTCGTGTTATAAAGTCAATAGCTTGTTCTGCATCTTGCTTGCTAAGTTCTGAGATTTGATTGCAGGTATTTAGAAATTCCTCAAATGCTGCCTTTTTGACTGTTATGTATTGCTCAATAATATCAAGGACAGCAGGGGCTATATTATGTTTATAATCTTTCCCGTCTTTGTGTCGGACAATAACTAATAGCAAATCCTCTTGAATCCAATACCGTTGTGTTTTCACATCTCGAACAATAGGTTGTTTGCCAACCGTTGGATAGAATTTCTTAAATTCGTCGTTTAATCTTGAGTTAAGCGCGTGATTTTGTAGTTTGGCACCAAAAGGCAATTCTTGTTGTCGGCGAATTAAGTCAGAGAACCTTGCTCCTTCGTATTTAGAATATGGCAGACCTGCTTGATTATCAAAATAACCTTTCTTCACGTAGTCCTCAACCAAAACATAAAGTGCAAAGTGATTTGCAAAAGCACTGCGAGCTTTTGAGCCTCGATTGGCAGCCTTCGTCTTGGTATTGAGGTATCCAAGTAATGGGCTAACATCAAATACATCTTGGGCATACTCGCGAAAATGCTTCGTGAGAATGCTCAAAATAGTTTCAGTAAATGCATGATGATTAATTTCACTTTTAGACATCAAATAGTCCGGGTTCTTTTTCTTTGGCACTTAAGTAATGGCGCCCATTGCTGTTCTTCCGAGTGAATGGTTTATGCAATGGAACCAATGCTTCTCCATTATATTCGGTCGCAAGCCCGAGTCGCCGCAACCCTATCTTAAAGTAGTCTGTCTGCATTTCAATACCAAGCGTCTGGCGACCTAACCGTTGAGCAACAGCGCAAGAAGTAAATGTGCCAGCAAAAGGGTCTAAAATTAAATCTCCCAAATCACTACTTGCTCTAATAATACGCTCTAATAATGCTTCTGGTTTTTGACTAGGATGCTCCTCATATTCTGGCATCCGGTAGCGCACTCGTGGGATATACCAGGCATTTCCCGGAACCTTAGTATTACTATAGGGAGCAGGCGTTTCTTTGCGATAATCAATAAGGTTACGGATGGCCCCAGTTTTTGCTTCTATCTCTATATCAGAAGCGTTAAATGTATAATTCTTCAAATCTTTTACACAAAACAAAATTGGCTCATATAATGAGCCAAAGCATTTCTTCGCCTGCACACCAGAACTATCGTAGTGCCATACAATCCGGGAAATAATCGCTATGCGATCCCGTAACCACAGATCTAGATATGGCATTGCTTGAGTGCTAGTCATGACATACATACTTCCTGTAGGCTTCAATTTCTTTAAACATAGACTAAGCCAGCTATAACACCATTCAGCATATTCTGCGTCTGAATACCACACATCTTTAAAAGACCCGAATTTTTTACCAAGATTATATGGGGGATCGGCGAAGATTAGATCAACTGAATCATCTGCTAAGATTGGAAGAACATCTAAGCAATCGCCTTGATAAATAGTTGTATTGCCGCTTGAATACTTTTCAAAATTATTCATTGAATTGTCCTGTTATGCTTCAATCCCTAATCTAAGCTGCACTCTCTGATTACCTTGAACGATGTCAGCCTACGTTCAAGGTAGGTTGAACACAAATCCATTTCAACTTCTTCAACCTTAGAATCATACTGTACTTCGTTTTAGAAGTAGCATTATTGATACTGGCTCAACTTAGCTCAACCCTTTTATAAAACGCCCTGGAGCTATTTCTGACGCTTCAAATAATCCTCTGCTTCGCGTCTTTCGGCAACTGTAGCGTCTGCCTGTGACCAGATTTTGGTCAAGCTGGAATAGGCTTCTGTAGCCTGTTTCGCGTCGCCCGCTTTATCTCCTGCCCGTGCTGCGCCCAGTAGCGAACGCACACGATTGGGTTGCCGCGCCAGCGCCGTAGCAAATGCTTGCGCCGCTTCTTTCGGGCGATTGGCTCGCAACAGAATTTCGCCATAAAGTTCATGCGACGGTTTGATTAACGACGGCGGACCCGAGGGCGGCGACATCTCTTCTTCCAGCGTCGTGGCTCGTTTCATCATCTCGATGGCTTTATCATGTTCGCCCTGCATGGAAGCGGCGAGGGCGCTGACTTCCAGCGTCATAATCTCAACCATTTTGCCCTGCTGCCCTTGCATCTCGCCTCCTAGGGCACGCAATTCGGCGGCGCTCTTTTCGGCGCTGGCAAAATCTTTCTGCGCGGCGGCAGCAAGTCCGTTGATGAAAGAAGCCAGATAGCGATGGCGTTGCGCCGTCGGTCTGACGGTCTTCGTATCGGTTGACGCCATGCCGCCATGTCCGGCGTGTTCGCCCGATGTGGCGGTATGATTTCCGGCTTTCATATCCGCCTTTTTCGGCATCGCGTCAAACATCTGCTTCGCCGCATTCCAGCGTTCGGTATTGACGATGAGCGCCGCCACCATATCGGCATAAGCATTCTCGTAATAGTTCGGGCGCATATCGTTTTCATAACTCGACGCGCTCATGGTCTTTCGCAGGACTTCAAGCGTCTCTTCGGCTTTCTGGTAACGCCCCTGTTGGGTGTAGCCATAGAGCAGCCAGCTTAAACTATGATAATCGCGCAGACTGAGCGACAGTTTTTTGCTCCGCACCCAGTTGTCCGACGCTTCCCACGCCGAGATGTTCGAGGTCACAACGCCATCCCACATACCGAGTTGCACAAAGATATGCGACGGCATATGGCGGGCGTGTGCGGCTTCGGGAGCAATCTGCGCGTACCGATAGGCGGCAGGCAGCGCGATGATGGCGTGTTCCGGGTCGTCGAAGGCGTGAATAATGAAATGCGCCGCGCCGGGATGATTGGGACTTTTTTGGTACACTTCAAGGGCAATGGCTCCGGCTTTTGCCTGTCGCGCATAACCTTTATCGCCGGAACGAACCGTGCCAAGCAATGCCAGCGAATACAAGACCGCCGCTTCCTGATCGTTCGGATAATCGCGGTAGATGCGCTCCATCGCCAGCGCATAAGCATTATCACGCGCCAGCTTGTCGCCGGTGCCGTAGAGTGTGCGAACGGCATTGATATAAGCCTGTTCGCGCTCGGTCAGATTTTTGATGTCACGAATTTTCGTCAGGGCTTTGCGACCGGCTTCGGTGTCCTGCTCCGACCATAGCGGATGATTGTGCGCCATCGCTTCGCCCCAATAGCCCATCATGAAATTCGGCTCAATGCGAGTCGCTTCGCGGAACTGGTCAAGCGCCTCTTCAAACCAGAACGAGTGCAACGCCGCGACGCCACGCAGGAAATGTGTCTGCGCTTTCGGTGAACCGGATGTCGGAAAATCAACATTGCCGAGAGTCGCCTGTTGGGCATTGGCAGAGAGCGCGAAACCTAAGACAAAAAGCAGCGCCGCAAAGCGCATTTTACAGTGCATAAAGCTGACCTCCATTCGATAATTCGTGCGGCAATTCTACGCCGCATGGCGGAAAGGCACAAGCAATGCTGCATCAGAAACAGGTAATTGGCTGCAAAGAAAAGTGTATCTGCGGCTATTGAGCGCGGCAATTTGCGGGCAATAATCTCAAATTTATCAACGGCAAAAATGCAAAAATGATTCTGCACTTGGCAAGTCTTGTGATAGTATGAGCAGGCAAATGGTCAGACGATTTCATCTTGGAGATGTGAAAAATGCTTAACTTCATCCATCGTACAATGGTTAAGAGAACCATCTTTGCGCTTCTCGTGGTTTCGCTGCTGGCGCTCAATGTACCGCAGGCGCGAGCTTTTACCGTTACGGACAACGATAACACGGCGACCCGCACGATTACCGAAACCAACGATGCGGCGGCGAAAGAGATTGATAAAAAGGCTGCCGAAAAACCAGCCGGTATTCTTTATGCGCCTTTCAATGATGTTCATTTCGAGGCGGAGACCATCTCAACTGCGCCCCCTAAGGTTTTTGATAAGGCGTTGCGTGTCAGTCTCAATATACCCACAGGCAACACCAACAATATGCCGTTGCCTACGCCGCCGGCAGACCGGGTGCTGAGAAAGATACCGATGACGGTTGGCGAAAAGTTTATGTTCTTTGCCAAAAGCTCCTTTTTGTCAGTCGGTCCTTATGCCAATGCCGCCTTTTCAGGGGTTCGCGGCGAGGCGCTTGACAAGGACGAAGACCCGAACGGCGAGAAAGGACATTTCTTTGCCGATGCCGGAACCCGTGCGGCGCGAAATTTCGCCTTTGGATCAAGCCAGAAATTCTTTCACCGTTTTATGCTGGCTTCCATCTTCCGGCAAGACCCGCGTTATCTGCGTTCCGGCAAGAAAGGCGCGGGCGCGAAAATCGCTTATGCGGTGAGCCGGGTGTTCATTACCGAAGGCGACAAAGGCGGCAGTCAGTTCAATATCTCTTTTCTTGGCGGCAGTGCGGGCGCAGCATTTCTATCCCGACTCTATGAGCGCGAGGAACGCCGTTCACTTGGCAAGGTTTTAGGCAGATTTGGTAACAACGTCAGCTTTACGGCGCTGACCAATATCGTGCGCGAATTTGTCAGCGGACAGTGAGGGACAAGGCAAAAGTAAAAAGGTAAAAAGCAAAAGTAGGGCGGCAGTCTAAAGCCGTTGCTTTACATAAAGGAAAAGGCGCGAGGTGTTGAATATACATTCGCGCCTTTACTGTTTCCGTAGAAAGTTTAACCGCTTGTTTCAGCGAGTTGTTTGAGCAGCAGACGAGAGCGTAAGTCACGGTCGAGGGCATGGCGAATGATTTGATAATTGACTTCGCCAAGCGCAGCAAGGCGTTTCGCGGAGACTTTCTTCGCGGCAAATTCCTTCGGCGGCAGCCGCAACATCTCCGCCACCACACGGCGCGTTTCCGAATCCACCACTTCCCCGCGCCTGCCGCCGCAATTCAGACAGCGCGGCATTCCTTCTACGGTGAGAAATACGGAATTGTTCTGTCCAATGGCTTCCTGACAGCTTGCACAGTGCGATAAATCGGGGAAATAGCCCATCAGCTTTAACAACCAGACTTCAAAATAACGCAACACCAGCCAGAGGTTTTTCTCTTCCGCAATCGCCTCAAGCGTCGCTTTGACTAAGCGATATAATCGCTCATTCGGTTCGTTATCGGGCAGAAATTCCGACAGCAATTCCGCCATATACGACAAAACGCTTGCCGTCTCGACATTCCGCGAAGCGATGTGGAAACTGGATTGCAAAATATCGCACGTTGAAACGCTGACCAGGTCGCGTCCTTCTTTGAAATAATAGGTCAGCACAACTTCGGTCAACGGTTCGAGCGCCGAGCCGAAGCGGCTCTTCAGCTTGCGTGCGCCGTGCGCCACGCCGCGCACCTTACCGGCATCATGCGTCAAAAAGACGCAGACTTTATCGGCTTCGGCAAGCGTGTAGGTACGCAGAACATAAGCTGGCGTGGTGTGCAACGGCATCGGTAAAAACCTCTCCATCTATTTTACCAAAGAGATTGCCTGAACCAGAGGAAATGTGAGTAAATCCTGTCGCTATCCACCGGTTCTTTATTCGTTGAGGAGAAAAGTTTATGGAAACGAAGAAGGCGACTGCCCTTATTCCACAACCGCCGGAGCAGTTTTTACTTGGCAATCTGCTCGCTCTGAGCGCCACTTCACCCATACAAAGCATGGTCAAGCTGGCGCAGGAGTACGGAGCGATTTATCGGCTGACCATGCGCGGCAGAGTCATCGTTGTCGTTTCCAGTCAGGAACTGGTCAACGAGCTATCGAACGAAAAGCGTTTCGACAAGAACATTCGCGGCGCTCTTCGATTGGTTCGCCGTTTCAGTGGCGATGCGCTCTTTACCGCCAGAACGCAGGAGCCGAACTGGTCGCGGGCGCATAACATTCTGCTGCCGAATTTCAGCCATAAAGCGATGCAGAGCTATCACCCGATGATGCTCGACATTGCCGAACAATTGGCGCTGAAATGGGAACGCCTCAACAGCGATGAAGAGATTGACGTAACCCGTGACATGACCAGTCTGACGGTTGATACCATCGGACTCTGCGGCTTCAATTACCGCTTCAATTCGTTCTATCACGACACCGAACATCCGTTTGTGCGGGCAATGGCGGCGGCGCTCGGCAGCACGATGGATGAATTGCGCGATATGCCGATGGAAAATCTGGTACGCAAGAACCGCGAACGCCAGCTACAAGACGACATCCACACCATGAACGAAACGGTTGACCGCATCATCAAAGACCGGCGGGCGAGTGGTGAAGATTTATCAGCGAAAAGCGATTTGCTCAGTTATATGCTCAGTGGCGTGGATAGAAAGAGTGGCGAACAACTCGACGACTTGAACATTCGCTATCAGGTCATCACTTTTCTGATTGCCGGACACGAAACGACAAGCGGCTTGTTGTCATTTGCCATTTACTCGCTGCTCAATCACCCGGACGTACTGCAACGCGCTTACGAAGAGGCAGACCGCGTGTTTGGACGCGATTTATCCGTAAAGCCAACTTACGCGCAAGTTAATCAACTGACCTATATCTCTCAGATATTGAAAGAGACCTTGCGCCTTTATCCGACGGCTCCGGCATATTCGCTCTACCCTTACGAAGATGAGATAATCGGCGGCAAATACAAAGTGAAGAAGCATCATCAGATTAGCGTATTGCTACCGAGTTTGCACCGTGATCCGGCAGTTTGGGGCGATAACCCGGAAGCATTTAATCCCGATAATTTCAGCCCTGAAAAAGAGGCGGCATTGCCGCCGAATGCTTATAAACCGTTCGGCAACGGGCAACGCGCTTGCATCGGGCGGCAATTTGCCTTACAGGAAGCCACTTTGGTACTCGGCATGATTCTGCAACGCTTCAAACTGATTGACCACACACGGTATCAATTGAAGATTAAAGAGACGCTGACCATGAAGCCGGACGGTTTCAAGATCAAAGTGCGAATGAGAAGTCTGGAGTCGAGAGTCGAGAGTCGAGAGTCAAAAGAAAGCATTTCGGTCAAATCTCAGGATGCAAAACCCCAGACTCCAGACTCCAGACTCCAGACTCCAGACTCTTTACGTCGGCACGATACGCCCTTGCTTGTCCTCTACGGCTCGAATATGGGAACGGCGGAAGGCTTGGCGCGACAGATGGCGCAGGACGGCGAAGACAATGGCTTTGCTGCGAAGGTCGCGCCGCTTGACGATTATACGAATCGGTTGCCGAAAGAAGGCTTGGTAGTCATCGTCGCGGCTTCTTATAACGGCTTGCCGCCGGATAATGCCATGCAGTTCTGCGACTGGTTGCGTAACGACGAATTAGCGGCAGAGGCGCTGGCGGGGGTGAAGTATGTGGTCTTTGGTTGCGGCAACCGTGATTGGGCGGCGACTTTTCAAGCTGTGCCGCGTTTCATTGATGAACGACTGGCAGAGCTTGGCGCTCAACGACTTTTGCCGCACGGCGAAGGCGATGCCCGCGACGATTTCGAGGGACAGTTCAAAAAATGGTACAAGCCGAGCCGCATTGCGGTAGCAAAAGAGTTCGGTGTTGCTCCCATGACGGATGAAGCCGCGAAGCCGCTCTATAAACTGGAAATTGTCCCCGCCGAGCAGATGAGTCCGTTTGTGGATTCATTTGAGGCAAAGCCCATGACTATTCACGTCAACCGCGAATTGCACCAGAAAATGGGCGACCGTCCTTCGGAACGGTCAACACGACACTTGGAACTGCAACTGCCGGAAGAGGTCAGCTATCAGGCAGGCGATCATCTCGGCGTTATTCCGCATAACAGCGAGGCGCTGGTTCAGCGCGTCGCTTCGCGTTTCGGTTTTGAACGCGATACCCATATCCGCTTGCGAAAGACCAGCAATCGCAAGTCATTTCTGCCCGTTGACCAGACCATCTCAGTCTATAAACTGCTTGCCGATTATGTTGAACTTCAGGATGTAGCGACGCGCTCACAGATTCATACACTGGCGGAGTATACGGAATGCCCGCCGGAGAAGATAAAGCTGATGGCAGTGGCAGGTGATGATGAAATCAGCGCCGCCCGTTACCGCGAAGAGGTATTGGCGAAACGTAAATCGTTGATTGACCTGATAGAAGAATCTCCAGCTTGTACTGCGCCGTTTGAGATTTATCTTGAGATGTTGCCACCCTTGCGCCCGCGTTACTATTCCATCTCCTCATCGCCGCTTGTGGAAGAGCGCAGTTGCAGCATCACGGTTGCCGTAGTCGAAGGTGCGGCGCGTTCCAGTCATGGAACATTCGCGGGTGTCTGTACCAACTATCTACGCCAGCAGACGGAAGGCAGTGTTATTTATGCCTTTGTCAAAGATACGAAATCGGCTTTCCGCTTGCCCGACGACCCGGCAACACCGATTCTGATGATCGGACCGGGAACCGGACTAGCGCCGTTTCGCGGCTTTTTGCAGGAACGCGCCGCCCTGAAAGCGCAGGGGCAGGAGATTGGCAAATCGCTGCTCTTCTTCGGTTGTCGTCACCCAGGTCAGGACTTTCTTTATGAAGACGAATTGCGACAGTATGAAGCGGATGGCGTGACGCAATTATCCGTAGCCTTTTCCCGTCTTGATACAGAGCAGAAATGTTATGTGCAGAATGACATCTATGCGCGGCGTGATGAAGTCTGGCAATTGGTTGAGCAGGGCGCGGTGATTTATGTCTGCGGCGATGCCAGCCGCATGGCTACGGATGTGCGCCTGACCTTTGCGGCAATATATAGCGAAAAGACCGGCGCGAGCAATACCGAAGCCGAACAGTGGCTCAATGACTTGACAGCGCAGAATCGTTATCTTGTGGATGTCTGGGCAGCGAATTGAAGCATACGATACTGGCATCACAGTACAGCAGCGAGAAGCGTTCAGCAGCCGGTGTCCGATACATTTCAGTTTCTTATGTCCCTCAAAGGCAACTAGAAGTTTACTGGACACCCTGCTTCTATCTGGCTATCTGCGAAATGCCAGTAAATTCCCCATTTGGATTCTTTAATCCGCTTTTCGCGTAATTCTTACGAAAATGTTGCATTCCGGCGAAACTATTGTTTCAGCCGCGATAGCCGGTTATCATGTTCTCCTTGAGAGTGTTGCTACAGATCGTGTCGCTTTTATCCCCCATATTGGATGGCTGTAGATAATCAGACATTTTCTATAGTAGAAGTAAGGTAGAGTTTTCATTATTCATGTATAGTAGTCTTAGTTCTTTGAGCCTTTTTCAGGGTAAGTCTTTTATCAGGTTCACTTTCGTATTTCTTTTAACCTTTTTTTCCATTCCTTTTATTGCTCAGGATGATGACACGCCGATTGCCTTCATTGCGCCGGTTCCTTTAGCGGCTAAACCAACCGAAAGACAACCGGAAAGCGTTGTCAATTCTCGCCTTGAACAGATGGTTGTTGAGGCCGGCAGGAAATATCAGGTTGACCCGCAGCTAATTCGTCTGGTTATTGAGCAGGAATCGGGATTTCGGGCAACTGTGCGCTCGCCCAAAAATGCTCAAGGCATTATGCAGACCATTCCGGCAACGGCAGAGCGTTTCGGCATTAAAAACACCTATGACCCGAAGCAGAGCATCGAAGGCGGCACACGCTACTTGAAGTGGCTGCTCGAAAAATTCGATGGCAATGTCGAACTGGCGCTTGCCGGTTATAATGCCGGTGAAAACGCCGTCATTCGTTACGGCTACAAAATCCCGCCGTACCCGGAAACCCGCCAATATGTTGCCCGCATCGCCAGCGCCTATGGCAAAAACTGGCACGAAACGCCCGACAATCAAAGCCTTACAAACGAGTAGCAAAAAGCTCGCCAAGCGATAGTAGAAGCGTTTGCGATGCTGTAGTGGAAGCGAAGAAAGCAGAAAAGGCTGGCGAAAGTTCGCCAGCCTTTTCTGCTTGTAATGGTACAAAAAATGGAACCTTATTCTTCCGTTTCTTCTTTCGTTTCTTCTGCCGGTTCCTCTTTGTCTTCTTTCTTTGGCGCTTGATTGAAGAGACCGCCAAGCGCATCGCCAAGCGTTGCCATGCTGGTGTCCTGATAGGTGCGAAGGTCGCCCGGATCGTTTTCTTTGCCGACGGCGCGAGCCGATAAGCCGATCTTCTTCTGCGCCGGGTCAAGTTTCAGAATCTTGAACTGCATCACCTGTCCGACCTGTGCGGCATTCTCCGGTCTTTCAATCCGTTCGTCGCTCAGTTCGGAAACGTGGCAGAGTCCTTCGATGCCTTCTTCAATCTCAACAAACGCGCCGAAGTTGGCAAAGCGGACAATCTTGCCGCTAATCGTATCGCCGAGTTTATGAGTCGTGAAGAAGCGATCCCAGGCGTTCGGCTCAAGGTCTTTGATGGAGAGACTCAAGCGGCGGCTCTCCGAATCAATGCCGGTAATCACCGCGTCAACCGTCTGCCCTTTCTTCAAGACATCGGACGGGTGTTTGATGCGCTTTGTCCACGAAATATCAGAGACATGAACCAAGCCGTCAATGCCGTCTTCAATTTCGACAAACGCGCCAAATTCGGTGAGCGAGCGGACTTTGCCGGTCACTCGTGAGCCGACGTGATAACGCGCCTGGAAAGTTTCCCAAGGGTCGGGCGTCGCCTGTTTGATGCCAAGACTGATCTTGCGCTGGTCGAGGTCAACACCAAGAACCACCGCTTCGACATCCTGCGCGATGGAGAGCAGTTTCGACGGATGTTTCAACCGCTTCGACCAGGTCATTTCGCTGACGTGAACCAACCCTTCAACGCCCGCTTCAATTTCCACAAACGCGCCGTAATCGGTCAGGCTGACGACCTTGCCATGCAGATGCGAATTGACCGGAAAGCGTTCGGCGACGCTCTGCCAGGGGTCGGGAATCAGTTGCTTGTAGCCCAGCGAAATGCGTTCTTTTTCGCGGTCAAATTTCAAGACCTTTACCTGCACATGGTCGCCGACTTTGAGCATCTCGCCGGGGGTTTGAATGCGTCCCCAACTCATATCAATAATGTGCAACAAGCCATCAATGCCGCCGAGGTCAACAAACGCGCCATAATCGGTCAGGCTCTTTACCGTGCCGTCAAGGATGTAGCCCTCTTCGATATTGCCGAGGGTTTCGGCTTTCTTCTTGTTGTACTCTTCTTCAATCAATGCTTTGCGCGAGACCACGACATTGCCGCGTTTGCGATTCAACTTGATGACCCGCACTTCAATATCTTGTCCGATATAGGCTTCGAGATTTCGCACCGGGCGAACATCTACTTGCGAACCGGGCAGGAATGCTTCCACACCATTGAGGTCAATTTCCAGACCTCCTTTGATGCGCTTAATGACGTGACCGACAATCGCCGACTGCTGTTGATGAGCTTCGCGTAAAGCGTCCCAGGCTTGGGTACGCAGAGCATCGGCGCGTGATAACACGGCATAGCCTTGCTGATTTTCGAGGCTCTTAATCAACACGTCCACTTCATCGCCGCGCTTGACAGTCAGATTGCCCTGCCGGTCCATAAACTCTTCGCGTGAAACGATGCCTTCGGACTTATAGCCGATGTCAATCATGACACTCTGCTCATTGATGCCAACGACAATACCGCGTTTGATTTCGCCTTCCTGAATGGCGCTCTCTTTTTCGTAGTTATCGAGCAAGGCGCCAAAGTTGACATCGCTGCCCGGTTCCGCCTCTTCCGTCGTTGCCTTTGCCGTCATCTCGGTTGCCGGTGTGGCGCTGTCTACAGCAGGCGCGGCGTTGTCTGCGGCAGGCGCATCAAGCGCCGTCGTTTCAGGTGCAGCGGCTTCCGTTGCCGTTGTTTCGGTTACGGCAGTTTCGGGCGCGGCGGCTTCCGGCGTTGCTTCTGGTGCGGCGGCTTCTGTGGCTGCGGCTTCGGTCGGTTGCGGTTGAGTTGCCTGAGCATTTTCAGGGTTATCAGAATTTTCGGTATTTTCAGTCGTTGCGATCATTTCGGGTTTCGTTTCCTGGGCGGTTTGGTCTGTGCCGATGCTGGGGCTGCCACTGGCAGCATCGGCGATGTCTGCTGCCATACTTGCACCGGAATTGGTTGCATTCTCTGTCGCCATGGTGATTACCACTCCTGTTTACTAGCTAATTTACGCTGCTTACCCCGTTCGGCTGTCGTCTTTTGAGCGACGAGCAGTGGACTTCCGGCTGTTGCGGTGCAGTTGAGAGCATAACGCCATCAACTGCCGCACTTGCCTGATAAGCCCGAGATGAAAGCGAACTTCTGATTTCAGAATTTAAGCTGTCGCTGATGCTACGAATAGCTCTCCTTTGAAGAGAGCGCGTGGCAGGACTTCTGAAAACCGCTGTTGTATGTTGTCGCTTCTTGCATCTCCACGAGGTAAGGCAACAATTTACACCCTTAAGGAAGGTGGTGTCAAGGATACTGAATGCCAGTAGAAAGGCAAACGGTAAAAGTAAAAAGGCAAAAGTAAAAAGTAAAAACGGAAGCAGCCATCAGCTAGTCCAGACAGCAGCGTACCCACCTTGCTAGTCATCTGCCAAGAGGCAGCAAGGCGGTTTCTGCATCGCTGCCATTTTCAGTTTCCGTATTGGCGCTTTTTTTTGGCGTGCGGCGACTGGTCGCCGCTTTCGCGTCGGTTGCCAGCCAAAGCGGTAGCCAGTCGCCGCACGCCAAAACGGCTTTCCGCCTCTGCGCTATCATCTGCATTGGCGCTTTTTTTCATGACAACGGCAGACGAACAAAAACTTGAACCGCATCGGCGCCATTTTCCATCGGCGCACTGAACCGTATCGGCGCCATTTTCTATGCTGCATCGCGTTGACGAACCGCATCGGCGCCATTTTTCATTTCTGCAACTCATTTCTGCAACGGCGCTTTTTTTATTGCGCCGGTTTCTACATCGCTGCCATTTTCTGCACCAAAGACTGCACGACGGACTGCATTGGCGCAAAATTCGGCGTGGAC
>Ga0187894_10001518_pt1 | contig 29708 bp, 21 predicted proteins | sample GBC1701081metaG_FD_136650 | JGI IMG/M metagenome (GOLD analysis project Ga0187894, IMG submission 136650) | White microbial mat communities from a lava cave in the Kipuka Kanohina Cave System on the Island of Hawaii, USA - GBC170108-1 metaG ...
ACCCAGATATTATGTGAGCCGCCTTCCGGGACAGCATATTCAGCGACCTTGCGTGGTTTCATAATATCTGCAACGTCAATGATGTGAACAATGCCGCGAGCGATGAAACGGTCTTTGCCGAAGAGATTGCCGTTAGTGTCAAAGACTTCATCGCCAACAAAGACATAATTTTTGTAACGATAGACGGCGTGCGCTCCGGCAAGCCAGCCATCGCCATAGAGTTCATTGTGATTGAAGCGCAACTGGCTGACAAACTTCGGATTTTCCGGCGAGCCGCCTTTGATGCCACTGCCAACATCGAGAATAATCAAGCCATCGCGCCAATACGCCAGATATGCCAGACCGTCCAGTACCTGAACGTCATGCAGATAACGACCGGCAAGACTGATCCCAAACGGCGTTTCGGAAGCGACCGGCGGCGCAATTGTGGTATCTACCTGCCAGCGTGCTACCTCTTTCGGATGCTGCACATCTTTGAAATCAATGACGCGCATTGAGCCGGTCGCATCATCGGTCAGATAAACGTAGTGGTCATTGACGAAGGCGCTGTGGACGCCGCCCGTCACCGTCTCGGTGTACTCACTTATCTTCTTCGGATGCGCCGGGTCTGAGCTATCGAAAAAGACGATGCCATTTTTCCGATTTGACGCGCCTTCCCGCGACACCACCATGAGCTTGCCGTCCGGCGTGGTGCTGACATCGTTCAGAAGCCGTGCGTCGAGTTGAATGGTGTCGGTCAATTTCGGATTTTTTGGGTCGCTGATGTTATAAACAAGCAATTTGTTGGTAATCGTCGAAAGGTAGGCATAATCGCCGATAATCCATTGTTCGGCTGCCATATACTCTTTTACAGGGCAGCGCCCGATTACGGTGAGTTCGCGTTCGGCATTGCGCGGCGTCACCACTACCGAAGCGGTATCTACGCGGTTGCCACTGATTGCCGTGATGATATAGGTTCCGGGATTTTCGGCGACAAAGCCGCCATCTGCTTCAATCATTGCGCCTGTGCCGCTCACCGACCAGCGCACCCCGGCGGCTTTCAACCTTCCGCCTTTCACATCCATTGCTTTAGCCGTAAAGCGCACCACATCGCCGGTCTTTACAGAAGCAGTCTTGGGTTCTACCGAAAGCCGTGTCACCGGATTGGCGATGACTTCAACCGGAACGCTGCTGCTTGCCGAGCCGACGCTTGCCTTGAGAATCGCTTTGCCCGGTTTGATTGCCGTTACCACGCCGGCGGCGTCAACCGCCGCAACCGCCGGATTATTGGAAGCCCAGTTGTAAGTGACTTCGCTGCGTGGGTCGCCGGTTATACTGCGCCCGGTGACTTGTAATTTTGTGGCGCTGCCGACAACAAGCGGCGATACCGCATCAATTTCGATTTTCGCAATTGCCGCCGGTTTGACTTTAATTGTTGCATAACCAATCTGTCCGCCGACGACTGCTCCAACCTGAACGATGCCGGGATTATAGACGGTGACATTTCCGGCTTGATCCGCGCCGCCTATATCGAACGGTCCGGCAAACCACGCGGCGACTTTCTGCTCTACGACTTTGCCTTCAGCGTCTTTGCCGACAGCGGTAAAGGTGATTTTCTGCCCGACTTCGGCTTCCACTGTGGCGGGCGATACTTCGACCTTTTTAACGGCGGTCTGTTGAGCGTTGGTCAGCGCGGAAAAAGGCAAGAGCAACGCCGCAAGCAGGGTGACGGTGAGTTTTTTCAGCATAATAGCCTCCTCAATGATGTGTACGACAGCAAGCGCATAATGAATATGCAGCACAACCGATGCTGTTTGATGATTGACGCGGCAATTTTATTTCTTTGTCCGTTTGTGGCGCAAATTAAATTGCTTGGTCAAGCCTCCTGACCCATACAACGGTACGCACTAATTGATAATGCGAATCAAGAGTAGAATGTATCTTGATGACATTAGCAGTGAAAACCTGTTTCACGCAAAGATCGCCAAGGAAAAGACGCTAAGATCGCTAAGAGCATCTCGGGTTTTTATCAGTAAAATGTCACCCTTGATTCGCATTGATAGAAAAGTTTTACGCTCAGGCTGGATTCGCAGTCAATCTGTTGTTTTCGGTATCGTTTTCTGAGGGTTCATTATGTCAGGCTTCGACTTCGCTGCTCAGGCGTGAGACATCCATCACGCCTTTAACCGATTTCAAGGCGGCGGTGAGCCGTTCCAGATGTTTCATATCAAAAATTTCTGAGGTGACCACCAGTTGCCCGCGCCCTTCGTTATCAAGGGAAGCGCGAATGTCGCGGATATTCGTGCCGATGCCAGCAATCGCTTGGGTCACATCGGCAACCATGCCGGGGCGGTCTTCGGTGCGTAAGCGTATCGTCACCGGATAAGCCGCCGATTTCTCCCCCCCCTCTGTCTTCATCCAATCCACTTCAATCAGGCGTTCGGGATTAACACGCAACCCGGGCATATTGTTACAGCGCGTCGAATGCACGGCAACGCCTTTGCCGCGTGTGATATAGCCGATAATCTGCTCGCCGCGAATCGGATTACAACAGTTGGCGCGGTAGACCATAATATCGTCCGTGCCTTTGACGATAATTTTATCCTGTAAGCCGAGGGCGCTCTTGATGACCTGTTTGAAGGTTGGTCCCTTCGGCTCCTCTAATTCTTTGGCGCGGTCAGGCGGCAAAAGTTTGGCAATCACATTGCGCGGCATGGTTTTGCCATAACCGATTGAGGCGAGTAAATCTTCGCCTCTGGCAACGCCATAATCGGGGGCGATTTTATCGAATTCGCCATTGGCGAGTAGTTTCTTCAAATTCAGACTGAATTTTTCAGCCTCTTTCTCAAACATCTTCTTGCCGAATTCAATTGCCGCCTGTCGTTCGCTCTCTGCCAGATAATGACGAATTTTGTTGCGGGCGCGTGAAATCTTGACAAAATTCATCCAGTCCCGCGACGGATGGGCATTCGGGGAAGTGATAATCTCGACGACATCGCCATTGCGAAGATTGTACTTCAATGGCACAATGCGCCCGTTTACTTTCGCGCCGGAACAGGTCATACCGACTTCCGTATGAATCTGAAAAGCAAAATCAATCGGCGTTGCGCCGCGTGGCAATTCGATAACTTTGCCTTTCGGCGTGAAACAATAGACATCTTTCGGGTAGAGGTCTAATTTGAGTGAGTCAAGAAACTCGCCGGAATCTTTTAACTCTTGTTGCCCTTCAACCAGTCGTTTGAGCCAGACAAAGACTTCATCTTCGTTGGTGTGCGAACCGCGCCGGTTCTCCTTATATTTCCAATGCGCGGCAATACCTTCTTCGGCAATGGCGTGCATCTCTTCGGTGCGAATCTGCACTTCAAAATGTTGACCGTTATCGCCAACAACGGAAGTGTGCAGAGATTGATAGAAGTTCTCTCGCGGAATGGCAATCCAATCTTTGAAGCGGCTCGGAATCGGCGTCCACGCGGTATGAATGACACCGAGCGCCCCGTAGCAATCTTTAATCGAATCGGTGATGATTCGCACCGCCACCAGATCATAGACCTGATCTATGTCAATGTGCTGACGTTTCAATTTCTGATAAATCGAATAGAACCGTTTGAGCCGTCCTTCGATGCGGACAAATTTAATGTCGTTTGCCGTCAGCATATCGGTAATGCGTTGGCGAATGTCATGAAGATAGGCTTCGAGGCGCGAACGCCGTGTTTCGACGCTCTCTTTTAGTTTCAGGTACTCTTCCGGCTCAATATACTTGAACGATAAATCTTCAAGTTCGCCGCGCAAGCGACTCATGCCGAGACGGTGGGCGATGGGCGCATAGACATCGAGCGTTTCCTGAGCAATGCGTTTGCGTTTCTCGCTCAACAGATGCTCAAGGGTTCGCATATTGTGAAGCCGGTCAGCTAGTTTGACTAAGATAACGCGCACATCATTGACCATCGCCAGCAGCATCTTTCGCATATTGAGAGCTTGTTTCTCTTCCGGCGATGCGCGTTTCAAAAGCGAGATTTTGGTTAAACCGTCTACGAGTTGCGCCACTTCCGCGCCGAAAAGGGATTCAATCTCGGAAAGCGGCGTCTCGGTATCTTCCACAATGTCATGGAGAAGTCCGGTAACAACACAGATAGGGTCAAGTTTGAGATCAGCTATGATATTGGCGACTTCGAGAGGGTGAATCAGATAGGGTTCGCCGGAGCGTCGAACTTGTCCGCGATGCTTTTGTGCTGAAAAGAGATAGGCGCGACGCAGCATATTCTCATCCGCGCCGGGATGATTCTGCCGGACTTTTTCGATGATGCTGTCGAAGCGAATCATAGTTTGCGACCCTGCTTTGGATGCGAATCAACGGGAGAATGTACCCTTGTGACATTCGTGCCGATTTGAAAAGTCAGGAAACGATTAAGCGGTAGTAAAAGCCGCAACATATCTGTGCATTTTTTAGCTAACCCTCTTTGATTTCTTAGTTTACAGCGATTTTTAAGCCAACTTCTTAGCCCTGAATCACAACGCAAAATCGAAAACGCCGGAAATGCCAAGAGCAACCTTCCTCAACTTGCCTTATAGAACTTTTGATTCGCACTATTAAGTTACAAAGGTTTTATGAGAATAGACAAGCGCAAAGTGTCAAAGAAAAGAAAAAGGTGACAGCTTGTGACTGTCACCTGATAGCAATGGAAAGCAGAGGCAGCGATTATGGTGTGGGAGGCTGCGCCTTTTCGGCTTCCTCTTTGGCTTTCGCTTCTTCTTTAGCGCGGGCGCGTTTTTCAGCCGCTTCGTAATCTTTATCGCGTTGAGCTTTTAACTTCTTGAAGGATTCTTTCTTTGCCGGATCGGTCTCCATCTTCGCTTCTTCCAGATAGGTCAAGCCGTCATAATAGACCGGGCTGGAATTATCCGGGTTTGCCGCAATGGCTTTTTGCAGATACAGATGCGCTTCGGTAACTAAAGGTTTCATTTTGGCAATCGCATCGGGCGGAATTGCCGAATAGCCCTGACGTTCATAACCGGAACTGATGCCGTAACTGGCGTTATATTTGTCTGTGCCGATAATGGCGTAGACCGCCGATTTTACTTCCGGCGTGGCATTCGGCAGCGCCGCCCGTTTCAGCAGCGTATCATACCGCTTCTGCGTATATTCCTGAGCTTTAGCCGGAACCACAGAAACCAGTTGGTCATAGACTGCCGCCTGAAATGCCAGAGCGCCGTCTTTGCGTTCCTCATCGGTAGACTGCACCACTTTTTCAAATTCAGCGATGGTTAGCAGTCCTGACTCTTCGGTGAGTTCCTGTTTGAAGCGTTCCTGTATCGCCCGCGCATAGAAGAACTGCCCGTTTTTTACATCTGCGCTGTATTCGATGGCGCTTTTGAATTCGGCTTCCGCCTTGGCGTACTTGCCTTTATTGAAGTCGCGCACCCCTTCATTGAGACGGTCTTTCGCCATCAATCCATAGACCACTCCGCATCCCGAACTGAACACCGCAAAAGCCAGCAGTGTGACGAAGAATAACAGGTTCTTTTTATTCTGCACGATTCATTCCTCCTATGCCGCCTATTCTAAGAAGTCTACTTGTAGACCTATCTTGGCTGCCCCAGCGCCTTTGATGGCGTCTATCACTGCTACGACATCGCCATATTGCTTGTCTTTCGGACCTTTGAGAAAGACGGTTCGCGCTTCTGCCGGTCGTTTGGCAAGCACATCTTTCAAGGTCGCCTCAAGGTCTTGCAGGGTCATCTCTTTCTGATTAAGTTTGACCGATTGCGTCAAACCGGTGCCGCTCAAGCCAATTGTCACCACTAGCAGGTCGGTTGGCGGAGCAGTAATGAGCGATTCATCCGGTTTTTCCGGGATGTTCGACTCAAACTTCGCTTCTTTGCGCGGCTGAATCACCATAAAGATAATGATGAGAACCAGTAAAACGTCAATCAAAGGGGTTACGTTAATGTTCGGCGGGGCGAGGTTGAGTTTTTTGCTGACAATCGTATCTGCCGATTCTCCGTGTCCATGCTCTGCCATTGTGTTTTTCAGTTGCCATTCACAAACCGGCAACTTCCTCCTTTATAGAATAGAAGATGAATACCGACGGGCGCTAACGACAGCGCCCATCCTCGAATTATGGTTGGCAGGTCAGCGCCGCTGCCTATTGTGGCGCTGGCGCTGCACCCTTCTCTTTTTCGGAAACCAGACCAATGCGGTCAAAATTGGATTCCCGAACTTTATCTATAACCTCGACAATCGCGCCATATTTGGCGGTTTGGCTGCCTTTGATATAGACAATTTTATCTTCCTCTTTCTTGCCCTCCATGGTCTTTTTCAGCTTGGTTGGCAATTCCTGAAGTGTTGTCGGCTCTTTAAGAAAATAGAGCCGCCCGTCATCACCAATTGCGATCACTGCCGAAGTATCCTTAATGATATTCGGGTCAAGTTCAGGATGTAAGGACTTAGGCACCGTCACCGGAGCGCCGGTGCTTAATAAGGGCGCTACGACCATAAAGATAATCAGCAGCACCAGCATCACATCCACCAATGGCGTGACATTAATATCGGCGACTAACCCTCCGGTATCGGCGCCTGTTGACATACTCATAACAATACCCTCCATGCAGAAATGCTGCGCCCGCAAAGGCTACAGCCGTTCTGTTTGTAACCTGCAAAAACTTACTTGCCGCTACGTTTGATGAAGTAGTCAATCAACTCGGACGACGAGTTGTCCATTTCAATCATGAAGGCTTCAACTTTGTTCTGGAAAATGTTGAACGCCCACACCGCCGGAATCGCCACCAACAGACCGAAAGCGGTTTCTACGAGCGCTTCGGAAATACCGCCGGCGACTGCCGAAATGCCGGTTCCTTCAGCCGATTTCATACCCTGAAACGCGCCGATGATACCGATAACCGTGCCGAGCAGTCCGACGAACGGAGCCGTTGAGCCGATAGTTGCCAGCCCGGAAAGTCCGCGCTTGAGTTCGGCAGTCTTTAATGCAGTCGAGCGTTGCAAAGCGCGACGTGCCGCATCCATCGTTGTCCCGGAGATGTCTGCGCCGCCCTGATGCGCCTGAAATTCCTGAAGACCAGCATTGACAACCATTGCCAGATGCGATTTTTTGTGACGGTCAGAAATGGCAATCGCTTCATCAATGCGATTGTCACGCAGCGCTGCAGCAACTTTCGGAGCAAACTGGCGTGATTGCGTTTTGGCAGCATTGAAAGTCAGCCATCTTTCGACCATGACAGCGATGGAATACATACTCATCAAGGCGAGAACGATGGCGACGACAATCGCGGGCCATTCCATTTTGCGAATCATCCCGAGAAGCGAAAAGTCTTCTCCCTGTGCTTCGCCGGTTTTCTGCTCCGCGGTTTGCAAGATAAAGAATGCGAGCTTGTTGCCCGCCAACCATAGATTCGATAGTAGCATTGGTAGAAACCCTCCAGAATAAGAAATTAGAACTTTGCAAAGCGGAGCCGGAAATCCACAAGGCTTTGCGACTCCGCTGGCGATTAAAGATTGAAGTTAAAGGTAATCGTGCCGATAACTTTGACCGCCTGATCACTTAACTTGGTTGGCGTAAACCGCCAGCCACGGGCGGCAGCTACGGCTGCATCTTTCAGCAACGGGTGTCCTGAAATGGCGCGTGCTGCAATCACACTGCCACCTTCGTCAACCGTTACTTCAACGACAACCGCGCCACTGACTCTGGCGGCTTTTGCCAGAGGCGGATAGCTTGGCTCAACACGACGAGTTGCTGAACCTGCCAACACACCACCTGATTTTCGCACAACCTCAGGCACCTTCGGTTTCTCCACTGGCGGTGGCGGCGGTGGCGGCGGTGGCGGCGGTGGCGGATCGTCTCTCGGCGGTCCCGGCGGTCCCGGCGGTCCCGGCGGTCCCCCTGATCCCGGCGGTCCCGGCGGTCCCTCATAATTGCTGGGAACCGTCCTGACCGGTGGCGGCGTTGGTTTTACGTTGGTTTCAATGGTTTTCGGCGGCTCCTTAACGGCGGCATTGGGATTGACCGGAACTTCCTTTACCTTGGGTTGCGGCGGAGCCGGTGGCGGCGGTGGCGGCGGTGGCGGCGGTACTGCCAGCAGCGTTCCCTGATCGCCGCCGCCGGAGTCGAGATTGGCTTTGAAGGACATAATGCTGTAGACGATGATGCCCAACAGCAGTGTCACCCAAAGAAAAGCCGTCGCCGCGAAGAATTGACCTCGCTTGTCTTCCTTTTTGACATTTGACGACGTAACTAACTTATCGAACATTGGATTTACCTCCAGTTGTTGGCGATGGGATGAAAAGCAGTCCTTTGCGATATGCGTTAATTCAGCCTGTGAAGCCACTTCGGGCGAAGTGACCGGGGGCTGAAGAAGGCTATCGGACCGGCTGCCGATGAATCGCCACCGCCTTAGAGAGCAAAGCGGTAATCAAACCACACAATTGATTAAACTCAGGCTGAAAAACGGGCAGAGTCTACTACTCGCCTTCCCATCACGTCAAGAAATTTTTAGCTACCAAGCGATTAGACACCGCCTCTGGTCAGTTTGTTCCAAAAATCTCTCTGCTTGATGAAAAGCGCGAATATCTAAAAGATTCCAGCCGCTTCCTCGTTTAATGACAGAAGGAGTGGAATCCTCTGTAACAAAAAATTAAGACTCAACCACGAAATCAAACGGCGACGCTCTATTGTAGAATGCAGGCTTTTTCAATTCTTGTGCAAAAAAGCCGAGCCATCGGGCAAAAAATTAAAATCGGAAAAGTGATTGAACGAACCGTGAAAGCGTCCTGCGATGCGGATAGGTTTGGCAGCGCCTTCTGATTTCTGTCTGCAAGAAATCCACCGGCTGCGCCAGCAGGAAAATTCGGGGGCTCGTTTAATCAGCGACATAGCAGATTTTATTAAATCTGCTATGTCGAAAAACTCTCAGCAACCATAACTGGTTGCAAAACCGCTTTATGCCGTCCGCACCCGACGGGCGCTTGCTGCTGCTTTGGCGCGATTGGTGGTTAAATAACTCCACCAGAGCATAATCGGGCTGGCAATGGCAATCGTTGAATAGCAGCCGATAATGATGCCGATGGTAAGCGCCAGACCAAAGCCGCGCAGCACATCGCCGCCAAACAATACGATAGCGATAACCGAAATAAATGTCAGTCCGGCGGTAATGACGGTGCGGGAAAGCGTCTCATTAATCGCGTCGTTGGTGATTTGCGCCAGATTGTCACGCCTTCGGAAGCGCAAAAGCTCCCGGATGCGGTCAAAGATGACAATCGTATCGTTCATCGAATAACCGATCAAGGTCAGCAACGCCGCCACCACTGTCAAATCAATATCCCAGCCGAAGATGCTGAACAGTCCAAGCGTCACCATAACATCGTGAAAGACTGCCAGTACCGCCGCCACGCCATAAATCCATTCAAAGCGGAAAGCGATATAGATCAACATTCCGGCGAGCGCCGCCAGCGTTACATAAATCGCCCGACTCTGTAAATCTGCCCCAACCTGCGGACCAACAATGTCAGCCGACACCACCGACCAACCGCCGGTCATAAAATAGGGAGCCAGTTTCGCCAGCATATCGGCGCTGACATCCGGCGTTTGAATCTCTTCGAGGCTGTTGATAACGCCGCTTCTGTCGGTGCGGTATTTAACAATTGCCGCCGCCACTTTGGTGGCTTCGTCGCCACTGATGTTCAGGGCTTTGATGCTGGCAAGGGCATTCTCGATTTCGCCTTTACTGCTGAGGTTCAAATCAATTTTGCCGGCAAAGAAGTGGTTGGCAATCGCCTGTTTCACTTTTGCCTGATCGAATTGCGGATAATTAGAAGCGGACAGATTGACCGTCTGAATCAACCCAAGGTCTTGAATAAAGCCGTTGTGCTGAAGATCGCGGAAACCGACAAGTTGATCGCCAACCTGACGATAGGGGTGGGCGCCGGCAAACTGCTCTCCGCTAATGCCGAAAATTTCTCCGTCTACGCGACGAAGTTCCTGTTCGATGCCATCGGCGGTAATCGTATTGAGATTGACTTTGCCGGCGGCTACATCACCGGATGGAGTAAATTTCTGCAAGGCGCGAATAATCGCCCGTTTATCTTCGTCAACACGAGCTTCGGCTTCGGTTTTCCCCTCAAGTTGCGGGGTGCGGATAATCAATTCATTCGGGCGATTAGTTACGGGTTGCAAAGTAACGCGATTGGTGTCAATGCCAGCCGACCCCAGCGCCGAACGCACCTCACCGAGTTCCGGCATCTGTTTGAACCGCACCGTCATCAGGGTTCCGCCGGAGAAGTCAACGCCGAGTTGGAAGCCGCGAATCTGCACCGAAATCGCGCCAATGACCAGTAAAAAGATGGTGATGCCAATAAAGTATTTCTTTGCGCCAATCCAATCAATTCGAGGATTTCTAAATAATTCTATCATAAGTAGTAGTCCGTAGTCCGTAGTCCGTAGTCCTGAACCTAATATCGCTAAGAACTACGGACTACGGACTTATATGCTGAGAGTTTCAACCCGCGCTTTGCGGTTCAGATGCCACATGAAAATGGTTCGGGAAACAAAGACCGCCGTAAACACATTTGCCAGCAAACCAGCAACCAACGTGACGGCAAAACCGCGAATCGGACCGGTTCCGAAAACAAACAAAAAGACCGACGAAACAATGGTTGTAACGTGGGTGTCAATAATGGTGACAAAGGCTTTGTTAAAGCCGGTGTCTATGGCGGAACTGACAATCCTGCCGTTTCGCAGTTCTTCACGAATGCGCTCAAAAATCAAGACGTTGGAATCCACCGCCATACCGATTGTTAAAATCACTCCGGCAATGCCTGGCAGCGTCAAAGTCGCGCCAAAGAGAACCAGCGCCGCGAGCAGCAAAATCAAGTTGAGAATCAACGCCAACACGGCGTTAATGCCCGCGCCGCGATAGTAAAAGAGCATGAAGCCAACGACCAGCAATAAGCCGACGATAGATGCCGTTACGCCTTGCCGGATGGAGTCCGCGCCGAGTGACGGTCCGACGGTGCGCTCTTCAATATAAACCGCTTTTGCCGGCAGAGCGCCTGATTTCAGCACCAACGCCAAATCTTCCGCCGCGCGTTTGGTAAAGCTGCCGTAGATTTGTCCTCTATCGGTAATCTGTCCGTTGATGCGCGGAGCCGATTTGACTTCGTTATTGAGGACAATAGCGAGGAAGTCGTTAATATGTTCGCCGGTTGCCTTGCCGAAACGAGCCGAACCGCCTGAGGTCAAAGAGAAATCTATTTGGTAATTGGCGCTGCCGGTGGCGCTCGGTATGGCGCTGGCGTCGCGCATATCAAGCCCGGTTATCACCGGATTCTTTTCGAGAATGACAAAGCCTTCGCTGGCGCTGCCATCGCTGCTCCTATCCCGATAGGGCAGAACCTCATAAGGTCCGCCAGCCTGTGCTTTCATGGCATTGTCGGCAGCTTCACGAGTCGGGAAGGGAATTTGTGTGCCTTTGGCAACCAGTCGCAACTCTAAGTTGGAATCGGCGTTCAGGGTATTTTTGACGCGCTCCGGGTCATCAATGCCGGGCATCTGCACGAGGATTTGATAACTTCCCTCGCCGCCGTGACGTTGAATGGTCGGTTCGGTAACGCCGAAGGCATTAACGCGCTGGTCAATAATTTCTCTGGCAAGGTCGGTCGCCCGATTGCGTTCAAGATTTTGCACCGAACCCTCAAACGAGAAGACGATACTGTTGCCGGTCGCTTTCCCGGTCCAGCCGCGTCCTTCGGGAGTGCCGCGATTGAAGTCCGTCTCCAGTTCGTTGATGATTTCGGAACTCTTTGAGGAATCGGGAAGGGTGACGGTAATCGTGTCAACCGTGTTGGTGACTTCGTTGAATTGCCAGCCTTTTTCATTCATCTTGGCACGGGCAGCGTCGGCATTCTTGGCAGTAATGCCTTTGATAACATCATCGGTCTGCACTTGCATAACCAGATGTGTGCCGCCTTTGAGGTCAAGCCCCAGATGAATGTTATCTTCAAGATTTTGTTTAACTTGCGTCCAACTGGTGAAATCTCTAAGGGCAGGTCGGCGGTTATGCGGCATAAAGACCACATAAAGCCCGCCAAACGTGACCAGCAGTATAATAAGAACTCGTGTACGAATCTTCTTTGACATAAAAGCGTCTTTTCTACAATGAAATTACTTCGCCGGCTCCGGCTCTTTCTTCTCTGCTTCCTGCAACCCGGTAATGGCGCTGCGTTGAATCTCGATAGAAACCGACTGGGCGATTCTAAGTAAGATAATATCCTCTTTTTCGCGCACGGCGACAATCGTGCCGAGAATGCCGCTTGAGGTGATGACCTTATCTCCGGCTTTCAACGCCATCAGCAAAGCGTCACGCTCCTGCGCCGCCAGTCGCTGGCGTCGTTGTTGCGGGCGAATGATGAGCAGATAGAAGACGCCGAAAATGAGGATGAAGGGAAGTAACTGGACTAACAGCGCACCCAAACCACCGCCCGGTTGCTGCCCTTGGATGAGCGAAAGAATACTTGAGATTGTTTCTGTGTTCATTGCTAAGGTAACGGTTTGATGCTTTCCGTTAATTAAGAGGTTTCTCTCCCGTCGGTTTTGTTATTGAAGTTGACTTTCAATCTACGCCGCGTGAAAGTTCGTCTGTATATGATGACTGGAACTCCTTGAAAGCATCAAGCGAAATAGCTTGCCTGATTCGCCGCATCATGTCAAGGTAGAAGCTGATGTTGTGCTGCGAGCTAAGGACGGACGCCAGTATCTCGCCACTCATATAGAGATGGCGAATATACGCCCGCGAATAGCGTTGACAGGTCGGGCAGGCGCACTCTTCATCAAGCGGGCGCTCATCGTCTTTATAACGGGCATTTTTGATATTCAAACGCCCGCGACTGGTAAAGAGGTTGCCGTTTCGGGCATTGCGCGTCGGCATTACGCAATCGAACATATCCACGCCCTGGGCGACGGCTTCTACAATGTCTTCAGGTGTGCCGACGCCCATCAGATAGCGCGGGCGATCTATGGGAAGTTGCGGCGTAATATGATGAATGACGGAATACATCACCTGTTTATCCTCGCCGACAGAAAGCCCGCCGATGGCGTAACCGTCAAAACCGATTTCGAGTAGTTCATGCAAACTCTGCTCGCGTAAATCGAAGTACATACTGCCTTGATTGATGCCGAAAAGCGCCTGAATGTGGTTGACGATAGCGATACCGGCTTCCTGCGCTGCGGTTGGATTTTCATGCAGGTTGTCGAGATATTCTTTGGAACGCCTTGCCCATCGTGAAGTCAATGCTAATGAAATCTTTGCCTGTTCGCGGGTCGCCGGATAAGGCGTGCATTCGTCGAAACTCATGACAATATCGGAGCCGAGCGCGGCTTGAATCTCCATTGACTTTTCCGGTGTCAAAAAATGGCGCGAGCCGTCTATGTGCGATTGAAACTGTACGCCTTCTTCGCTGAGTTTGCGTAGCGGGCTAAGGCTAAAGACCTGAAAGCCGCCGCTATCGGTCAAAATGGCGCGATTCCATGAAATGAACTGATGCAGCCCGCCGAGTTGATTGATGAGCGTATGCGTCGGGCGCAGATAAAGATGATAGGTATTGCCGAGAATAATGTCCGCACCCATCGCTTCGAGCATCTGTTGAGTCAAGGCTTTGACCGAGCCTTGTGTGCCGACAGGCATAAAGACCGGCGTTTCAATGATGCCATGCGAGGTTGCGATGCGCCCGGTTCGCGCCCGCGTTGCCGAATCGTTAGCCGTTACTTCAAACGAAAACTCTTTCTTCATCTCTGTTCTGCCGGTTTATAACCCGGACGAGCGCGAACCTTTGCGCCCGGTCTGGAAACTCTTACTTGTATGCGACGGTCTTCGTCGCTTTTATCATCCGGCGGATAGTAACCGAGCAGATACTGTTTTCTCAACTCATCGGCGATACGGGCGAATGCCGCTTGCAAATCGGTAAGCTCATCAGCGCGTTCGACTACGCCGCCGGAGAGTCGCGCTAACTCGAAGAGGTACTGGTCAGCTTGTCGGTAGGTCTTATCGAGTTCGCGCCGCGCTTCCTCAAGGCTGGCGGGCGCGGTTTTTGATAAAGATGCGGCTGGATTGCTGTATCTTCTTTCCAGTTTGCGCTCGACATCGGGGCGCGTGCTGTAACGGATGGGATAGACCAAGACATCTTCACTTTCGGCGATGGCGGCAAGCGTGTCTTCCTCATCAATTTCAGAACTGGCGTTGTCAATGCCGTCGCTAAAGAGAATCACCGCTTTGCGACCTTCGATGTCATGCAATCGTTCCCAGATGGCGGTGTAGACGGCTTCGTACACTTGCGTATATTCACCCGGTTGAATGCGGGAAATGGCGCTTCGCAGAGTCTCTTTGTTATTCGTCAATTCACACAGAATGCCGACGCTATCGTTGAACTCGACAATCATCACTTTGTCGGCGGGACGCAGATTTTCTACGAAGGCGAGCGCCGAGGCTTTAATCTGTGATAACTGTTCTGTAGTTGAGCCGCTTGAATCAATCAGCAAGGCAACATTGAAGGGAATTTCCGTCGTGCCAAAAAAGGTGATTTCCTGTAGTCTGCCATTCTCATAAAGTTTGAAATCCTCTTTTTTAAGATTGGTCAGGTAACGCTCACCTTCATCTTTGACGATGACCGGAACCTGTACCAAAGTTGTCCTGAGTTTTACGGGTTCATCTTCGGTTTTCTGTTTCTCCTGCTGCATCTCTTGAGCCGGAGACGGCAGGATTTGAAAGACCAAAGACAGGGTGATAAAGAGAGCGATGCGAAAAGCGAGACGATTCATAAGCCAACCTCATGGGGCGACAAATTTTCGGGGCTTGGTTGCCTGTACGTCCGACGCACAATAATTATGTTGCCTTGATTGTGAAAGGCTTGCAAGCGCCTTCTTTGTTACGGGTGAGATTGTTTATTCTGCGCCTTGCCCGTAAACTAAGGGGCATCTAAAAGCAGTACAATAAAATAGAGGAATAATGGAAACTATGAAACAAGCACTACAAGGCATTCGCGTCCTTGATTTATCACGGATGTTGCCGGGACCTTATTGTACGATGATGCTTGGCGATTTAGGTGCAGAAGTCATCAAAATTGAAGAGATAAAAGGTGGCGACCCGACACGCCATTCACCGCCAAAGATTGGCACACAGAGCGCCGCTTTCCGGCAAATCAATCGCAATAAAAAATCCATTGCCATTGATTTGAAAAGCCAGGAAGGGCGCGACATCTTTTTGAAGTTAGCGGCTACGGCTGATGTGGTGATGGAGCAATTTCGCCCTGGTGTGGTTGACCGGCTTGGCATCGGTTATAAAGAGGTTTCCGAAATCAATCCGCGCATCGTCTATTGTGCCTTGACTGGCTTCGGACAGGACGGACCGCACCGTGACCGTAGCGGACACGACTTGAACTATCTGGCATTGTCAGGGGTATTGGGCTTGACGACAGATGAGCGCGGCAAACCGGCGATGTCCGGCATTCAGATAGCCGATCTTGCCGGTGGCATGATTGCCGGTTTTGGCATTTTGGCGGCGCTCTTAGCCAGAGAACGCACTGGACGCGGGCAGTATGTAGATGTCTCGATGTTCGATGTGATGGTTTCGATGTTGCCGATAGCCGCATCGCATCAATTCGCCGGTAAGCGTTATGAAGTCGGCGATAAGTTTGTGCTTTCCGGCTCATATCCATTTTATAACGTCTATGAAACCAGCGACGGCAAGTATATGACGCTCGGCGCATTGGAGCCGAAATTCTGGGCGAACTTCTGCAAAACCGTTGCGCGAGAAGATTTAGTTGATAAACAATTTTCCGAAGGCGAGGCAAAAGCGCAATTGTTTGCAGAAGTGACAAGCATCTTCAAATCGCGCAGCCGGGATGAATGGATTGAGGTGATGCGCGACGCCGATTGTTGTTGTGAGCCGGTGCTGTCACTCGGCGAAGCGTTCGACCATGAACAATCCAAAGCGCGACAGTTGGTGCAGGAGATTTCGACGGCGACCGATGGCGTATTGAAGCAGCTTGGCTTTGCTTATAAGTTGAGCGACACGCCGCCGCGTATCAATACAATGTCGCCTGAACTCGGCGAACAGACAGACGAATTGCTGACTGAAATCGGCATTAACATTGGAGAGCAGGCGCGGCTAAAATCGGAAGGCATCGTACATTGATGATTGCCGTCCTTATACATCTTTGAGCGTTGTCGAAATAAGGAAAGGCTGAATGAATCGAGATCAAAATTCATCGCAGAGGCTTGAGAGAGCAGAGCCATCGCAGAGTAGAGGAATAACATTTTATTGTACTATCCTGTTTAGTTTTCTCTGTGCGATCTCTGTGTCTCCGTGTCTCTGTGGTGGAAACTCTGTCTTTATCAGGTTTTCCGTATTATCGAAATCGTAAAACAATTTCATTACCATTGGAGCATTTTATGGACTACACATTGACAGAAGAACAGGAGCAATTACGGCGACTTGTTGAAGAGTTCGCGGTACGTGAAGTAAAGCCCTATCTGGAAAAGAATGGCAAAGAAGAATTCCCATGGGCGATGTTTCGCAAACTCGGCGAACTTGGTCTGGCGGCGATTCCATTCCCAACAGAATATGGCGGTGGCGGACTCGACTATATGAGTTACTCGCTGGCTCTCGAAGAATTCTCGCGGCTGGGTACGTCGCTTGGGGGCGTTCTGGCGGTTCACGGCTTGCCGCAACTCATCATCAACAAATTCGGAACCGAAGAGCAAAAGCAGAAGTACTTGCCCGCTATGGCACGTGCTGAACTGCTCGGCGCATTTGCTTTGACCGAACCGCACGCTGGTTCCGATGCACAGGCGATTATCACCCGCGCCGAACTCAAAGGCGACAGCTACGTTTTGAACGGGCAGAAAATCTGGATTACGCATGGCGGTCTTGCCGATGTCTATTTGGTCATGGCAGTGACCACAAAAGGCATCGGCTCGAAAGGCATCAGCGCGTTTATTGTTGAGAAAGAGACACCGGGATTGTCATTCGGCAAACGGCTCAGACCGATGGGGTTGCCGCATCACACCTGCGAAGTCTTTTTTGAAGATTGTGCGATTCCAAAAGCCAATTTGATTGGCAATGAAGGCGACGGTTTCAAGGTGGCGATGACAGCACTGGATTCCGGGCGCATCACAGTTGCCGCTACATCGGTTGGACTAGCACAAGCGGCGTTTGATTATGCGCTGCGCTACACGATGGAACGCAAAGCCTTTGGCAAGCACATCGGCGAATTTCAAGGCATTCAATTCATGCTTGCCGATATGGCGGCGGCAGTTGAATCGGCGCGATTGGTAATGCGAAAAGCGGCGTATCTGCGCGACAGAGGTTTGCCATTCAATATCGAAGCCTCGATGGCGAAATTACTGGCGACCGATGCGGCAATGAAAGTATCCACCGATGCCGTGCAGATTTACGGCGGCTATGGCACAAGCGAAGACTATCCGGTACAGGAATTGTTCCGTGAAGCCAAAATCGGTCAGATTGTCGAAGGCACAAATCAAATTCAACGAATGCTCATTGCCCGCGAGTTATTGAAGAAACTACGTCAGTAGATGCTGAGGGCGTAAAATTATATGGACTTTTCACTAACCGACGAACAACAGCAGTTCATGAAATCGCTGAGAGCATTTCTAGTGAATGAAATCATGCCGCACGCGGCAGAGATGGACAGAACGGAAGAATTCCGCCGCAACAATCTCAAAGCGCTGGCTGAGTTCGGCTATCTGGGGTTGAACTTTCCTGAAGAGTATGGCGGCGCAGGGGCAGATTTCCTGACCTCAACAATGGCTGGCATAGAGCTTTCTCGCGCCTGTCCGTCAACTGCGTTATCATCTGGCGCGAGTGTCGCTTTATGCGGTTATCCGATTTTGAAACATGGCACAGATGAGCAACGCCGCCGTTATTTACCGAAATTAATTTCCGGTGAATGGATGGGCGCAATGGCGCTCACGGAGCCGGGAGCCGGTTCTGACCTTGCTGGCATCAAAACTCGTGCGGAACGTCGTGGGGATAGGTTTATCGTCAATGGCACAAAGACTTATATCACTAATGCCCCGATAGCCGATTTGATTATGACCTTTGTGACGACCACAGGGGCAGAAGGCAAGCCGGCATATAGTCTGTTACTTATTGAGGGCAATGCAAAAGGGCTGTCATGCGGGCGCAAGCTGGAAAAGATGGGCGTCAGAGGTTCGCCAACCGGCGAGTTGTTTTTTGAGGAGTGCGAAGTCCCGGCAGAAAATCTGCTTGGCGCAGAGCATAAAGGCTTTCCCCTGTTAATGCGCTGTCTGGCATATGACCGCGTTGGCATGGCGGCATTCTGTCTAGGCATCGCTAAAGCCAGTCTCGATGAAGCTATGGCTTATGCGACGACGCGCAAATCATTCGGCAAAACGCTTGCCGAACATCAGGCAATCAGTTTCAAACTGGCAGAGATGAAGGCGGAAATAGATACGGCGGAATTATTGATTTTGCGGGCAGCGTGGTTGCACGATCAGGGGCATGACGTAACGACAGAAGCCTCGGTTGCCAAGTTATATGCTTCGGAAGCGGCGAAACGTGCTGCTGATTGTGCGGTACAGATTCATGGCGGCGCGGGCTATTTCCGCGATTATCGGGTTGAACGGCTCTACCGCGATGCCAGACTGTGCGAGATTGGCGAAGGCACAAGCGAGATCCAACGAATGATTATTGCTCGCTCGATTTTAGAGTAAAGCGGCGCTGATTGGTTGTAGTGAGTTATTTTCAAAGCTTATGCTCTGCGGATAATCTCTATCATTTCCGAGATCCTTGTTACTTTCACTCGCGGGCGGCTTTGTTCTGCGCCTCTTGCCGATTCGTGGGCGTCAAGCCGCTTCCACTCTTCATAATTGACATAATCAACGCCGCTTGCTTTCAGAAAATCTATCATCTTTTGCGGGTCACGGTTCTCGTCAGCAATACCTTCTAAATTCGGCAGGTCTGCCATCATGGAAACAACGGTTGCCGCTGAATCCTGACGGTTTGTGCCGATTACGCCCGATGGTCCGCGCTTTGCCCAACCGACGACATATTCGCCCGCGACCACTTCGCCGCCAACTCCTTGCGTTACGCGCCCAGCGACATTCGGAATTTTGAGGGTTTTGTCATCGAACGGTACATCGGGAAGCGGGACGCAACAATACCCGACGGAGCGTAAAACCATGCCTGCATCGAGGGTTTCATAAACGCCGGTTCCTTTGGCTTTCATGCCGCCGCTGCCATCCGGCACAAGTTCGTTTCGTTCAATGCGGACGGCGGCAACTTTGCCATTCTCGCCTATCACCTCAACTGGCGAGACGAGAAAGCGAAAGTGCATATGGCGCTCGCCTATCTGATCGGTGCGGGCGGCAAAATCGCGCAGCACGCTCAGATTTCGTTCTGCCATTTTGTCGTTAAGCGGGATGACTTGGTTTTCCAATTCCTGCGGGTCAACGATAACTTTCACGCCTGCGAGTTTACCAAATTCACGCAGTTCCGGCGTTGTAAACGCTGCCTGTGCCGGACCGCGCCGACCAAGCATGACAACTTCGCGTACCTGACTTTCCCGCAAGGCTTCCAGCGCGTGGTCGGCAATATCGGTCTTTGCCAGTTCATCGGGTGCAGTCACCAGGAGTCGCGCCACATCCATCGCCACGTTGCCATTACCAACGACAATGACACGCTCGCAGGACAGGTCGACTTCAAAATCCCGGTAATCAGGATGCCCGTTATACCAGCCGACAAATGCCGTCGCCGGATAACTGCCCGTCAAATCTTCGCCCGCGATGCCCATCTTGCGGTCAGCCTGTGCGCCGACGGCATAAACAATCTGATCGTAAAACTGCTTCAGGTCGTCATGCTGAATATCGCTTCCAAAGGTGACATTGCCAAAGTAATGAACGCTTGTGTGTTCAGCCAGTTTGTCGTAAGTGCGTGTCACCGTCTTCATGGATTCGTGGTCAGGCGCAACGCCGTCGCGCACCAAGCCATACGGGGTAGGGAAACGATTGAAGAGATCAATTGTCGAGTAAAAGTTTTGCTGTTTCAGCAACGCTTCAATAGCATAAAAGCCTGCCGGTCCAGCGCCAATGACGGCGATTCGTGCGGGTCTTGCTTGGCTGCCAATTGGTTCAGACATAATCGTTAATAGAAGAAGTGCATACGAAATCGCAAAACGATAAGAATGTCAAGAGCAGGGCAATCGCCGCCTCTCTTTTTCTAAATTTTCAAACGCTCAGGCAAATTCCAACTCTACAGGCGAAGGAATGATTCCGGCTTGGTGAGCGCGTTCGAGCAGTAGCTGAACTGCTTTGCGCCCGCGTTCGCCGTAATCAATCGTATAATCATTAACGTACATCCCGACGAATTTATCAGTCAGGCTTTCCTCCATGCCACGCCCGTACTTCATGCTGTGGCGAACCGCAACCTCACGGTTTGCCAAGCCATACTCGATTGATTCGCGCAGCAGATTCGAGACTCGTTGAATTAACTCGTTGCCTAGCGATTTCTTGATTGCGTTACCACCTAGCGGCAAGGGCAAGCCGGTTTCCTGCATCCACCATTCGCCCAAGTCAACTACTTTATTGAAGCCTCGCGCTTTGTAGGTCAGTTGTCCTTCGTGAATTAACAAGCCGGCTTCGACTTCGCCACTGTCTACGGCATCCATAATCTTGTCGAAAGGGATTTCAACAGTCTCTACGTCACCTAAACAAAGGCGTAGCGCCAACGCCGAAGTCGTCATCTTACCGGCAATAGCAATCGTTTTCGTTTTGGCTTCGTCCAGTGTCATCGGTTTGCGCGAGATAAGCAACGGTCCGTAATTGTTGCCCATGGAAGCGCCGGAGGTGAGCAGAGCATAATCGTTTAAGACATAAGCGTAGGTATGAATCGAAACGGCGGTGACATCGAGTTCGGCATTCAGAGCGCGACGATTGAGGGTTTCAATATCTTGAATAATATGACGAAAGGTTAAATTGCCGGTGTCAATCTTTTCAGCCGCCAGAGCATAAAACATGAAGGCATCATCCGGGTCCGGGCTGTGTCCAAGCGTAATTTCTCTCTTATTCATTATAAAAGTCTGTCTTATCTCCTTTTTTGTCTATTCCAATTTTGGACTATAACGGCGGCGCTTCGCTCTCGCAAGCAGGAGAGGGTTTCTATACTTCCATCGGGCGTGTACCTCTTGCCACTGAAAAGACGCCCATGACATTGCCGATATGAATTCGGCTGCCGTGCCGAAGCGGGAAGGGCGTTTGCAACGGTAGGCGTATCTTGCTCCCGTGTTCATAAACAAATGTGCCATTGCTGCTGCCGAGGTCTTCGATAAAGAAATGGTTGTCTTGTTGAAAAATGCGGGCGTGGCGGCGAGAGATGCAGCCGAAAACATCGAAGGCGGTTAGCTCAATTTCCGGGAAGATACCGGCGTTGCAATCTTCTCTGCCAATCAGACAAGTCTCTTTTTCTAATGGAAAAATGAGTTGGCAGTTATGGATGGAACTTTCAAAGAGAATTTGGGCAAAAACGGTTCGTGAAGAATGGTGCGAAGCTGGCAGGAAAGCGTAAGCATTGCCCGGGTTTTCAGCGAAAAAATTATTCTCAGGCGACGGCATGAAAGTTGGCGGCGATACAAAGGAATTGACATTCGGACGAATGGCTAACGGCTGTCCGCAATGGCGGCAATACTTTTTCGCTGCTCTTTCGATAAGTTCGCCGCAATGACGGCAATACTTTGGAAAAGATAAGAGCGATGAATTTGTCGGCAAGAGATTGCCGCAGCCGGGACAATAATCAATCACTGAGTTACAGTGTGGACATTCCATCGCCACTGCCCTCCACTTTCGCTGGTGTCGTGACAAACGCTCGTCCCGCCGTTATTATACCCAACTCTCGCAGCAAAAAACCAGATTGCAGAGAACCAATTCAGGAATAAAATGGAGTGAGTTATGACAGTTATTGAGCGAGTCACAGCGCGGGAAATTCTCGATTCACGCGGCAATCCGACAGTGGAAGCGGAAGTCACCTTATCAAGCGGCATTTGGGGACGCGCTGCCGTGCCGTCGGGCGCATCTACCGGCGAAAATGAAGCCCTTGAATTACGCGATGGCGACAAGAAGCGGTATCTGGGCAAAGGCGTTCAAAAAGCGATTAATAATATCAATAACACCATTGCCAAGCTGATTGTCGGACGCGATGCGCTGCTACAGGCAGATGTAGACGCGGCGATGATTGAAGCGGATGGCACGTCGAATAAGAAGAAACTCGGCGCAAATGCGATTCTTGCCGTGTCGCTGGCAACGGCGCGGGCTGCTGCCGATACCTTGGGCTTACCGCTTTACGCTTATCTTGGCGGCGTCGGAGCCAGAACCCTACCTGTACCATTGTTGAACATTATCAACGGCGGCGCACACGCTGACAATAACGTGGACTTTCAGGAGTTTATGATTGTGCCTGCGGGTTTCTCCAGTTTTTCGGAATCATTGCGGGCGGGTGTTGAGGTCTTTCACGCCCTCAAAGCGGTTCTGAAAAAACGCGGCTACGCAACCTCGGTGGGCGATGAAGGGGGCTTTGCTCCGAATGTGAAATCGAATGAAGAAGCCATCGAAATCATCCTCGAAGCCATCAATCAGGCGGGCTATAAAGCCGGTGAGCAGATTGCGCTGGCGTTTGATGTGGCGGCGAGTGAATTTTATGACAAAGGCAAGTATGTCTTTCACAAATCCGATAACTCGGTACGCACCTCAGAGCAGATGATCGCGCTTTACGAAAGCTGGCTCAATCAATATCCGATTGTTTCGATTGAAGACGGCTTGGCAGAATCGGACTGGGCGGGATGGGCAATTCTGACAAAAGAGTTGGGCAACCGTTTGCAACTTGTCGGCGATGATCTGTTTGTCACCAATGTTCACTATTTACGGCGCGGCATTCAGGAAAAAGTTGGTAATTCGATTCTCATTAAGGTCAATCAAATCGGCTCGCTTACGGAGACGCTTGACGCGATAGAACTGGCAAAGACCAGCCGTTACACCTCTATCATTTCGCATCGTTCCGGCGAAACCGAAGACACCTTCATCGCCGATTTAGCCGTTGCTACCAACGCCGGACAGATCAAGACCGGCTCTGCCAGCCGCACCGATAGAATGGCGAAATACAATCAATTATTGCGAATTGAAGAAGAGCTAGGCAGTGCGGCACGTTTTCCCGGCTTTGCAGCCTTCTCAAGCACCACCATCGAACGCTTTGAGAAACGCAAAAATGCTGCGAAGAAGTGAAAACTGGTTACCCATAAGTGAGGGAAGAGGCGAACTTGAGAAGCGGGTGTTAGAGTTCAAACTTTAGTTTGGTCGTAGCTTGATAAGCAAAAAAATACTGCGCTTCCTGACTTGATAATGCGACTACTGTTTGTAATATTTCGCGGTTCGTCATGACTTCTATAAGTCTGAATTTGAGCCTACAGCCAAACTAAAGTTTGAACTCTAACACCTGTAATGGATTTTATGTTGTTTGCTGATTTATCACTCGCACAGCGATTGGAAGGGCATGATGCGTTGTTGAATGTCTGGTATGCAGAAGTCTTACAACGCTTGAAGCCGGAATCCTTGCCCGCCAGCGAATCTATCGGCGGAGGAACAGTTGTCTATGTCGGCAATGAAAGCCCGTTGAGTCGCGCCGTTGGTTACGGGATGCACACGGAAGTAACGGGCGACGAGTTGGATGCTGTTGAAGATTTTTATCGTAGCCGTACCGCTTCTGTACAGATAGACCTTTGCCCGTTGGCGCACCCTTCGTTAATGAAATTACTTGGCGAGCGCGGCTATCAGTTCGCCGAGTTCATCAACATCTGGTATTTGCCATTGACCAATTATCAAGTACCTGCCTCTACAGGGAGAGTAGAAGTAGGAATCGTCAGTCAGGAAGAAGGGCAAATCTGGGCGGAGACCTTGACGAGAGGATTCAATACGCTGGATGAACACGCTGCCCTTGAAACCGATTTTTCCGTACCCTTCCTGAGTATGCCCAACACCTATTGTTATCTCGCCCGCCTTGATGGGCAAGCGGCGGGTGCGGGAACCTTGGCAATTCATGAGGGTTTAGCGGCATTGTTCGGTACTAGCACTGTACCCGCAATGCGAAGTCGAGGAGCGCAATCGGCTTTATTACGGGCGCGGCTTTCGTTCGCCCTTGAATCCGAGTGCCAGTTAGCCATGGTCGGCACGACGTCCGGCAGCAATTCTCAACGCAATGTCGAACGCATGGGCTTTCGTTTAGCTTATACCAAGGCGCAGATGATTCGGCGTTGGTAGTCCGGCTAAACGCTTTGCCAGTAACTATCGGCAGATGGTTTTCTCAAGGTGAAAATCGTGCCGCATTCATTACCGAACTGCCAATTAGTTAGGGCTTCAATCAAACTTGCTCTTGACCGGATATTTGCGATGCCGCGTCCCTTCTTCTCGGCTTTTTCCAGATCGAAACCGCAACCGTTGTCTTCAATCCGCAAGAGGAAATCGCCGTTCGCTTCCATCTTCGCAGCAAGGCGAACGTGCGTTGCCCCGGCGTGGCGCGAGATATTGTTGAGAACTTCCTGAGCGATGCGGTAGAGATGAATCTGCATGACCGGAGCGAGGTGCAAGTGTTCTTCCAACCCCTCTTCACAGTTGAATTCATAAGAAAATTTCTTATCCTCCGGCAGTTGTGAGACAGCGTTTGTCAATGCCCATTCGAGCGCCGCCGCCAGCCCGACATTTTCCAACACAGATGGGCTGAGGTCTTCACAGATGCGCCTGATTTCTGCCGAGACAGATTCAATCTCGCCGCGAAATTGCCCCGGATTGACGGCTTTATCAGCATTCTCCTCGACGGGCAGCCGGTCTGACAGAATCATCAGCCGCCGCAAGTCTGCCAGCGTTTGGTCATGTAAATCGCGGGCGATGCGGCGGCGTTCGGTTTCGGTCTCATTGGCAAGTTGCATTCGCGTTTCTGCGAGTTGTTGATTGGTCGTCGCCAGCGTTGTATTGGTTCGCGTCAGTTTCGAGTTTTGCCGATAGCCCCACCAGATGGCGGCAAGGGCGAGCAGCAAAAGCAACGCCAGCGCCGAAGAAGCAAAGGGGAAAGGCGCTCGCTCAACCGTAAAATTGAGTTTTGCCGGTGCAGATGCGAGTAAATCGCCCGTAAAAGCCTGGCAGATGAGCGAGTAACTGCCACTTCGCAAATCGCGCATCACCATCTGTGAATCGGCGGAGAATTTCTGCATGATAGTTTTGCCCGCTTCATCCTGCAAAGTGAAGGCGTATTGAAACTGTTTCGGAAAGGTTCGGCTGCTGATTGCCGCCACATCAACGAGCAGGCTGTTCTGCGGATATTCGAGGCGTATGCCTGATTGTAATTCCTGCTCTGTATAGATGCGATTGCTACTGACGCGAGAGAGGATAACGGTGGGCGCAATTCTCCCCGGCGCATACTGAACAATGCCGGTATTGGTTCCGATAAACAGGCTGTGATGATTGGCGGCGTCACGCGCTTGTAACAAAGCGAAGGTCTTTTGCGACGGCAACCCCTGTTCGTTATCGTAGTGAGCAAGATACGGCTCGCCGCTATCGGTAAGCAGGACTTTGAATAACCCATTGCCTGCCGTAGCGCACCAGACCGCGTTGGCTGCTTCATTATCCTGTACTGCCAGCGCCGGGATGATGTGTTTGGCGTCGGCTTCTTTAAGAACTTCAATCAATCTGTTCTGCGCCAGAGCAAACAGCCCTTTATTGGTGGCAAACCATAAGCTGCCGTCTGCGGTTTTGGTAATTGACCAGACCGCTTTATCGCTGAGCGGCGCAAGCCTGTCGTCGGTGGTGATTCGAGCGCCGTCAAAGCTGCGGACTCCGGCATCGGCTGTGCCAATGAGCAGGCGGTTATCGCTATCGGCAAAGAGACTGACGGGTTGAAGTGTAGCCATGCTGTTCTCGCCATTGATAAGAACGCTGCTTGTCTCTTCGATTCTTTCAATGCCACGCCCGAAAGTTGCCGCGTACATTCGATTCTGAAATCGGGCAAGCGACCGGATGCTGTCATTCGTGGTTGTTTCCAGTCGCGCAAATCTGCGACTGCCGGTAAGATATTCGTCCGGCATTGGACGGGAAATCGTTTCGCCGCGATAGAGTCCCGATGCTGTGCCAACATAGATGCGCCCCTGCGGGTCTTCATTCAAACAGTGAATCGTTTTTCCGCTAAAGAATTTGACTTCGTGCCATTGAGACTCTGAGCGCACGAAAAGCCCGCGATTGCTGCCGCTCCACACCAACCCGTCGCTTGATTGAAAAAGGGTGCGGACAAAATTGCTCTCCGCATTTGCCGACAACGATTCAACGCGCATGGCCTTCGGGTCGTAGCGGCAAACACCTCTATCCGTGCCAAACCAGACGACGCCTTCGCGGTCAACAAAGACTGTATAGATATTGTTTGAACGCAAACCACCTGCCGTATTTTCAAAGGTGAAGTGGGCAACCTCTTTGCCGTCTTTGATGAGAAAAACGCCGCGCTCCGCCGTGCCGACCCAAAGATTGTCGTCAGTACCGCTTCGCATAAATGTTACCGTTCCGGTGTCAACATTGAGCCTTGTTGAATGCTGTGAATCGTCGCTGCGATAGATGCCGCCGTCGCCGCGCAAATTCCTTGCTCCGAAATAGAGATGCTTGTCCGCATCGTTGGCAATGGTTTCGATAAAGAAGGGGCGCGGCTGTGAGAGAATCTCTTTGATGTCGTTGCCTTCGATTGCCAGCAATCCGCGCCCGCGACTGCCAATAAGCATGGTTGTCTCGTTCGCGTAGGCAATGCTGGTTAAAGGCAACGGCGTTTGATTGGCTCCGGTATTGAGCAACGGCTGTTCCTGTGGCGAGATAGTGGCGAGATGACGCGGCGCGGCGGCGAGCGAATAGGTAAAGATATAGCCTTGTTCACTAACGAGCGCCACGTCGCGCCCAATGGCGATGGCATTGATAGCTTTGCCCTGCGTTTCAACAAGCGGCTCAATGCGTTTGGTTATGGTGTCGCTTTGGATGCGAAATGCGCCATTCTCTGTGCCAACCCAGAGCGTTCCAGAGCTATCCACCGTCAAGGTACGAATGCGGGCGGTTGATACCTCTGCAAAGCCTGACTTCTCTATCCGCCGACCATCATAATTTGCCAGCCCGCTATCCGTGCCGAACCACAGCAACCCGTCAGGAGTCTGCGCGATAGCGCGAACCTGGTCAGACGGCAAACCGTGAAAGAGGCTGATTGCGCCCCATTGATGCAGATTGACGGGGGCAAGTGAGGATTGATTTTGTGCAGCAACCGCAGGCGCAACACTCAGCAGGATGATAACGAAGCGGCAGAGGTGAGGTAAGAAAGTTCTCTCAGGCATGGGTACAAAAACAAGGCAATTCACCGTTTCTCTGAAAATCGTTTGCGGTCACGTTCAATCCAATGCTCTAAATCGCTTGCCGATTTTTCCAGTTCATCGCTGTTAATGAGACCGCGTCGCAGGGCTTCAAAGAAAGCCCGTGTCCGCACATTATAAGCCAGCTTATCATACGTCTCATTTTCGGTTCCGGTTGGCGACGAGATAAAGAGCTTTTCATATAGCGTTGCCAGACGGCTTTCAACACCACGTAAACTGAGACTGCATTTTCGCGCAATCGCCCAATTCGATAACCCCATCGCCAGATAATACAACGCTTCGGCTTCAAATTCGGTGAGCAACGGACGCTTGAAAGAATCTTTAAACGCCGGGTCAATCATATCCGCGCCATCTTCGAGAACGGCGGCAACAAAGCGTATAAAGCGGGTTTCAGGATTGTTCTTATCAATAAATCCATACGCCGGAGCCGGTTTTACAGCTTTGACCAGTTTGCGAATTTCATTGATATAGACTTCGTGCGGAAACTGCGTCCAGAAGATGATGCGGGCGGAAGGGAAGGCTTTCCAGATTGCCCGCGCCGCTTTCACACCTGATAGTCTGGGCATCTGAATATCCATTACACAAAGCGAAGGCTTATGGGCGAGCGCCAGTTCAATCGCCGCTTCGCCATCAGCAGCTTCAAGTACGGGCAAGTGTTTGGCGAACTCGCGTTCCAGAAGTTCACGCACATACCGGCGTTGCGCCACATTATCTTCTGCTATCAGTATCGGCATAAATGTAGAAAAGTTGCTGCCGGATGTCAGAGGTCAGAGGTTAGCAGCAAAGCAAAGTTTGCCAACATCTCAAGTCTGACATTCAGCATTTGTAGTATTACCCTCTTCGAGTTAAAGAATCAATGTGGACAGCCACAGTTTCGCGGCGCGTACCTGCCTCAACCAATGACCGCAGTATGCACATTCTGTAACTGTTGACCTTCGCGTAACCCTGATGGCGGCGCTTGTGGATAATGAGCGCAAATGTTCAAAACCATCACCGCACAATTTGGTAGAGCGCGAACCCTGTTGCTGAACGGCGTTCTGATTGCCGGATTACTTGGCGTTTTTGTCTGGTTCACGCAGCCGAAAAAGCCGCGAGTCTGGAGCGTAGGCGAATTGCCGGTTGCTTTTTGGGCATGGCAAAACGACGCACCCAATCAATCGGATGTGCGGAGAGCCATAGATTCTTTGAATGCCGGAGCTTTATTCATTCGCGCCGGACAGATTGATTTGGAGAGGTCGAAGCTGAGAAGAATCAGGGAAGTGCAAGGCAAGTTGCCGCGAGGTATTGACCTGCATCTCGTTTATAACGCCACGCGGTCAATGCTTGCTGAGTTTGAAAATTTGAAAATGGATGACCTTGCTGAGGTCTTAGCTAATACATTTCAGGACGATTGCCAACGGGCGCGGCGCGACGGGGCGTTGGTTGTGGGCTTGCAACTTGATTTCGATGTGCCGACGCGACTGCTGCCGCGCTATACAAAACTGATAAAATCTTTGCGCGAAAAACTCAAATCGAATGCTCAGGTCTCGATAACCGGATTGCCAACCTGGATGAGTTCTGCCGATTTGCTAAAAACGCTTAATGAAGTTTCGTTCTGGATTCCGCAATTCTACGGCGCGACGATTCCTGAACGCCTTGACCTTATCACGCCGATTGTCTCGCCTGACCTGACGGGCGATTTCGTTGAGAAGGCGCGAAAGCTTAAACGCCCTTATTACGCCGGACTGGCTGCTTATGGTTATGCAATTCACTATTCCAGACAGGGAAGACTGATTGAAGTGCGCGGCGATTTGCCGCCAGCGTTGGTGGCGAATGATGCGAGATTTGAACTCGTCGAACGCCGTACCTTTGATGCTGACAATAAATCGAGCGCCTGGCGGTATGTCTATCGCGCCCGTACCGATGCCGTAATTGATGGCTTGATGATGCGAGCCGGTGAATCTCTAATGCTCGATGTGCCGGGTGTTGAATTACTGAAAGAATGTGCGCGAATGGTGCGCGAACGCGGCGGCGAGAACCTGCTTGGGCTATGTATTTTTCGTCTGCCCGGTGCGGACGACACTACGAATCTGAGTCTGCTTGAAGTCAAAAGCGCCTTGCAGGAAGAAACGACTTTGCCAAAAGCGCAGATTGTCGGGGAATGGAATGAGCAAGAGCAAACCCTGACGTTGAAGATTTCCAATAGCGGAATGGTATCAACGCCGTTGGGCGATGAGGCAATGAGAATTGATTTGCCTGTCCCCGAAGGCAGTATCAAAGAACT
>Ga0187894_10001519_pt1 | contig 29672 bp, 32 predicted proteins | sample GBC1701081metaG_FD_136650 | JGI IMG/M metagenome (GOLD analysis project Ga0187894, IMG submission 136650) | White microbial mat communities from a lava cave in the Kipuka Kanohina Cave System on the Island of Hawaii, USA - GBC170108-1 metaG ...
AGACCAGGCGTTGTGGATGGGGAGGCCGTACATGACGGGTCCCCCTTGGGTGTGCATCTGCACCTGGAGGATGCCGTTTTGGCGCTCCATGTTAAAGTAGGTGGCGTATTTCTCCCGGTAGTCCTCGAACCGGGGCCGGCGCACGAAGCCCAATCGCTTCTCGGACGCCCGTGCGTTGGGCCGTTCGTCAGTGTGCGTACTCATACGTCTATCCTCCTCTGAACATAAGCCCTGTCAGGCCGCGACGGCCTCCACAGGGGTTAATTCGGTAGTCAGTGAATCCATGATGTACGCTTCTTCCTGAGGTACGTTGGCGCCCGTCACGGAGAGACGAGGGCCGCTTGCAAAACTGCCGAGCGACTATGCGTAAAGGCACATAAGCTGACAATGCCCTGATGAGCATCTAGACGAACTTGCGGATCAACGCAGCATAGCGGTCCAGTACAGGCCGTTGTCTGTCGGGGCTCGCCGGCGAGATCATAAACAAGATGCGATTAAAGCCGAACTTCACCAGCTCCCCAATCCGGGTCTCGATCCCGCGCGGAGCCATTTCCTCGGCCGTCAGTACGCTCAGATCGAACCGATCTCTGGCTTGCCCGCGCCGTGCGGCTTCAGTGCGGATTGCCTCGACCCCGCCCGCCAAGTCGACCCCCGCGTCTACGGGAAACCAGCCGTCGCAATACTCGACGACCCGCTGGGGAACCCACTTCGACCACGCTCCCAGGAGTACGGGCGGTCCGCCTGCTTGCACGGGCTTGGGCCAGCACCAGAGGGGATCGAAATCCACGAATTTGCCGTGGTACTCCGCGACATCTTTCGTCCAGATTTCTTTCATCGCGAGGATACGCTCGCGTGTGACTTTCCACCGATCCTTGAACTCGACGCCATGATCGGCCATTTCTTCAGCGTTCCATCCGGCGCCGATGCCAAACAGGAATCTCCCGTTCGCTACCCGATCGAGACACGCGATCATCTTGGCCAGGTTTATTGTATTATGTTCGGGCACCAGGCAGACCGACGTGCCCACTTTGAGCCTTTTCGTGACTGCAGCCGCGGCGGTGAGGCCAATGAACGGATCGAAGAATCGCTTATAGAACTCGGGGAGTTCGCCGCCCATGGGAAACGGGCTCTTGCGACTGGTCGGAATATGCGAGTGTTCACCGAACCACAGCGACTCGAATCCGTGGGCTTCCGCCCACAACCCTAGCTCCGCCGGTTGCAGTGAATACTCTGTCGGAATTGTGACGATACCGAAGTCGGTCATTGCTCATCCCTCCTTATTGGTGAAGTCAACAAGGGGCCGCACAAGCAGTGTGAAAATGTGGTTCGGGTACTACTGTCCGCTACACCGTTAAGGGCGCAGGACGCAGTTCCTTCAACGCCGGCATCACCTCCTTGGCAAAGAGCCGCATGCTCTTTTCCGCTGTAGCCATGGGCACGGACCCGTACTTGAAGATAAACATAATCTCGTCAGTGCCGAAGGCGTTGGCGAGCTCGGTGGCACGCTTGATCACCTGATCCGGCGTACCCCACGGATGGCTCCGGTAGAAGGCTTGCCGGAAGGGAGAGGCATCTTGACGCAGCGCGTTCTGCAGCTCGCCATACTCCTTGTAGCCTTTGGTGCTCTGCAGATGCGTGCCCAGAAGCTCGTAGTGACGCAGCGCTGAATCGGCGTACTCGCTCATATACTGCTGGGCCCCGGCTTGGGCCTCGCTCTCCGTCTCCGCCACATAGGTCCACAGGGCGAGCTTCGTGTGACTCGGGCCATGACCGGCATTATGGCGCAGCTCTGCATACTGGCGCATGTTCGAGAGCGCCAACTCCAGGCTGGTGGTGGGAATCGTCAACGGGGGCACGCCATGCTTGGCAATGATCTCTACGGTCTGCGGGGTGCCGCCCGCACACCACACGTTCGCACTCAGGTCGTGGTCCGGTTGCGGCCGCAGATGGAGGCCATGAATATTGTAGAATTCGCCCTCGAAATCGCACTGACCCGTGGCTAACAATTGCCTGATCACTTGCAGCGACTCATCGAACCGCCCTCTCGCTTCGTTCTGATCGACGCCCATGCCCTCGTACTCACGGCGTCCGAGCCCGCGGCCAACACCGCAGATGATCTCGCGGCCGGGGCCAAGAAACGAGTCCAGCATATTGACGTCTTCGGCGACCCGTACCGGATTGTGCCAGGGCAGCACCACTACCATGGTGCCGAGATCCACGCGTGTGGTGATACCGGCGATATAGGTGAGATACTGCAGCGGATTGGTGACCATCGTATACGGGGTGAAGTGGTGCTCAATGGTCCAGACCGAATCGAACCCGGTTTCGTCAGCGATGCGGGCGATGTTGATTTCTTCGTTGAAGATCTCGCGATCCGACCGGACAGCGCGCTTGGGCACGGACTTGCCCTGTTCCTCCGCTTCGTAGCGGTCCCAGTCGTTGTAGTTCTGATTGAAGATGGTCGCCCCAATGCGCATTTCGCTCTGCTCCTTTTTTAATGATCGTTCTCTCTCGAAATTTGTTTCCCGGACTAGCTATCCGACCGCCACGTTGAATTCCCTGAGATGAGTTTCGTTCTTGGCACTCACTCTGATTTCGCCGAGCGTGTCGTGCACCAACATTTGCAGGAAACGTTCGACCCGCCGCCGGTCATCAACGCGATTTTTCCTTGCACTAATCCTGCCATACTGGGCCTCCTTCATCAGACAGTCGCTTGGCGTTGCGCGATGCATTGCCCGCCTCTCACGACCTTGCCTGGCCGGGCACCGGTGGCTGTGCCATTTTCTTGTATCACTTCGCCGCTCACCAGCGTGGCCACGTACCCTTGTGCTTTTTGCATCAGCCGCGGCATCCCGGCAGGCAAGTCATTGATCATTGATGGTGTGTCAATGCGCAGTACGGTGAGATCAATCAGATTCAGGTCCGCTTTCATACCGAGTTCCAGCGTGCCACGATCATACATACCGAACAGTCGCGCGGTATCGTGACTCTGTTTCTTGACGACAAACTCTATCGGTAGATGATAGCGATCGCCTTGAGCACAGTCCCGCACCCAGTTTGTGAGCATAAAGGTCCGTGCGCTGCCATCGCAGATGAAACGCATGTGCGCCCCGGAATCGCTCCCACCCATCACTGTCAACGGATGACTGAGCATTTCGTACAACGGATCACGATTCCTTTCCGCGTACCCGGCAATCGTGTACATCAAGAAGCTGCGGCCATCATTCTCTAACAACAAGTCATACACTGCTTCTTTTGGTGTACAGCCGCGATGTGCGGCAATCGCCGCGACGTTGTTCTGTGAGTCGGGGAAGTAATTCAGTGGCTGACCCATCGGGAACGTCATCTGCCACGCTGATGCCTGTTTGTAGAGCACTGATATGCCAGCAGTAGTCGGGTCTTCTTCTTGGAGGAGACTTCGGCGGACCTCGGGATTGCGCAAGGCTTGCATTTTCTCGGCATGGGGGAGATCCTTCAGTGGCGCATAGCTCGGCATATATTGGAAGGGATGTTCACCCTGGAAACTGAAGAGAATCGCCACTGGCCGCGCAAACACCTGCGGAATGATACACGCGCCGGCGTGGGTAGACGCCTCGCAACGCTGCAGCAAGTCGCGCCACACCTGAGGAAGAGGATTCGCTTGAGCAAGCAGGAAAGTAATCGGGCAACCGGTAAAACTTGGCCGTCCAGTGCCATCGACAATGGTTCCGCCGGTGATGATGAGATCATGCATGGTTGAAGCCTCTTTCTTTTTTCACTGTAAGTGAGAGATCGTCAAAAGTTATGGTTAATGAGAGGTTTTAGCGTTCTTCTGTTCTTTGTACGCGTTAGCGAAGTCTTCTAGGCTGAGGGTGCCGATAACCTTGAGGTCATCATCCAGCACTTCAAATAAGACTCCATCTTTTCCGCGTACACTGTAGAAGACCACTCCGCCCCATCTCCTGCGCCTTCTTGATGGGGATCGCCTGGAGGGCTGGAGGTGTAGCTGCCGACGGGACGCACCTCTTTGAGGCGCCCGTCGGGTTCATATAAACGATGCTCACCTTGCACAACCAGGGTGTTCGTGAGCGCGAGGTGGCGATGCAGAAAGATCTTCTCGTTGGCAGGAAATTTGAGAAGGACCCTCCTCTGTTCTCGTCTCTATCTATCACTTGGCAAAATTCCTCGCGCGGAGCTTGTGGTGAGCCAGTCGAACCACGCTCCTCCTCCTTCGACGAGTTTATCCTGAGCAGCGTCGAAGGACTCAGGACGGGCTTTATCAAAGAGAGCTTTTAGATTCCCTCCTTGTTTTGCCTCAATTATGACCGAGATAAAAGTTTTCCTACGGAAAGCATATAGCCACCCCGTTATTTCCTTGTCAAGAGAAATATTTTCTGTTAGACAATTTTCCGGCGGTAGATGAACAGGACCCTGGCTTTGAGGGGCGAAGGAGCACTATGACAGCCGTCGCGTATAAACTCAGCGCGGAGGACAAGCCCGCCGCCGTGTTATTGGAATTCTTCTACCCGTTTCATTACAAAGGCGGGATGGCGCTCGAAGATGCTTTACGCTGTGGGCAACTTTCGCGCAAGCAAGTGGCGATTCTGTGGCTCATTCGCTCCGAGGGCGAGCAGAGCAAGCGTATGCGCCGTAAGGATATCGAACGGTCGATCCAGACGTGGTTCGAGGTGAGTAGCTCGGCTATCACCAAAGCCCTCCAGAGTATGGCCCGTCCGCCGCTGAGTCTGGTGCAACTCCTTGAAGATCCGCACTCGGCCCGCGAAAAGCAAGTGCTGCTGACGCTGAAAGGGGAACGCTTTCTTGGCACGATGGTGGCGGAAGGGATCAAGTTTGAGCAGCGGATTGTGGATCAGCTCACGCCGGAAGAAGTGCGAAGCGGCATTCATTTTCTCCAGCGTGCCGTGGCCGTGCTGGAACAGACCCTCCCCCAGAACACTGGGCACAACGGCAGAAAACGATAGTCTGTCGTGGGGGCTTGTGTTACGGTCGATTGAGGGCAAGCTTTACAATCACCTATCCGACAACAGGCAACAAAACCGGACGGCAACAAACGACAGCGAGTGACGCCGCCGACCTTAAAAAGGAGGGTGCTATGCACGTAGGCTACGGAGCCGTTTTTCAAAATCCCAATAACCAACTGTCCGACCGCGAGGTCTGGCGCAACGAGATTCGCCTGGCGGAGATGGCGGAACCACTCGGGTTCGATTCCATCTGGGGGATCGAGCACCATTTTGACGACTACACAATGTGCCCCGACCCGGTGCAATTTCTGACCTATATGGCGGGGCGGACCCAGAAGGCGAAACTCGGCTCGATGGTGATCGTGGTACCTTGGCATGATCCGATTCGTGTCGCCGAGCAAGTTTCGATGCTCGACCATGTTTCCAATGGGCGCTTTATTCTCGGCATTGGCCGTGGGCTGGCACGGATCGAATACGAAGGGTTCCGGCTCGACCAAAACGAAGGACGGAATCTGTTTGTCGAGCATGCGGAGTTGATCCTCGAAGCCTTAGAGAAAGGCTACATGGAAGGGGGTCTACATACCAAACAACCTCGGCGTGAGATTCGCCCATTTCCGTTTAAGTCATTCCAGGGGCGCTCGTACGCAGCCGCCGTCTCGCCGGATTCATCCCCGATCATGGCCAAGCTGGGGGTTGGGTTATTGGTTATTCCGCAGAAACCGTGGGAGGCAGTGAAAAAGGATTTTGAGGTGTATCACAACGCGTGGCGTCAGTACCATGGCAACACGCCAGCCCCAAAGCCGCTCAGTGGTGGGTTCGTGTTTGTCGATGACAATAAGGAGCGCGCGGAAGAGATGGCGATGAAATGGATGTCGGCCAATTACAAGACCGTCATCAAGCATTATGAAATGACCTCGGAGAAGTTTGGCACCCATAAGAGCTATGAGTTTTACAATCAGATCACGAAGTTTATCGGCAAACATGGAATGGATACGGCGGCACTGGACTTTGCGAAACTGATGCCGTGGGGGACTCCGGACCAAGTGCTGGAAAAACTCGCGATGGTCCGTGATACCATCGACGCCAATGGCTTCATGCTGAATTTCAGTTACGCTGGCATGCCATTCGACGAGGCTGAGCGGAATGTCAAACTGTTTGCGAAGAGCGTATTGCCAGAGCTCAAGAAGTGGCAGACCGAGCCGCTCAAGGATCCAGCCGAGTTCGACGCTCGGCAATATGTCGCAGCGTAAGTCCCTAAAGAAGGCGCCAGGGGCGGACGAAGGGTGCAAGGCACGAGAGCGATGTGGCCGCGATCATCGACAGCCGCGTGGGGGGCGATGCCGAATATCATTACTCTGACCTCAGAGTATGCGCCCGCCCGCATCCGGGCACTGCTGGTTACGGGGATGCTTTGTGTTTTCCCGTGCGGCACTTAGACTGCGCCCCAAGCCTGGGGGCCATTGCGGATGTTGAGGGAGGTCATCGGTAATCGTGTACCATGAGACCACCTCGCTCGTGTACAGGTGCCCCAGGATGGTTAGCGGCGGGTCACCATCGAGAGTGCCTGCGGGAATCGCCAGCGAGGTGTCGCCGGTTTGACCATGCACCAAAAGGTGGCTTCCGCAGCGTGGACAAAACTCGCGATAAGCTTGGGGAGAGGATTCATAGGCGGTAAGCAAGTCCTGCCCCGTCTCCCAGCGGAGTTGCTCGGGACGGCAAACGACGTGGGTAGAAAACGCCGTGCCGTGGGCTTTGCGGCACATGGAACAGTAACAATGCATCGCGTTCAAGTACCGACGCTCGATGGTATATCGGATACTGCCACACAGACAGCTGCCGGTGAATGACATCTTGATTCCTCCTATGTTGCTCTCATTTGTTGTCCGTCAGCTTCCCTTAGGGTATGAGGATCTTGATTACACGAGCAAGACGCATCCTAAAAGGAGGGCTGTCATGGCCGACCTGATTATTAAAAACGGCTACGTGCACACCGTAAACCCCGAGCGAGCAGTATATCCGAACGGAGCGGTTGCGATCACCGGCCAACGGATTGTTGCGGTCGGACCCACGGACACCGTGCTGGCAACGCACACGGCGCAGGAGACCCTCGACGCTCGGGGGAAAATGATTCTCCCTGGTTTGATCGACACCCATGTTCACCCGGCGTTGTATCTCACGGGTAGTCCCGCGAGTGTTGATCCCACCGTTCCTAACCTGCTCTCACGCGGTGGGTTTATCGAAGACTTTACGCTCCGCTTTATCACACCGGGTTACAATATGTTCACGCCCGAAGAGAGTTACGCCGCGGCGATGGGGGCCTATGTCGCGATGATCAAGAGCGGCACGACCTGCTTTAATGACGGCGGCAACGGTGACGCTGGAGGGCTTGCCCAAGCGGCAATCGATATTGGCATTCGTGGCATCGTTACCCAGGCAACAGGCGATCTGACGGTCAATCCTGATCTGCCGCAGGATCGTTTACGGCGCTTCGCGGATGTCGACCTACTCCTGTCGAGAAATGAAGCGGTAGTAAAGCGTTGGCAGGGCACCGCGGAAGGCCGCATCCGCGCGTGGTTCAACCTGTTTTTCGCCCCCACCTGTAGTGACGAGCTGTGCGTAGAAACAAAGAAGATGGCGGATCGGTATGAGGTCGGTATCGGCTGCCATGCGACCGCGGTCAAGAATGAAGATCCGTTCTCCGTCAAACACCATGGCAAACGATCACTCACCCGCTTTCACGAGCTTGGCGTGTTCGGTCCGAATTTTCTCGGGGTTCATATGGGGTGGCCAGATGACCAAGAAATTCGCTGGCTTGCCGAACAACGGGTGAAGGTTGCCCACTGTCCGATTACGTCCAGTATTTGTGGCAAAGGGATCTTTATGGACCAGCGCATGCCGAAGATGGCCGACGCTGGGGTCACGATTGGATTGGGTACGGACATCGCCCAACAAGGCGGTATGCTGGCGCAGATGACCGCCGCGTACCTCTGGCATAAAGAAGCGTATCGCGAGTCCACGATTATGCCGCCGCAGCAAGTGCTGGCGATGGCGACGATCGACGCCGCGCACGCCTGCTTATGGGACGATGAGATCGGCTCACTCGAAGTGGGCAAGAAAGCGGACGTGATCATTGTCGATACGACTGACATTCGCTGGGCGTTGAGTCGCGATCCGCTGGGGCCGCTTCTGTTGGAAGGACAGGGACGAGATGTGGAGACGGTCATCATCGACGGGCGAGTAGTCATGCGTAACCGCGAGTTACTGACGGTAGACGAAGAAAAGGTCAAGCATGAGCTTCGTCAAGTGTTTGGCAGCATGGTCAAGCGGCGGCGCGGGAGTTGAAGCCATGCAGCAGATCGGGTTGATTGGTGGAACTAAATCGAACCACCGGACATCGGGACACTTGAGGATAGTGTCCTTGGCGTAACGGTACTGGTATCACAAAGTGATATTGTTCCATCGGAGATGCACATGACAAATCAGATGATTGGCCTCGTCATCGCTGCTGTGGTCTTGGCGTACAGTAGCCGCTCTGTCGCAAAATAAGACCGCGCGTTCAGTAAAAGACGACACGGCACAAACAGAGAAAAAACCGAGACCGTGAAACTGTTGATTTTTTCCGCCACGCCCCTTGGCCTGCTGCTGGCCTGCTTCTTGCGGACGGCAGGAATTGCGCGTCGCGTGATACTCTTTCAGCAGGAGGCAGACATGATCGCTTTTCTTCCGACAGTTCCTGGCGTCTCGGCAAACGCCCTCGGTGTGACCGACGCTATCGTGCCATTCGCAGGGGCGGTCCTTGTCGGGCTCTTTCTCTCCAGTCTTGCTGGTATTGTGATCACCATACTCGCCGATGGTTGGCTCACGCGGCGACAAGTCACACCGGTCACGGCTCCAGCGGTGAACACCGTCGCACTATTCAAAGCAGCCTAAGCATGAGCGAGAGGAGTGCGAACGATGAACACGAGCATAATTCACGACACCACCCCGACGCTGCACTACGTCGAAGCTCCACTCAACTACTTGAGCGAGGAAACACAAAAGCCTGCCGCCTACATGTACCCGCCGCCGCCCGGCGTGCCGAGCCGATCAGGTCAGTACACCGCGCACACGCTACCGATCTTCAACGCCCGCGAGTTGCACGATCGCCTCTCGTTAGACTGGTACGGCTTTCAGTTGATCCGCCGCGAGAGCCGGGTGCAGAACTTTTACGACTCCCAGGAAGTGAAAGCGATCTACTATCCTGAAGTCGAGTACCTGGTGCGAAAGTTCACCGGCGCGGCCCGAGTTATTGCCTTCGACCATAACGTGCGCTGCGGGACCCTGGCCAAACAAGGTGAGGCTGGTATCCGCGAGCCGGTGAAGACCGTACACAATGATTACACCCTCAAATCCGGCCCGCAGCGTCTTCGCGACTTGCTCCCCACCGAGGAGGCCGAAGCGCTGCTCCAACATCGTTTCGCCTTCGTCAACCTCTGGCGCCCCATTTGCGGGCCGGTGCAAGAATCGCCCTTAGCCGTGTGCGACGCCCGCAGCATAAGTCAGGAAGACTTTATTCCGACCGACCTGGTGTATCGTGACCGCGTCGGCGAGATTTATTCGGTGGCGTTCAAGCCGCGGCACCGCTGGTTTTATTTCCCTCAGATGCAAACCGACGAAGCGTTGCTACTCAAATGTTACGACTCAGCCGACGACGGACGCGCCCGTTTTACCGCGCACTCCGCGTTTGATGACCCAACCACTCCACCGCATGCTCCCGCCCGGGAGAGCATAGAAACCCGTACCGTCGTTTTCTTTGTGTCGTAAAAGATCGTGAAGCTTCTACTCGATCCTTCGCTTTCTGAATAAAGCAACTTCGCCTGTCGTGAGTATCTAAAGTCACCAACACTCTGTAAGCTTTCGTCAATCCGGCGTTAGGACAAAGGGGGGATTATGGCTGACACATCACAACATCCAGTCGCCGTCGTCGTGGGAGTGGGTGCGGGTTTAGGCGCTGCGCTCGCGCGCCGCTTTGCCGCAGAATATCGTGTGGCGCTACTCGCGCGTGGGGAAAAGTATCTGACTGGGCTGGCCGAAGCAATCGAGAACGCGGGGGGGCAGGCCCTAGTCGTGCCTACCGACGTGAGTCAAGAGAAACAGATTGAGATGGCCTTTACTACGATCCGTCGTGAATTAGGCCACCCAGAAGTCTTACTCTATAACGCCGCCATGCGGCCATTCGGTCGGCTGATGGAAACAAAGCCCAGTACCTTTGAGAACACCTGGCGCGTGTGCGTTCTCGGTGCATTTCTGTGCGCGCAGCACGTCGTGCCTGACATGCTTACTAAACGCAAAGGTATCATCCTGTTCACCGGTGCGACTGCCGGTGTCAAACCGTTCCCGACGTCAGCGGCATTTGGCCCGGCGAAGTTTGCTATGCGTGGACTGGCGCAGGTGTTAGCGCGCGATCTCGGTCCACAAGGGATTCACGTTGCGTACATCAATGTAGACGGCCCGATCGATATGCCGTTTATTCGCCAACGCTTTCCCGATATGAAAGTCGAGGACATGCTGAAGCCGTCGGCAATTGCTGAGACCTACTGGCATCTTGCGCACCAAGATCCCAGCGCGTGGACACAAGAACTCGATGTGCGACCGTTCAAGGAGAAGTTTTGAGGGCTTCTCTTTCATTTGAAAGTTTCAGTGCGAAGAAAGTGACCGTTCACCGCTAAGCGCCAATAAGCGCCAAGGGCAAGGAGGTCGTTATGAGGCAAGCCCACGACTCTGCCGTTAAGATGGCAGAGTCGGCAACGGCGGCGTCGGCCGGCGTCTTCTACGGCTGGTGGATTGTCGCCGCGCAAATAGCAACAAAGAACAGCAACGCAAGGAGAAGGGAACGCCGAAATGGGAGAAAAGAAACACGGAGACGCGCCCGCGTCGGTTGATTTCGACAACCAACGACGGCAAGAAAGTATTTGATGTGGCGTCGGCGCCGAAGTGAACTTGGGGTAGCCGCACTGCAGAGCTTCGGGAACGACGAGCCCTGCACTAGAGGAGTGGCACGGTGGCAACAACGATTCTTAGCGCGGCGACTTTGCCAGTATGGTCTCTGTCAAGGACGACCGATTGGTTGAGAATCGTGCGCGTGAATAGTCCCCCTTTGATCTCGGAATTCCACGCCACAATATACCAATCATTGTGGATGAACATAGTCGTTTTCTCCGTGAGACTAGTACTGTAATGACTCAACCTTTTCGTGATCAGACGATCGCGTCGGCCTTCTCTTCACGTCGAGGGGGTGAGCTGAGGACGGGGTCGTTTCGTGCCAAGATTAGCGAGCACCTCTCTCGCAGCCCGCTCGCCAGATTCGCTGGCCCCGTTCATAAACCCTTGAAAGTTCAGACTCGTGTGTTCACCGGCGAAATGCAGTCCACCGACTGCCTCCATTTCTGCGCCGGCGATGGTCGTATACTGACCGGGCCGGTAACAGGCGTAGCTCCCTTGGAAGAGCGGGGCACTCGGCCAGTGAAAGCGCACGGCTTGTTTGGTATACGCCAGCGCAGCACCAGGGAAAACTGCGTCGAGCTGACTGACAAACTCGGCGGCTTGTCCTTCGGGAGTCCCCTTCCCCAGTGCGATTCCCCGTTTCCCACCGACGAAATTAGTCAAGATTCCATGAGTCCCTCCCTGTCCACGACTCGTTTCCCACGAGCCTTGATACGGTAAGTCTGCAACCGAGCTGCCATTACTTCCTGTGTCTTGCCACACCCGGCGAGTAAAGCCAGCGATGACTTTCGTGTGCGTTCCGTACCCTAAGGTGTCGATCGCTAAACGTTTGACTGGCGGAAGCTCTACCCGGCGGAGATCAACTTGTCGCAGCAGGGTAAATGGCAATGTGAGTATGACTTTGTCCGCCGCGATATCACGGATAGTACCGGCCTGGTTGACAGTCAGTATATAGGTCCCCGTCTGACGCCGACGAATCGCTTCGAGGCGAGTTTCTAACTCGACCGGGCGTTTGAGTCGTTCAGCGAGCCGTGTCGTCACGCTATCGCTCCCCTCGGCAACGTGGAATCGTTCGTCGCTCTCGCCAAAGAGCTCGAAGGAACCTAGCTCTGTACCAATCATCAGCAAGAGGTTGAGCGCGCTTTGCTCGTCTGCTTCGAGCCCGAATTCCCCTACGTAAGCAATCTCTAACAGTGAGCGCACAGGGTCAGGCACTTCACGCGTTTCTAGCCATTCGGCAAGGCTCAGGTGATCTAGCGCTTTCCCATGGTGTGGGTGCCGGTAGGTCACCGTGTGATCGCCCACTAGCGCGGCTAAGTCCGTGCGAACACGCTTCGCTACCGGTCGAAAGGCCTCTATTACCTCGTTCGCCAGCACCCGTCGGTTGGCAAAAAAGAAGACGGGCGTAAGATTGCCATCGGCTTGGTGGAGATCGACTAAGGTCAACCCCAGTTCTCGCACGAGCCGGAGCAACGAATGATGACTGGTATCAATAAATTCCCCTCCCAGTTCGGCCATCTGCCCCTCGGGAAATACGCCACGCAACGAGTACATCCGTCCGCCTACGCGAGTGCCGGCCTCAATGAGGCGCGCAGATTCCCCGGCTTGTTGCAAGCGATATGCGCAGGTAAGTCCCGCACAGCCAGCGCCAACGATCACGACGCGGGGCGTAGTAGCACCCAAAGCTGGCATCTCTGGGAGCAAGGCTCCCAACGTGGTCCCGGCGGTAACACCTACCGCTGTAGTCAAGAAACGACGCCGGGTCCACTGCGCCTCAGCAATTCGTTCGAGCCCTTCAGGTATGGATATTCTCTTGGCTTCACAGAGGACCGCAAGCTTCAATGCTCGCACGAGAGCCAAAAAGAGTTGCGTTCTCCCCATTTCCTTCCCTTACCCAGAGTTGTCGCTCATCTGGACGCTGAACGACGTATACAGTATTTTCAGTATTCAGTATTTCACGGCCTGTGTGCAAGCAACGAAGCCGGCATGAGAGGGAAGCATGAACAAAAGTAGCCAAAAACCTGAAGAACGCCGGAGAATTCTTTGGAGGGTCTCAGGCTGTGGAGTTGTGTTGTCGCTACTTTGGCTGTTTAGGAGTACCCTCTGCGCGCAAGAGCCAAACTTCCGCGACCTTCCAGGACAGTTCGCTGTTGAACCCCCTTTGGCACATCATTCTGGGCCGCATCATCCTATGCCGCTCGATCAGTACATTGCCCTTCTCGAAGACCCGCAACGCGACGAGTGGCAAAAGCCCGATGCCGTGATGCAAGCACTAAAACTCCAAGATGGCCAGGTGGTCGCTGATATCGGTGCAGGCAGTGGTTACTTCACGCTCCGTCTAGCCCGTGCCGTGGGACCTAAAGGAACGGTGCTTGCCCTTGATGTTGATGAAGGGATGCTCAACTACCTGCGACAACGACTGGCCAAAGAAAACCTACAAAATGTGAAGGTCACAAAAGTGTCACCGCACGATCCGCTATTGAATGCCAATTCTCTGGATCTCGTGTTCGTCTGCGATGTCTATCACCACTTTGAAGAGCGCGAAGCATATCTGCAGAAGCTACGAAAAGCGCTCAAGCCTGCTGGCCGTCTCGTTATCGTCGATTTTTACCAGCGAGAGACGCCGGTCGGTCCACCGCTGGCAATGCGACTCAGCGAAGAGACCGTTGAGAAAGAGCTACAATCCGCAGGATTACACGTGACCGAGAAGCTCACGTCCTTGCCTTACCAGTACATCTTGATCGCGCAACCTACGACAAAGACCTCGACTGAGGGACCGTGAAAGTATCGATCCGGCGATCGACGAGTTCATCGGCTCGAGCCAATAGCGCCTCATTCTTGGTGAATTTTTCCACCATGTAACTGAGATCGCTGAGGTCGTGGATCATCAGCTTGACTGCTTGGTCGCGCAGCATTTGTTCTTTGACGACTTGTAGCAGCTCGACTACAACATCTTCTAGCTCCGACCCCTCGATATCGATCGCCATCTCGAACGCGCGCTCGACCGAAATTCCCTTCACGGCCTCACGACTGTACACGCCAAGGAGCGAACGCAAGCGCACTACGGTCGAAGGGTCAAACCAGACTTTAGTATTCTCGGCAAGGTCGGGATCGTTCTCCAGCACCCCTTCGACAAGAGCTAAAGCACCAAGATGGCCGGCCTCGTGGCGAGCCATAGTGAACCAGAATTTGCGCAGTTCTTCTTGTTTTTGGAAGACGCGAGCGAAGCGCATATACAACGCCATGGTTTTCTTTTCCATGTCCACAGCGGTGCGGAGGATATCCTTGACGGTGACTCGCTGTGGGCGGCGATGCAGATCAGCTCTCTCCACCATATGTGTTTCATAGCAGAAGAGGTGGGGGGGAAAGAATAGGGGGCAGCAAACCATGAGGATGAATTGAGACAGTTCTCGTAATCCTCAAAGACACGCAATAATCGCCTGGAAGCGGTGATCCTTCCCATTGAAGAATACGAAGAACTTGTCGAAGATCTCGATCATCTCCTGACTGCGCTTGAGATCCAGGAAAGAAAATCGCGCGATCGGGGCAAAAGAATCGCCTGGGAATCGTTGAAGGCCAAGTATGGCCTATAGGGTCGAGTTTCTACCAGAAGCTGCGCATGAGTTTGAGGCGCTTGACGGCTCGCTAAAAAAGTTCGCTTCTAAACAAATCGAAAAAATCGCCGAGCGTCCAGAACTGGGTGAGGCCTTAGGCAATAAGATGGGGATAGATCTCACTGGGTACCGTAAGATCTATTTCGGCAAAAAAGGGTACCGGATCGTCTATGAAATCCAGCAAAAAATCGTGGGGCGTATTGCAATACGCCCCTACATAAATCTTCTCCTACTGCGCCACCAGGCCGCCATCGACCGCCATCGGCAATCCGGTCACGAACGACGCGGCGTCCGAACTTAACCACACGACCGCCTCGGCAACCTCCTCCGGCTTTCCCAACCGACCGATTGGCTCGACGGCAGCGAAGGCTTCTGCCATCTGCGGACTGGCCTTGGATGCTCGCTCGACCATTGGAGTGTGGATCACGCCAGGGCACACTGCATTGACACGAATACCCGCTTTCGCGTATTCGAGGGCTGCTGTTTTTGTCAGTCCGTTCACGCCATGCTTACTGGCGACATAGGCCGGGATGCCGGAAAATCCCACCAGCCCGGCTGCCGAAGCGGTGTTGACGATCGCCCCACCACCCTGTTTCAGCATCTGCGCAATCTCGTATTTCATACACAGCCAGACACCTTTGAGGTCAACCGCGACCACTCGATCCCAATTCTCTTCCGTACAGTCAGCCGTCGGCGCGATTGTCCCTTCGATGCCGGCATTATTGAAGGCGCAGTCCAGTCGGCCATAGGTCTCGACGGTCTTTTTCATCATTGCTTCAACCTCAGCGGTCCTCGAGACATCGGCCTTAACAAAGATTGCCTCACCGCCAGCGGCTTTGATCATAGCAACGGTTTCTTCTCCGCCCGGAATAACAACGTCAGCCACCACCACTTTCGCCCCTTCTCTGGCAAACGCCAGCGCCGTCGCCCGCCCGATGCCAGATCCTCCACCTGTAACTAATGCAACTTTACCGTCTACACGTCCCGCCATGTCAGATCTCCTTTTTGAGAGCAGTCAGCCGTTAGTACTTGTGGGAAGGCAGGCTACGCCTGCTATTTCCAGCGGACAAAGCCCGCCCTACTTCCTCGCTATTCTTGTCGAATGCTCGGCGCTGAATGTTATTCCAGACTAATCTTCTGTTGCGTAAACGATACGCCTTCTTCTGGATCGAGGACTGCTACCACCACACTCCCTCCGTCATTCACCCCGAGATGCAGTGGGGCTGGAGTTCCGGGGTAGCAAGCTTTGGTCGTGCCTTGGCTGAGGTCGGTAAAGACGTGCACGTGTCCCATCGCCAGATAGTCGAGCCCAGATTCGGCGATTTCTTGCGGCGTCACAAGCGAGGAGCGTTGGGATTCGTCACCATCGACAAAATATCCGTGGGCCATACCGATGTGCCAGTAATCTCCCGTACGCGACGGCACTCCGGCCAGCGGGCGATAACTATGATCATGCTCAATTAAGCCTTTGCCCCACACGGTTGCATGCAGTTCTGGGAACTCGAGGATTTCTCCTTCTTCGTGCGTCAGGGTGTATACATGAGGTCCAACAGTTCTGAAGTCCACTTTCTTATAGATCGAACGATGATCGAAACAATCATGATTTCCAGGGATCAAGATTACTGGACAAGAGACGCGAGCCAGTTCCTGGTTGACGAACTCCACTCCAGACTCGGGTACTCGATTGGAGTCAAATAAATCTCCGGCAATAAGAAACAGATCGGCCTGTTCTGCAATGACGCGATCAACCACGCAGTGAAACGCCTGCTGAATCTTCGAACGAAACGCGCGTCCTTCTTCGCTCTTGCCAAACGTATCGCTTTCCAGATGCACGTCAGAGGTATGGATGATTTTAATTTGTCGGCGTGACATGTCTGCTTCCTCAGATAGACTTCGGACCTCGGACTCCGGACTCCGGACTTCTTAGCGGTAAGATGACTGTTGCGTTGCCCAGCGTGAGGCGAGCCGCTTGTTCATTTTCAGCCCAGACCTCGCACTCGACATATCCCTTCTCCGCTTCCAGCCATTTTCGCGTTACTATCCCTTTACAGATGAGCGGTTCGTTGACGTACGCAATGCCACGATTCGCATAGGATAACTTCTTGAGTCTCCCAGTCTCTCCAATCCAATGGGTAAGGAGTTGAGAGAGGAATGCGCCGCGCAGCGGTCCATGGACGATAATATCACGGTAGCCCTCGGTCAACGTGTAGTCTTTGTCGTAGTGAATACGCTGCGGGTTCCAGGTAATCGCGCTGTACAGAAATAATAACGTGTTCGAGGGCGTTTTCCGCAAGGGCGGCAACGCCATGCCAACTGTGACATTCTCAAAACATACCTGTCCCTCGGCCATTCGTGACTCCTAGCGCAGTATCGCGGCTCCTTTTTCGATTAATACGATTTCCCCTTTTTGGTTCGTATAGGTCGTCTCCCGGACGACAAAGATGAGCGGCCCACTTTGTCCCTCTTTCTGATAAATGTCGACGATCTTGCTGCGCCCTGTCAGCACATCGCCGACACAGATAGGCACGAAGAATTCGATCTCCGTCCCTCCATCCATAAGCCGTGGCAGTGACGTCGGCGGAATAGGAAACTTGCCTTCATACGGTAATCCATCGGGCCGGAGCGCGCTCTCGGGAACCGGTTCGGTCAGCGGAGCCATATAAAATAATGGCGGCGCGATTAAGCCGCCATAACAGCTCTGTTTGGCTTTCTCCTCATCAAGGTAGAGGGGATTGAGATCATCGGTCGCTACGGCAAACCGCTTCACATCAAGTTGTGATACGACAATGGTCCAGGGTGGTGCTTCTCTGCCGATCCAAGAGCGAATCTCATCGGTTATGAGTGATGCATGTGCCATGTTCAGCTCTATATCTGAGAATACAAATTGTCTCAGTCAACATTGCATAGCAGGTCGACTCACGAGCAGCAAGGGAAAGGGATTACCGGGAGTAGTGCAGTTTCATATGTAGGGACGCTGCTTGCCGCGCCCTGCTAGGGGCAGGGCTTGCCCTGCCCCTACAGGATCAGCAGGGAAAATGCAAAGTGCACCACTCCCGGTAATGGAGGAACGACAAGCGTGAAATCACACCGCGACAGGAAGAACAGGAGATTGCTTATCCCTTCTCCGGTTCTCGGGGAGTGTTCAATCTTCCTCCAGCATGCGCCCCATGCGCATTAACGGGTTTGTCTGCAACCGCGAACTCACCTCGGCTAGGAGCAGTAGGAACAGTCCCTTCCTGTGGCAAGGCGGATGGAGGAGGAGAAGAGCGTTTCTGTTCCTGGGTCTGAGATTGTGGGCGATGGCGTCGCTGCCGCCGCCGAGCATGGTCAGGACTATCCTGCGTCTCGCGGAAGCGATAGCGGCTAATAGGATGCTCTAGAGCATTCTCTTCGCGGTTTGGGCCAGAAGACTCTTCAGGAGTTTCCGGCGGTTCTGAGTCAAGCTCATCCTGAAAGAGGTCATAGATTTTAATGACTGATGCGCGCAAGCCTTTCGAGGTCCAACCGACATCGAAGCCGACGCGCATCCCCGGGCGAAGGAAGTTGATGTCTTGACGTGGAGCGCCAAGCAAGGTGACAAAGGCAAAGACAAAAGGAACGTCCTTGCCACTGTCACTGCGAATGACCCCAGTCTCATTCCCCCAAAAGATTTTGCTGATGACGCCGTGGTAGAATTGGTCCCTCGGCTGCTCTCCGCTGTCTGACAGATGGGTCTCCCTTTCCACTACTTATGCGAAGAGCATTTCGTGCATGGCATTTCCGGCTGGCACCATCGGGAACACACCTTCACTCTGGGGAATCGTGACATCAATCAACACTGGGCCGGGAGTGGCAAACGCCTCTTTCAAGGTCGCGGAGAGGTCTTTCGCTTTTTCCACGCGAAAGCCCGCGGCCCCGTAGGCCTCTGCGAGTTTCACAAAGTTCGGCATCGCATCCATATAAGAGTGAGAGTAGCGGCCTTCATAGAATTTTTCTTGCCACTGCCGGACCATGCCGAGATAGTAGTTATTCATGATGATGACTTTGACTGGCACTTTATACTGCACGGCAGTAGAGAGTTCCTGAATATTCATCTGAATGCTACCGTCGCCGCTAATGACCACCACTTGCCGATCCGGCGCGGCAAAATGCGCGCCGATACCAGCAGGTAAGCCATACCCCATGGTCCCTAACCCCCCAGAGGTCAGCCACGAACGTGGCCGGTTAAACGGCATCATCTGTGCAGTCCACATTTGATGCTGACCGACGTCCGTCACGACGATTGCCTCTCCCCTCGTCAGCCCGGACAGCTCCTCGATGAGTTCGCGGGGTTTGACCTCTTCGTCCGGGTTACTCTTCTCGTAGGGGAGCGGCTTCTCCACTTTCCATTGCAAGATCTGCTTGTGCCACTCCTCCCACAACTTCTGGCGAGGAGCCAACCCTTCCTGGCTTTTGACTTTTTTGAGCATCGCTTGCACGACTTCTCTAATATCGCCAACGATCGGGATGTGCACTTTAATATTCTTACTGATCGAGGAGGGATCGATATCAACGTGGATAATCGTCTTGGCATTGGGCGCAAAATCATTGAGGCGGCCAGTGACGCGGTCATCAAAGCGCGCGCCGATCGCAATCAGCGTATCACAATGGTACACGGCCATGTTGGTCCAATAGCCGCCATGCATGCCTAACATGCCAAGACACAGAGGGTCAGAGCTGGGATACACCCCCAACGCCATCAACGTCGTAGTGATAGGGATCTTAAGACCGCGGACTAATTCTGTCAGCGGTCCAGCCGCATCGGACCATTGCACTCCACCACCGACGTAGAAGAGTGGGCGTTCAGCACCTTCGATCGCTTCGAGCGCTTTATCAATTTGCCGGTCGTTGCCTTTCACCGTCGGTTTGTAGCCACGAATGTCAACCGTCTCGGGATACTTAAACGGCGCCTGGGCCGTCTGCACGTCTTTCGGCAGGTCAACCAGCACCGGCCCAGGACGGCCACTACCGGCGATATAGAAGGCTTCTTTGATCACGCGAGCGATGTCATTTACATCTCGCACCAAGTAATTGTGTTTCGTGCAGGGCCGGGTCATCCCAGTAATATCCGCTTCCTGAAAGGCATCATTGCCAATCATGCTGGTAGGGACCTGACCACAGATGATCACCAACGGGGTTGAGTCCATATAAGCGTCGGCAATACCAGTAATCGTATTCGTTGCCCCTGGACCGGAGGTGACTAATATGACCCCCGGACGGCCGGACACACGCGCATATCCTTCAGCCATATGTGCGGCCCCTTGCTCATGACGCACCAAAATGTGCCGCAACACGGGATTGACCATCAAGGCATCATAGGTAGGGAGAATCGTGCCGCCAGGATAGCCGAAAATTGTATCGGCCCCTTCAGCCAACAAACTCTCAATGACGATCTGCGCACCGGTCAGTTTTTTCATTGCTGCTCCCATTCTATTTCGGAGGCTGGGGATCTTATCGGCTCCTCGGGGAGAGCGCAAGAAAGTCTCTGTTGCCGATTACTGAGACCTGGAATCAGGAAACGGGACACACGTATTTACCTGCCACCACTTAGAAGAGGCATGGCAAGGCGCGTGGCACGCGCCGGTAAATTCGCGTGGAACAGCGCGCAGGGCACGCCCCATGAGCTAGAGGGGAAATGCTGTCATCGAACGGTGAAACAAAATTCCTCATCCAGGAGCAAGAGCCTCCAGAGCACGCTCGTCAGGCAGGCCGCTGTTGTCACACCTGACCGGCATCAGGCAGACATGGCTCGCACCCGCCGCTAAGTGAGCATCGATTCTGTCCCTGACTTTTTCTTCGCTGCCCCAGGCGACCACAGAATCAACCAGGTGATCGCTACAGCCCTGCTCGAAATCGGATGGGGTGAATCCCTGGGCCAGGAGAATACGCCGATAATTCTCCTGGTTGGCATAGAAACTCAGATGTTCGCGAGCGCGAGCTCTGGCTTTGGTAGCGTCACGCTCGAGGATCGCAATTACGCTGGGACAGACCCAGGCATCGGGCCCCATCAGGGCGCGCGCCTTGGCGGTATGGGCAGGGAGACAGAGATACGTGTGCGTACCCCGCGCTTCGCGCGCCGCCAAAGCCAAAGATTTCGGATGGAGCGCCGCGACCACCAGCGGCGGATCAGCTTTCGGCGCCACCGCTTGGTAGAGCGCCGCTTTCATCCGAGGGATGTACTCGCTCAGATAGCTGAAGGGCTTGACGTATTTATGTCCGCGGAGATTCTCGACCAGTGAGCGATGGCTGACGCCGATGCCGAGGATGAACCGCTCGGGTGCAAGCTCGGTCAGGGTCCTGGCTGCTGCCGCCATCGTCATGGGATCGCGCACCCAGACGTTGGCGATGCCGGTCGCGTAAATCAGCTTGTCGGTATTGGCCAGCAGATAGCCGCCATGCGCGAACGGCTCGCGCCCCCAGGCTTCCGGAGACCAGACAACCTTGTAACCCATCCGCTCGACTCTGCGGCAGAACGCTGTGCTCTCCGACGCAGACATCGCGTCCATGAAGCAGAATGCGCCAAGTTTGCCGATTTCCATCACACCTCTCCTTCGGAGGGTTTCCCCTCCGGTTACAGATTAAAGAGTGATGCTTGCCGCGTCAGCACAGGGTCACCGTTACGCGCTTCTGACGATTCTCCCCGGCCGCGCACCCGTGTCTTTGCCGTTTTCTTGCACGACTTCCCCACTGACAAAGGTCTTCTCATAGCCGGTGGCGGTTTGCATGAGACGCGGCATACCGGCCGGCAGATCGTAGATCATCTCAGGATGGCTCACACTCAGATTCTCATAATCAATGAGGTTGATATCCGCCTTCGCCCCTGGCTCTAAGGTGCCGCGGTCGGTCATACCGAACAGACGTGCACCGTCGTGGGTCAATTTCTTGACCACAACCTCTAGCGCCAGATGTCTCGGATCGTCGTGAGCCTTGTTGCGTGACCAGTGAGTCAGCGCATAGGTCGGCACGCCGGCATCCATGATCTGACGCACGTGAGCGCCGGCATCACTACCACCCATGACGGTAATCGGGTCACAAATCAATTCGTGCAAAGAGTTGCCGTTACCGTCCGCGTATCCGGCGGCGGCGTACATGAGAAAGGCACGTCCATTCTGTTCCAGCATGAGGTCATACACCACCTCACGAGGACTACGCCCCTCACGCCGGGCGATTGCCGCAATGCTGTTAATGCTGTCAGGCTCGTAACTGAGCGGGTAGCCCATTGGGTAGGTCCGCTCCCACACCAAGGGGCTCTGATAAAGCATGGACATTCCAGTGGTGTTGGGGTCTTTTTCCGTCACCAATTTTTGCCGTAACTCGGGGTGACGCAGCGCGGCGATCTTTTCACTATGAGAGAGCTTTTTTAGTGGCTGAAAGCTGGGCAGGTACTCAAACGGATTATCCCCTTGGAAACTGAACAAGACGCACACCGGACGAGTAAATACCATCGGCACGATACGCACCCCGCCTTCGACAGCGGCGGTGCATTTCGCCATGACCTCCCGCCATTGTTCAGGGTAGCTGTTGTTTTGCGCTAACAGAAAGGTCAGCGGACACCCCGTCGAGCGAGCAATCCTGATCATCATGTCAACTTCCGGCAACAGATCGGGGCTTTCACCAGCGATGCCGCGCGGCACCATCTCGAGGATGCCACGCCCAGTTGAGCGCACGGCTCTGGCAATCCCACTCAGTTCTTCTTCTGTAGCAAAAGTGCCAGGCACGGGTTCACCGTCATTGGCGGTATGGACCAAAGTTCGTGAGGATGAAAACCCCAGTGCGCCAGCTAGCACCGCTTCTCTGACGAGAGCGGCCATCTGGGCGATGTCTTGCTTGGTCGCGGGTTCGTTCTTCGCCCCCCGCTCGCCCATTACAAAAGCCCGCACCGCGCCATGCGTAATCATCCCGCCAACGTCCAAGGTGCGCGGCATCTTGTCCAACACGGCAAGATATTCTGCGAAGCTCTGCCAACCCCACGGCAGCCCTGCCGCCAGTGCGGGACCGGGAATATCTTCCACCCCTTCCATCAGACCAATAAGCCAATCGTGACGGTCAGGAGTCGCCGGGGCAAAGCCAACCCCGCAGTTGCCCATGACTACAGTCGAGACCCCGTGCCACAGCGACGGGGTCATCTGCTCGTCCCACGCGACCTGGCCGTCATAGTGGGTATGGACATCCACCCAGGCGGGGGTGACGAGGAGACCGTCAGCGTTGACTGTCCTTTTGGCACCGCCGAGGTTTTTCCCCACGGCAGCGATACGCCCCTTGCCAATCGCCACATCTCCGATGAAAGCACGTTTTCCGGTCCCGTCCACAATCTTGCCAGCACGAATCACTACGTCATGCATGAGCTTTCCTCCTTATTTTAGCCACGAGTTAATAGCCTAATTGTGCTGCATCACAATTCGTTTTATGTCATAGCCGTCGACCACGCTGGGCTGACCAAACTGCTCAACCGCGGGCGCGACCTCAGCCAGTGACAGCATAAGATAGAAGAGTCGTGTAGCGTCTTCTGGGAGGGCATCCACGGAAAACTGATCTAAGTACGGCAACATCTCTTCCATCCGGGCCAGCATGGCAGCGTAAAACGCCTTGATCTCGTCCATCGTGCTGGCCTGGCGTCTGTCGCTCCGCTCCTGTTCGGTCGCGAGCGACCACGCTCCCCATTGCTCAAGCTCTTGAAACTGTTTGGGTAAGAGTGACTTAGGCACGAGCAACCTCCTCCTTCCCCTCAGCACTCGACACCGCGGCAACAGGGTGACGGTTGAGCATCTGATCAATGACATGGTGGCTGTGTCGTATCAGGATTTCTTCATCATGCAGATAGAACTCTTTTTTCGCGCCTGACGAGAGGACCGATTGCGTCTCTTCAAAGGTCCGACCATCTTCCAAAATAGCATCGCGGAAGATCACATTGCCGTATTCCTGACTAAACCGCTGGGCGGGACTCTTGGCCTTGGGAAAATACTGCGTGGACGTCCACAGGGTCCGGTCCACCGCCAGCGGCATGAATTGATGGGTAAAATATGACCCTTCAGAGACATCGACAAAGAAGGCCGGAAAGATCACATTCAGATCCAGTGTCCATTCTTTGCTGTGCGTTGGGTTCACCGCCGGCGGCAGCCGGCTTTCGGAAAAGTCTTTGCGAATGACAAAAGCCCCATGCCGGAAGGCCAATTCCGCAACCGGAGTGGGCTTGAGATCGGCGTTCCCGTATAGCGACATACTGCCGTGGCGCGGATACAAATGCACATTGAGACAGTGGGCGTAGGGATTGGCTTTACTCGTGAACGAGTCAGGAATGGACCGCCGGTGCAAAAAGGCGATATGGTAGACTTCCTGGAACGCGTCTTTGATCACTTTCCAGTTGGCCTTGACCTCGGTGCTCCATGACATACTGGTGGCCGATAATTCGCCGAACGGGTAATCAATCAGCCCTGCGCCCAGCTCGCCCAAGTAGTCTCGCAGAGTTTCTTGGGGGTTGGGATCGACGTTAATAAAGATAAACCCGGCCCACACATCTACCGCCACCGGCGTCATACCGAGGGTCTCTTTCTTCAGACCAAAGAAACGCTCCTCGTCCGGCACGAAGGCGAGCTTGCCGTTCAACGCATAGGACCACCCATGGAATTTACAGGTGAACATCTGACAGGTGCCCTTGTTGTCCCAGGCGATCTTATTACCGCGATGCGAGCACATGTTGTGAAAGGCTTTCACTGCGCCATCTTTCCCACGCACCACGATGACCGAGGTGTTACAGACGGCCAGGTCTTTGACAAAGTAATCACCCGAGTGCGGAATCTGCTCCACCCGGCCCACGTTCAGCCACACCTTCTTAAAAATCCGCTCCCGTTCCCGCGCAAATTGCTCCTCAGAAGTGAAGACCTCGGCAGGAAGCGGGTCTTTTCCGAGATGGGGATATTTATCGTGCCATCTGGCGCCATTCCCATTTATCGTGGAACCGTTTTTCATTGCGCGACCTCCTTATTTTGATCGTCGGGTTCATCAATTGTCCAATTTCGCGTGAGGCGATCCAATTGCTGTTCAATGTCCTGGAGGCGGCCGAGCACCCGCGTCCGCCCTTTGGTTGTGGCCACCGCCAGCAGGCACAGACTCAGCCCATAGAGCAGTTGCGTTTCAAAGCCCTCTATGTCGACTCCACCCTCGATCCACAACTCCATGGCCCCACGGTAATTCACCTGAATCTGACGAGCGACGAGATCGGCGCGGGTGTGCGGCTGAAAGAGTCCTTGGGCGATTCCGGCATCGAGCCCGCGCCGCCACAAAGTGGTGTGCCGCTGGACAATGCGCGGCACAGGAAGTGATTCTCCGGTCGTCACCATTGAAGCGAGCAAGCTGCGATAAAAGACCGGGTCTCGCGCGTACTCTTTGACGGAGAACTGGGTAAGGGCGTACATGGCGTCGATCGGGTCCTGAAGATCAAGCTCGTCGAGGGCGGACTTGATCTTATCAAAGAGGGATTCGAGCAGGGCATAGAGAACATCTGCCTTCGAGCCGAATAAGTTATAGGGCGTCACCAGGCTGACACGGGCCTCTTTCGCCAGCTCCCGCATAGACAGGCTGGTGAACCCTTTTTTACGGATTAACCGTCGCGCCGCACTCAGAATCTGCTGCTTGCGCTCAGTTTTGTGTAACTCTCGAAGCATAACGGGTTATGAACTTATAACGTGTTATAGTTTCTTGGGAGATACTAGTCAAGATGTTGGGTCTGTTAAGCTTGGCTCTGTGGCAGAGTTGGTCGCCGATTCGTTCGAACGTGCGGCTCCAACAAGAACTTAGAGATGTCGAAAGTAAGCGATCCGCGCGAGGCCTATAATTCCTCCAACAGCGCCTTCGCCTCTTGCAAGTCCTTCGTATCGAATCCTTCAGTGAACCAGCCGTAAATCTCCGCCAACAATTTCCGGGCTCGCTCCTTCTGGCCCTGTTGTTGCCACAATCGGGCCAGGGTGGTTGAGGCCCGCAGCTCTAGTGACTTTGCCTGTTGCCGCTGGGCAATTGCGATGGCCTTGAGAAAACACTCCTCCGCCTCCTGCTCTACCTCCGCCTGGGTGCTGGGGGTTAGGGGTTGGGGGCTGGTCTCTATTTTTGATTTTTGCCTTTTGATTTTTGCCTTTTGATTTGCCTGTTGAAGCGTAAGCATTCCCTTGAGCCGATACAGCTCGGCCTCGTAGTAACGCTCCCTATTCTTGTCCACCATAGCCAGTGCCTCGGCCAGCGCCCTCAGGCCTTCTTCGGCCTGTCCTGCCTTTCCGTATGCCTCAGCTAGCAGAGCAAGCCAATACGGAAGCGCTATCTCTGCTCCCGTGGACCGCCAGACGGCTAGGCCTTGGCGCACCTGTGCAATTCCCTCCTCTGCCTGTCCCTGCGCAGCCAGCGCTCCGCCCCGCACCATCATCCCAAACGCTACCCAGTACGGAAACCCCTGCTCGGTCGACAGGGTCATCAGCGCCTCGGCCCGCTCTCGCGCGAGCTGCCCCTCTCGGCGGAGCTGATGACACCAGGCGGCAATCCCCAAGGCATATGCTCGACTAAGAGGGTGAGACAGCTCTTGAGCCAAGGCCAGGACCTCCTGGCTCCGCTTCACGGCTTGGTCTGGATAGCCTAGATGCCACAAGGTCCAGCCCGCAAGGTAGGCTAGGCACTCTATACGCGGGTCTGCGGTATTGCTGGCCCAGCGATAGCTCAGCCACGGCGCCCGTTCGAGAGTGGGGTATTCCAGCCCCGGGTCAGCTGTAGTGCCGGTGGGGCGTGGGTGCTGCTGGGGATCATACAACGCCAGCGCCCGCTCCACGTGTGTCCGCGCCGAGGGCAACTCGCCAAGCCAGGACAAGGTGGCCCCCAGCGCCAAGTGAGCTACCGAGAGGGGATACGGATCGTGGACGCGCTGGGCCAGCCGCATCTGCTGCTCCGCCAGTTCATAGGTCGTCTGTAACTCTCCTCGGTTCAGATAGAACTCAGTCAGTCCATACAGCGCTGGGAAGAGCTGGGGAGTCTCTCCCAGCTGCTGGCACAGTGCCCGGGCCCGTGTCGCAGCTTTTCCGACTTCTGGGGCCGAATAGCCCTTGACCGGAAGCAGGGCGTCATGCAGGGCGAGCTGGAGCGTGAGTTCTTGCTGGCCGCGCTCGGGAGTCTCTGGCAAATGTTTGAGCAACTCTATTCCCTTGGTAAGCAGAGTGATTGCCTCCTGATGTGCAGACCGTCGAATGGCATTTTGTCCCGCTTGCTGTAAGTACGGGATTGCCTTGCGGTAATCCCGTCCCCGTTCAAAGTGGACAGCCAGTTCGGCGGCGACCTCGCCCGCCCGCGTTCCATAAGCCGCTTCTTGACGCTCGCCAACACGCCGGTGGAGTCCGATGCACTGGCCTGCTGTCACCCGATCATAGACTACCTCGTGATACAGCGCGTGGAGAAAGCTGTAGCGCGCTGCCGCCGTCCCGTCGGGCCATTCCTCCGTTCCTCTCAGCCGCAAAAATTGCTCTCGCCGCGCCAGCCCCGCACACCGCTTCTCGACTCCCTCCATTGGCTCCTCCAGCCCGGCCGCGACCGTGGCGGCTGAGAAATCCACCCCTGCCACGCTTGCGGCCTCCAGCATCTGCTGCTCTTCCGGGCTCAGCCGCCCAAGCAGCTGTTCAATGAAGTGCCGCAGGCTCGGGGGGATTCTCCTCTCAACTTCCTCGATCTCCGCCCGCAGCTCCCACTGGCCTTCTCTTTCCACCAACACTCCTTGGGCAACCACAGCGTCCGTCACCGCGACCATGAACAGCGGATTGCCCTCCGTGCGCTGATGGATGAGGCGCGCGAGTCGTTGGGGGCCATCGTTCCTTTTCTCTCCCCCATCCTGACCTTTCCCCGCCAGGGAGGAAGGAAGCAGAGGGAATCGCACTGCCAGATACTCTCTCACTGCCCCTTCGGGCAGCAACTCCAACGCCAGCTCTTCGCAGTGCTCGTGTAACTCCAGTTCCTGCTTGACCGTCTTTAGCGGATGCTCGCGCACGATCACGTCCACCGACCGATACGTGCCTAGCAACAGCAGCCGTGCCGGCGCGGGCCGCCGCGCCAGAGAGGCGATCAGGTCGAGCGTGGAGTAATCGCTCCAGTGCAGGTCTTCCAGCCGCAGGATCAGCGCGTGCTCGGCTGTCAGCACTTCCAGTGCCTCCGCCATCTCCCGCAGCATCCGCTCCCGGGTCGCCCCTAGCACTTTGCGCTGCAGCACCTCCAGCTCTGTAGGATTGAGCAGTGCAGGCATCTGCACCAACCACGTGGGCGCATACTGGTGGAGCACTTCGGTGAGCCGTTCATGCCCGGACTCACGACACAACCGCCCCAATGCTTCCAGCACCGGCAGGTAGGCTTCGCCTGCCCCAAAGTGCTCAATGCATTGCCCGCGGGCAATCCAGGGACCAGGATTTGGGATTTGAGATTGAGGATTTGGTGAAGACAAGGACTGAGGGCTGAGGACTGAGGTTCAGGAATTTTTGCTTTTTGCCTTTCTTTTTCGTTTCGGACTCTAGACTCTAGACTTTGAAGGAATGCCTCTACCAACGTGGTCTTGCCAATGCCCGGTTCCCCCGTCACGAAGACGATTTGGCGGTCACCACTTAACGCCTTGACTAACCAACTGTGAAGTTGTGCTAGGTCCGTCTCACGACCTACCAAGACAGAGTGCTGAAGACTGAGGACTGGGGGCTGAGTAGGAAAAATTTTTGCCTTTTGATTTTTGCCTTTTGCCTTTTGATTTTCCTCCTCCTTACTGCCTACTGACAACTGACCACTGGCGACTGGCCCGATGAAGCGAACCCCCCGCCGATGCACGGTCTCAATGTACTGCGGGGCCCGCGGCGAATCCTTCAGCGCCTTGCGGATCTCCCGCAAGCACGACGTCAACGCCCACTCGCTCACGACCGTGTCCGGCCACACGACATGTAAGAGTTGGTCTTTGGTCACCAACTTCCCCGCATGCTCTATCAGATAGTGCAGCACGGCGAAGGTTTTGGGCGTGAGCTTCAGCCGTTGCTCCCCACACCACACCCACTCGTTTTCGATCTCTACCCGCACCGGTGGACCTGGTGGTTGGTTTCTCGTCGTCATAATTCTCCCCAACAAATCCCCAAGAACTCCCCAAGTTTACTCAGGACTTCTGGATCCTGCAGTTGTTACCCTTCTGTCACACGCTGGACGCAGGAGCAAGAGAACCGCGTCTACCAGGACTGAGAGCAATGAGGCAGCAAGACTCTGGAGAAAAACCTTCCCTCCCAGTGCAACGAGCGTTCGTCGTGCAGTTCCGCACAGAGGCGGACGTAGAACGAGGGTGCTTCGAGGGACGGGTCGAGCATGTTGTGACAGGCCACGCCACCCGGTTTCACTCACTCGATGAACTGCTGACGTTCTTTGCGCAGGTCCTGGCCCAGGAAAGGAGGTGATGTCTTTTGAGGGTCGCAATGTCTCTTGAATACCGGAGAGAGATACAGAAACGGAAAGGTAGATTCAACTCAACACCAGAAAGGATATTCGTATGAAGAAGTTTCTCTACTCACTCAGCAGCTTGGGGCTCGTCTCGCTCCTGGTCATAGGAGCAGGGGTCAGCAGCACGCACGCCGAGAACAAGAAAAGTCCACTACGAGGTGACTGGAGCTTCAGCGAGTTTGTCCCCACGACCCCAGCCTTCGGGACGCCGACCCCAATCCCAACCGCCTCTGCCGGCTGGCTGTCTATAGATGCAGACAATAATTTTACGGGACACACAGTGGTCAACACCGGCCTGGACTCTCCGCTTGGACCAGTGCTCGAATTTGACCTGATCGGGAGCTGTACGTTTCGATCGGCGGGCATCACCAATGGCATGGACTGCACGGTTAATGTCCCCGCGATTCCTGCTTCACTCGGACTGTTCTGTGTGGCTATGGCAGGCCGCGGGGCGTGTTTTGACGAATTCCGCTGCGTCAGAACAACCGCGCCAGGAGTGCTGTCAATCGAGTTCAAGCGACAGAGTTCCGGCACGTGCCACTGAGGAGCATGAAGTCATGGAGGGGGTTGCGCTTGCAAAGCCTTGAGCTTGTCGTTGCGAGTCCTTCGACAAGCTCAG
>Ga0187894_10001520_pt1 | contig 29659 bp, 22 predicted proteins | sample GBC1701081metaG_FD_136650 | JGI IMG/M metagenome (GOLD analysis project Ga0187894, IMG submission 136650) | White microbial mat communities from a lava cave in the Kipuka Kanohina Cave System on the Island of Hawaii, USA - GBC170108-1 metaG ...
ACTGTTCTCCTACACGAGCCGCTGAGGAGTCGCATGCCACGTTCATCACGCCGAACTAACTCATCAAACCCGACCGGCTCACCACCGTCCACCGCGGAGCAGCAGCGGCTCGATGAAGACGCCCGCCGGCAGGAACATTGGAAACGCTGGGGACCCTATCTCAGCGAGCGGGCTTGGGGTACCGTCCGCGAAGACTACAGCCCGCACGGAACCGCCTGGGAATCCTTTTCTCACGACCAGGCCCGCTCCCGTGCCTATCGATGGAACGAAGACGGGCTGGCCGGCATTTCCGACCGTCACCAATATATCTGCTTCGCCATAGCCCTCTGGAACGGCCGAGATCCCATTCTGAAGGAACGGGTCTTCGGCCTTACGGGCAATGAAGGGAACCATGGCGAAGACGTCAAAGACTATTACTTCTACCTCGATTCAACCCCCACCCATTCCTACATGAAGTACCTCTACAAGTACCCGCAGACGGAGTTTCCCTATGCGAAGCTCGTCGACGAGAATCGGCGACGGGGCCGGCGGAACGTGGAGTACGAACTGATCGATACCGGCGTCTTCGACGAGAATCGCTACTTCGACGTCGTCGTGGAATATGCCAAGGCATCCCCCGAAGATCTATTGATCCGCATACACATCGTCAACCATGGGCCCGATCCTGCTGAGCTGACACTTCTGCCGACCCTTTGGTTTCGAAACACGTGGTCTTGGGGGCTCGACGCACGCCGGCCGCGAATGCATGAAGGAAAAGCCGCCAAGGGCATGAGCGTCATCGAACTGGATCACGAATACTATGGGCGACGCCGCCTCTGCTGCGACCGCCAACCACAGCTACTCTTCACGGAAAACGAGACGAACAACAGGCGGCTCTACAAGGATACGGAGGGAGCCCGGTATGTCAAAGACAGCTTTCATGATTATGTGATTCACGGTGACACAGACGCGGTGAACCCCGACAAGATCGGCTCGAAAGCCGCCGCCCACTACACCCTCTCATTGGCTTCAGGCGCATCGGACACCATCCATCTTCGCTTGACGAACGACGACAGCGAGAAGGGTCTCACGCACGAAGCATTCAACGCCACGTTCACGCAGCGAATTCAGGAGGCCGACGAATTCTACAACAAACTCGCACCGCCCGATCTCTCCGAAGACGCCCGGCGTGTCCAGCGGCAGGCATTTGCGGGGCTCTTCTGGAGCAAACAGTTCTACCACTACGACGTCAATCGATGGCTGAAGGGCGACCCAACTGGATCCGAACCGCCCAAAGAGCGGCTCCAAGGACGCAACTCGGATTGGACACACCTCTACAACGCCGACGTCATCTCCATGCCGGATAAGTGGGAGTATCCTTGGTATGCGGCCTGGGATTTAGCGTTTCACTGCATCCCGCTGGCCTTGGTTGATACGACATTCGCCAAAGAGCAACTGATCCTCATGCTACGCGAATGGTACATGCATCCGAACGGCCAGATACCGGCCTACGAATGGGCATTGGGCGACGTCAACCCTCCGGTCCACGCCTGGGCGGCATGGCGTGTCTACAAAATCGAGAAGAAGCGGAAGGGTGTGGGCGATCGTGTATTCTTGGAGCGCGTGTTTCACAAATTGCTCTTGAATTTCACCTGGTGGGTGAACCGCAAGGATACCGAGGGCAAGAACATCTTTCAGGGCGGATTTCTGGGTCTCGACAACATCGGGGTCTTCGACCGCAGCGCGCCGTTGCCGACCGGCGGTCATATCGAACAATCCGATGCGACGAGTTGGATGGGCATGTATTGTCTCAACATGCTCTCGATCGCCTTGGAGTTGGCTCGAGACAATCGGGCATACGAGGACGTCGCCAGCAAGTTCTTCGAACACTTCGTCTACATCTGCCGAGCCATGAACAACATCGGCAGCGAGAACATCGAGCTATGGAACAAAGAGGACGGATTTTTCTACGACGTCCTATATCTTCCAGACGGGCAGATGCTTCCCTTAAAGGTCCGGTCGCTGGTCGGGCTGATCCCGCTTTTTGCGGTTGAGACGTTGGACTCTGAACTCATCGATAGCCTTCCCCGCTTTAAACACCGCATGCAGTGGTTCATGGAGAACCGGCCCGACTTCAGCGCGCATGTGGAAACCCAATCACAGGACAGCGGGGTCCGACGTTTCCTGTCCCTGGTGAACCGCGACCGGCTGAAATCGGTCCTGCGTTATATGTTGGACGAAGAGGAATTCCTCTCTCCGCACGGTATCCGCGCCCTCTCGCGTTACCACAAGGATCACCCCTACGTCTGGTCGGCGATGGGTATGGACTATCGAGTGGACTATGAGCCGGCCGAATCGAGCACGGGACTCTTCGGCGGCAATTCGAACTGGCGTGGCCCGATCTGGTTTCCCGTCAACTATCTGCTGATTGAATCGCTCCAGAAGTTCCATTACTTCCTTGGAGATGAATACAAAGTCGAGTACCCGACTAGATCCGGTCGGTCTGTTCCTTTGAATGAAGTCGCCGCAGAATTGTCACGGCGGCTCACTCACATCTTTCTCCGTGACCAAACCGGGCGACGCCCCGTCTTCGGACGCGCCGCCAAGTTCCAAGAAGATCCCCTCTGGCAAGACGCAATTCCCTTCCACGAATACTTCCATGGAGATAATGGAGCCGGCATCGGCGCGAGTCACCAAACGGGATGGACAGGATTGGTGGCAAAGCTGATTCAGCAATCAGGGGAGTGAGGGCAATACAATGGGTAATAATGAAGCTTAGTAAAGAAGAGTGCAGGAATCTCGACCGCTACCATGTTGTCACTGCTGACGGCACGCACGACGCCACGAAATCTTTCCAGGTGCTGTGATTACATGCCAATCGTTTCGATCAACCGCAGGTCTTCAGCGGTGAGGGTAAGCTGCTCGGCTTGGAGATCTTCTTTCATATGCTGCGGGTTCGTGGTGCCGGTCAACGGGAGCATTCCGATCTGCATGGCGAACCGAAACACGACTTGTGCAAGACCCGTCCCTAACCGTTTGGCGATGGCCCGAATGCCTGGATCGGCAAAAACTTCTCGATTGGCGGTCAACAGCGAAAAGCCCTGATAAATGATGCCATTGGCCCGACAGATCCCCCGCACCTCTTTATCCCATCCGAGTGCAGCATAACAGCGGTTTTGCACCATCATGGGTTTCACCGCCGCCCGGGCACAGAGTTGGGTGAGTTGTTCAGGCGTGACGTTGCTGATGCCGATCATTTTTGTTTTTCCTGACTGATAGAGCCCTTCGATGGCAGCCCATACTTCCCAGTCAGCCGCTCCCAACCCCTGCCACTGATAAGGCCCGTGCAACACATAGGAATCGAGATAGTCGGTGTGCAAGTGGGCCAACGAGCTGTCGAAGGACTGTGTTACTTGCGTGGTGAGATTGGCGGAGGCATCGTAGGGGGTGCGGTGGTCCTGGCCATTCGTCGGCGTAAACTTGGTTTGAAGAAACAGGCGATCTCGCGCGACCCCCTGCTGCGCAAGGACGATCAGAGCCTCCCCCACCAGGGCTTCCTGATAATGGATCAGTTGGTTGGCTGTATCGATGGCTATGAAACCAGCGCCCACGGCTAGCTGCACCAGTTGTGTCGTAGCTTCTTTCTTCCAAGCCGTGCCATACATGAACGAAGGAACCGGCACATTGTTATAGGCAGTCAAGGACATGCCATCTTCTCCAAGGTAAACGGGCTGCTGATGTGCCTGTGAGGGGTCCATTCCGATCAGTCACGATGAGGCAAGGCGAGGAGCGCTTCGAGAACCTGAGTTGTTGGCACCACATCGTCGTATTGATGATGTGCTTCTTAACAACCGTATCTGATCACCCTCGCAGTAGGCCGCGGCGTAGAACGCCGCGGCCCCACCATGTCTCCCAAGTGCGTGGCTACTTCCGGACGGCGATCCCGTGAGTATCCGCCGTTTCTTTTCCGTCTTTCATATTCGTAATGGCCGCCTGCCCCTTATAGTGGCCGACCTTCCCATCGCCATCCACGTGAATGACGCCAACGCCGGGGATTGTCCCTTTGGCATTGTTCACGGTCTTGTCATTCCCGGTGAGTGGGCTCGGGCCGCGCAGCCCGACGAAGATATACTGTCCGTCCGGTGCGTTGTCCATGAGGTCAGGAGCGGGATCCTTGTTTGCATCTGTCACCAGTTCAACCGAGCCTACACTCAGGTTCGAGAGGGTATCAATGATTTCGACATTGTTCCCGGCCCGGTCCGCACTCCAAAGATAGCGTCCAACCGCGGCCATCCCGTGTGAATCGGCAAATTTATCATCCCGTTGGGACACCAACTTGGCTGAGACCGATTTCGGAAGATTGGACATATCGAGGGCGTACACATCGTACGAGAGAGGCGCCACTGGCCAGCCGCCACCGGAGTTGATAAACATCGTCCCGTCGACCTCAATACCGCCACAACCGGCAGGGTGAATTTGATTATTGTCGAGCGTGGCCACGATCTTCATCGGTGTAGTGGTGACATCGAATACCAACAACCCTCCGCCACGCAGCGTGACAACGGCATAGTGACTGGATGACTCCGTGATCGGGCAAATCGGCGACGTATCCGGACGCTCCCCACCCTCCCACGCAGCGAGATTCACCACATCCTTCTCGGAGTCAAAGTTGAATTTATGTGCGGCATAGTCGGTCCAGATGCGGATGAATTTCTTCTCGGCGATATTCGCCGCAATCGCCATCTTCTGATCGGGCGTCGGCCAGGCCGCATGGACGTTCTTCCCCATCGATAAGCAAGCCACCGGTTTACGCGTCAGGGCATCCATAAAGAGCACGTGGCCGCTCAGGAAGGAGACGATCGCATGATCCTGGTTCTTGTTGAAGAACAGCATATGCGGACGCCGAACCGGCTTCTTGGTCGCCGCTTCGCAAAATGTGTTGATCTCGCCGGAGAGATCGATGGTGACGGCCGGTTTCGACGCAGCAGGATTTTCCGCGAGCGCCGCACCGTCATAGATATAGAGAAAGCCGCCGCTTTCTTTCCCCGTATCGGATTGATCCGTCAACCACACTTCATAGGCGGAGGCCGGAGCCATGCCACCGATTCCCGCTCCTGCCCCAACCACGGCGCTCGCCACAATGGCAAAAGTTAGGCGGGACAGACCTCTGCACGCCAGACCATGAATTGTCATCTGAGACCTCCTTCAACCAAACTTGACAGGTGCGAATACTGTCGCGTGCTGACAGGCAATGGTCATAGCACACGTAAGAACGACGTAGGGTAAGAGATTTCTCGCAGGAGATCAATGGCCTGTCTCTTTAGCAGGACGCTGGCGCATCGGTGGTGACATTCCCAACGCTTGAGGAGCGTGCCTCGCCGAACTATTAACGATTGATCAATGGCGTCTTTCAGGCAATGGTCCGATGGCGCAAGGAACCAATGCACCGACTGACACTTCACAAACGAACGACATCGCGGATGGTTTGAAGCCAAGCCACCATTCGTGGTTTCGTGGCCGAACCCTGGGCATGATAAAAACCCTGGTCCGGCTAGCGGGTCATCGCTTCGTCGATTTTACTTACTTCGGCGAAGCATTCACTTTCGTTCCTTCCTTGACGGGCGGCTCGATCTTGATGTTGGGTCCCTGAACTTTTGGCAGCAACCCTGCACCAGGTTTCTCCAACAAACGTTGATCATCTTGATTGATCGACAGACTCTGCCTCACGTGGACGTCGTCAAACGCCGCTGCCTGATCCAACGAGTTCTCTCCCGTCGCATTGGTCTGGCCTGGATCGTTCGCGAGCGATTGCCCACTGACGGGATCGACGGCTTTGCCCATGGGATACCCCGGGTGCTTCGGCAGCATGGTCGGGTTGGCCAAGACCAGAGAAATCGACAACAACACGACGATGAAAACGGTGAGTAGCACGAGAGAGGTCTTCATGGTGCAACCTCCTTGGTGAGTGGGGGAAAACAGCAGGGCTCTCGCAGGCACGGGACCGATGGGGGCGAGAGAAAGGGACGAGGGGGAGGAAGGCACAAAGTCTGAACTGAGAGGGAAACGGCTACCCCGGTTTCATGTCACACCTCCGGGAGGTTCTGTAGCATCGCTCCCGCTTGAATCAGAGTCAAGTGGCCGAGAATCGGCTCAGGGCAACGGATGGAACATGTGAAGGGAGGTCGAAAGTCGGAAGCCAGAATGTGAAGGTGAACGGCTGGCCACTTAACCTTCTTGAGACCGACTCATTCCTTCGAGTCAGATCCCGCGGAACGTGACGGTGGCGTGATTTCTTCTTCGCCGGATGGGCGCTGCAGCGCAAAGATGATCCTCGCGCCCGGCTTAAACGTGAGGTAGTACCATATCCATTCCGACATCACCCGCACGCGACTGCGAAACTCGATCAGTAAGAAGATATGAACCACGCACCAAACTAGCCAGGCGGGCAGTCCAGATAGACGCAACAGGCCGAACTGGGCGACGGCTTGTGCGCGCCCGATGGTCGCCAGCATGCCTCGATCAGCGTAGACAAATGGCCGTCGCAGGTCCTGAGCGGTCTCCCCACGAATGAGCATCGCAACATAGCGACCTTGCTGCACGGCGACGGGGGCCAATCCCGGCAGAGGGTCCCCGCCCGGGTCGGTACAATGCGCGGCATCACCGATGACAAAAATCCAGGGGTCGCCTGGGATCGTCAGATCCCCTTGAACCTTGATCCGACCGGACCCGTCCTGGGGAACTCCGAGCGAGGTCAGCAGCGGCGACGCATTATTGCCTGCCGCCCAGATGATATTCGTGGACCGAATGAATTCGCTCCCGATCACCAGGCCATCGGCACGGATGTCACTCACCAGGCTATTAAGCATAATCGTGACGCCCTTGCGTTCGAGTGCAGCCGCCGCTTTGGCCGACAGGTCAGGGTCGAACCCCGGCAGAATGCGGGAGCCGCCTTCCACGAGCAGAATAGCAAGATCCCCGAAGCGCAAGTTTGGAAAATCCGGCCCCATGGCCTTCCGTCCGACCTCCGCCAGCGCGCCAGCCAACTCCACACCGGTGGGACCTCCTCCCACGATCACGAAGGTGAGTCGGTCCTGTATGCCAGTGTCGATTCGTCGTCGTTCGGCCTTCTCAAATGCCAGCAACATCTTCTCGCGAAGGTAGACCGCATCAGCCAGTGTTTTGAGCCCAGGCGCGGACTGCTCCCACGCATCGTGGCCGAAATACGAGTGCCGTGATCCTGGCGCAACAATGAGGACATCGAACTCAATCGGCGCGCTAACCTGCAACCGCACGAGACGCGCTCCACGATCGATAGAGAGGACTTCATCCATGACCACGCGAACATGCGGGTGCCGCCGAAAAATCGTGCGTAATGGCCACGCAATATCGCCTGGAGACAGCGCGGAACTGGCCACCTGGTAGAGCAGCGGTTGAAACAGGTGATGATTGGTACGGTCGATGAGCAGCACATCGGCATCACGCAACGATTGTGCGGCCGCCAGGCCTCCGAAACCACCCCCGATGATGACAACCTGTTTGTGAGACATGAAAGGGAACCAAAGACAGACTACGGTTCAGAGAAGAATGTGCCAACAGGGGCGTGGGGAAGACGAATACGTCAAAGACCAAATACCGCGCGCCGCAAAACTGGTGCTGCTGTCATTTCAGCTCTGGCTCATAGGCTTGATTTGACTCTAGCCTAATCTACTTAGATACACCAGCAAGATCTATCTCCACGCGCGGCTATCCAATTATTGCGCTCAAATTCTGGGGGTGAGCCAGAGGCAGAATGCCGTGCGCCGCAAAACGAGGTCCGATAGCATTTCTCAGTATCTTAGGCAATCCAGTTCAGCGTTAGTGCACGGGACAGATCAGGCTCATTGCAAGAATTCCTGCAATTCATTGACTGATGGGTGTGCTTTGCTACGCTGCCCGGTACGTAAAGTAGTTCTAAAACATTCATCTATCGCCCCGTCCAAGACAATCACCATGCGCCAACGGCACGGGTTGAGCAATTGGTACTACGCGCTCTTTATCTGCGCCATCGGGCTTCCGCTCGACTACGTCGCGTGGGCACAGGCTCCGAATGAGACCTATGATTTCAACATTTCGAAAGGGATCGTGGAATTTGGTCGGGGACACTATACCCAAGCCGCCGATCACTTCGAACAAGCCCGACAAGCCGTACCGAACGACCCGGAGGCGATCGAATACCTGGGACAGACGCTGTTGCGCCTGAAAAAGTATCAAGAAGCGGAAACCCTTTTTCACGATCTGACAATGAAACAGCCGGCTCGTCCGCAAGCTTGGCTGGGACTCGCCATCTCGCAAAGTCACCTCGGGAAATATCGCGAGGCACTGGCAACGCTTGATCAGGCCGAGAAACTCGATCCAAAGAATCCGCTCGTCTATTTCTATCAGGGAGTCGTCTCGCATGAACTGAAATCTTTCAATCAGTCGTCTGCTTTGTTTTCCCGAGCCATGGCTCTCAGCCCTGATCTCACACCGACCGCTCGATATTACACAGGGATGTCGTACTATGAGCGAGGAATGATTGATCAGGGTCAAAAAGAAATCGAGGCCGCAATTGCCTCGGGCGAACCGGAATCAGAACTCGCTCGAATCGCTCGGGAGGTTCTGCAGCAAAGAACTGCGGTTCCTAAGGGCCCCAAACCATGGGATCTGAATCTGAGCGTCAGCGGCCAGTACGATACCAATGTCGTGTTGCTTCCCATCGGAACCCAACCTCCAGGCGGAACATCGAGTATTTCGCAGAAGGACGACTTCCGCGCCACGTTCTACGCACGCGGCGAATATCGACCGATTCAAACTGCCGGGTGGACGGCAGGGGTCACATACGGTTTTTATCAGAGTTTGCATCAGACACTGACGACATTCGACGTCCAAGACCATGCGCCCTCGGCATTTGTTCAACATCAAATGGGCAGAGTGACAGCACGGCTCCAATATGCCTTCGACTATGTGCGTGTCGGTCAAGATCCATTTTTGCTCTCCAATGCCGTGCAACCGATCATCACGATTGCCGAGACCAACACTCTGTTCACCCAGCTACAGTTCCGGTATCAAGATAAAGACTTCAAGGATGATCGCTTTGCTGGAAATTCCTTCAGGGACGGCAAAAACTGGTTGGCAGGCGTCACGCAGTACGCCTACTTCGGCAATGGAACAGGGCATGTACGGCTGGGCTATACATTCGACACGGATCGCACCGGTGGCGGAAATCCTACGGTGGCAACGCCTGGCGTCCAAACAAATGCCGATTGGGACTACAAGGCGCATCGTCTATCAGTCGGCTTGGGTGCACCGGACTTCTGGAGGTTGAAATCAAACTTTGCATTCGACTACTACCACATGGATTACGATAACCCGAATTCATTTTCAGTCGGCGGCGCAACAAAGCGTCGCGATAACATCATGTTCTTCACTGCCACGATTGGCCGTCCCCTCACCGATTGGCTCTCGATTGCAGCGGAATACAACTACACGAGAGATGAGTCCAACATCCCGGTATTCAACTACGCCCGCAATATTTTCTCGCTCACCCTGAGCAGCCGTTTCTAAGCCTTTCCAACCACCGCCACCTTGTCCCATGACGCAAATTGTCATACTCAGTGACGGAATACGTTACTCAACTTATTGATTACACTACGAAAGAACTAACACTTTCGAGCGGGGCCCCTACAAGTCGGTCTCTGCGAATATCTGTCTTGTCAATGGCTTGGCATGAGGGCTGATCTCGCTCAAAAACCGCCTGTCTCGGTACATTTCGTGCCCATACGACGGCTAGAGAGAACTCGTAGGCGACTGCTCTCTCTTGTCACCTGGGAGGGGTAATAATGATTGCTCAACGACTGCTGCTAAGCTTCATCGCAATCCCCTTGGCCTTTGGATCGCCTCTTGCGATGGGGGCGGAGAGAGGCACGGACGGAATCGGGTTCTACACGGCAGTGTTGGGTCAAGCCAGTGTCACGCATCCCGGTGAGGATCGAGTTCTTCCGGTCAAGCTCCATGACGAGGTACTCTTCAAAGATGTGATTCAGACCCAAGACGAATCGCGCACAAAAGCGTTGTTTCAAGATGACAGCATGCTGACCGTAGGAGAAAACAGCCGGGTGGAGATCGACGAGTATATCTACAACCCAGAAAAGAATGTCCGGCAGGCTGTTGTGAAACTCATGCAAGGCCAGGTGCGGGCCCTGGTGAGTAAAGTGTTCAAGGCGAATGGATCAAGATTCGAGATCCATACTCCCTCGGCAGTCGCGGCGGCACGGGGAACTTATTTCACCGTATGGGTCGAAAATGGACAGTCGGGCATTATCAACATTGGCGAGAAGGGACGCGTTGATTTTACGTCGGGGGGAAGGACGGTGGCCGTTGATCCTGGATTCTTCTCGATCGCCCACGAAGGTCACGCCCCGTCAGCCCCCCTGCCGCATCAACTTGGCCTAAAAGGCCATGACCCAAAAGGCAATGATCAGTCGGAAGCGACGGTGAGGACACACGTGACGATTCACGATCAAAGTCCTACTGTTATTCGCCCGATCGAGAAGACCGAACTGACTCTTGCATCCTCTCCGGCTGGACTTACTCGGGCATTGGTGGCCGTTGAGCTTACGACACTGCGCGAGGCGCCTCTCGTTGAATTGCCGGCCCAAGTGCTTCAGGCACTGAACCTTGATGCGCGCTTGATGAAGGCGCTGACAATCTTGACCAGTCGGCCCACCGGGTCTCTTGTCGGAAGCAGCGGAGGAACGACGGCTGTGGCGACGGGAACGCTCACGACCGGAACTCTAACTGTCGGACCTGTCTCTGTAGGAGCGACGTCGCCTTCTGGAGGAACTGGGTCCGTTTCTGTTGGATCTACGGTTGTGGCTCCCTTGACCACGGTGGTCTCTACTGTTGTAGCCCCGGTGACTCCGCTAATATCAACGGTCGTGGCGCCTGTAGCCCCCCTAATCTCAACTGTTATAGCCCCCGTGGCGCCCATCATCACAACTGTTGTGGCCCCGGTCGCGCCAATCATCGCACCGGTTGTCGCCCCGGTGACCCCGATTGTTACGACGATACTCGCAACTCCTCCTCCGGTAATCAGCGGCGTCTTGGGTTTACTGACGCCATAGCGTTCTTTGACGACAGCTACCGTTTCTGCGGCCCTTGGCTCAGCCGGCCAAGGGCCGCAGCTGTTTTGTCCGGCGATCGCTAGAAGACGGTGCGTACTGTGTAAATTGTCTTGTCCCTCCAATACAACCAGGCACAATAGTATCCGGTGCGCGGCGAAACCGATCAACCACCCTGAACGGCGAATAGCGTTACGTGAAATTCGCAGCAGACAACAACTCAGGATCAGGATTTCCACTCGGAATCGGGTTGGGCGTAGTGGTCACGATCGGGTTGGCATTCCTGACGTGGCTGGCCCCCAACGTCGTTGTGCGTCTGGACCATACCGCCTTGGATTTTCAGTTCCGCCTGCGAGGTGAACGAAGTCCGGGCCAGGACGTTGTGCTCGTGTTGGTCGACGAGAAAAGCCTCAAAGAGATTGGACGATGGCCTTGGCCTCGCGACAAACAAGCGCTGCTCGTCGATCAGATTCACGCAGGCGAACCTGCTGTGCTCGGCCTCGATATCATCTACGCCGAACCGGAAGAATCTGACACGATCCGTGAGATCAAGTCATGGTTGGCCGCTACACAACAGAAGGAGCCGTTATCCAACAAGGTGCTCGGACAGTTGGAAACCCGCCTCCACGCCTTAGACACGGATCAGCAATTTGCCCAGAGCTTGGCGCAAGCAGGCGACCTCGTGCTGGCCATGCCATTTTTCGTGCCGGAGAGTCAAGCGACCGATTCACTGACTGACACAACTCATACAGTTCCTGAACTCCTCAGGCGAAGTGAGTTCATGCTCGTCAAGCAGACGAAGTCTGCCCAAGAGTCTCACCCATATAAAGCGATGGCCTTGCTTCCTCCGCTCGACACGTTTGCACAACAGGCAACGGGCCTCGGACATGTCTATCGATTGCCCGATCACGATGGCGTCACCCGTCGTGAGGTGCTCGCCCTGCGCCACGGAGATGCCTACTATCCTTCCTTTGCGCTGGAAGTCGCACGGCTCTACCTCGGCCAGACCAGAGAGCGCATGGCACTCTCGCTTGGGGACGGAGTGCAGCTTGGCGCAACGCTCGTACCAACGGACCAGAAGCTTAGAATGCTCATCAACTACGCGGGTCGGGAACTGCGGTTTCCCTGGGTGTCCGCGACCGATGTGATCCACTACCGAATCCCATCGGATCTCTTCCGGGGGAAGGCCGTCCTCGTCGGAACCGCTGCGCTGGGAACATACGATCAGCTCAGTACACCCTTCTCAGCCAATTTTTCTGGAGTTGAGAAGAATGCCACCGTGATCGAGAATATTCTCCACGAACGGTTTCTGACCGCCGGGCTCTGGACCGGTCCCGTCGAATTCGGCCTGGTCCTAGTCTTCGGATTCATGTTGACCTGTATTTTGCCCCGCGTGCGTGCCGTGCATGGAACGATTGTGACGACCGTGACCTGGATTGGGTATGCGGGCGCTGTGCAGGCGCTATTTGTTGTGAAGGGAATCTGTCTGCCCGTCGTGATGCCGACCCTGACCATCGGATCGGTCTTCGTCGTGACCACAGTCCTCAATTATGTGTTCAAGGAGCGCCAGGCGCGAGAAATTCATTCCATGTTTGCCAGTTACGTCAGTCCTCGAATCGTGCAGGAACTGATGAAATCTCCTTCGAAGGCGACGTTAGGGGGACAGCGTAAAGAACTGACCATGCTGTTTTCCGATTTGGTCGGGTTCACCACGTTCAGTGAACATCGTCCGGCAGAAGAAGTGGTCGATCAGCTCAATGAATATCTCAGCGCCATGACCGACGTGATTTTTCGGTGGAACGGGACGTTGGACAAATTCGTCGGAGACGAAATTGTCGTCTTCTGGGGGGCGCCGCTGGACCAACCGGATCATGCCGCACTGGCCGTACAATGCGCGTTGGAGATGCAGGCGCGGCTGATGGATTTGAAGTCCAAGTGGAAGATGGAAGGAAAGCCGACCCTCGAGAATGGGATCGGCATCAACACGGGCGTGGCCCTGGTGGGGAATATCGGCGCGGAAGGCAAAAAAATGGATTACACCATGATTGGCGATCAGGTGAATCTGGCCGCGCGCTTCCAGGGACTGACCAGAATACTGGGTCACCCAATTCTGTTGACCGAGTTTACGGCATCAAAACTCGAATTAGGGCTGGATCGAGAAAAGCCGGGCACGCAACGGGATGGACTCGACCAAATCAAGCTCCGAAAGCTTCAAGTGGTCACCGTCAAAGGCCGGCAAGCCCCGGTAGGAGCCTACACAGTGGAATGTCAATCTGAGAGTGCGAGGCATAGGGAACGTGAAGCCAGCGCAGGCTAATGAGAAGGGCGCGGGTCAGGCGATCTTGCGGATTTTCGAACGAGGCTGAGTGACTTGATAGACTTTTTCTTTAGTAAAGACATCCACGAGTTCCGAGTCTAGTTTTCCATCCTTGCTCTGGCTTTCGAGATAGCTGAGCGCAGTGTCAGAAGAAATGGCCGCTTTATATGGCCGGTCAGACGCTGTTAAAGCGTCATAGATATCGCAAATCGTCATCATGCGCGCCTGTAGTGGAATCTGATTGTGCAGCAGTCCACGGGGATAGCCGCTGCCATCCAGCTTCTCATGGTGGCTCCACGCGATCGATGGCACGTTTTTGAGCGATCTCGACCAGGGGATTTTTGACAGGAATTCAAACGTGTGAGCGACATGCCGCTCGATCTCGTTTCGTTCGGACTGGGTAAGAGTGCCCTGAAGCACCGAGAGCGCGCCGACTTCCTCCTCCGTGAGAAAAGGACGAGGCCCATCGTAAGACCGGTATTCCAGCTGCGCGATCTCTTTCAACTTCACGACCTCGGCAGAAGATTGAGAACTCGGCTGATTACATTTGAGAATGAACGAGAACATCTCGTCCACCTCTTTCGTCTGCTGGGCCAGTTGTCGGTCCAGCTGTGCCAACAACGTCTGCTTTTCCCCTCCTGTTCTGGCTTCATGCACCTCCAGCTTTCGGCGTAACGTATCAGTCTCCAGGGTCCTCTTGATGAAGTCGAACCGCGACTTGATGAGTTCCTGCTGGAGCTGATACAGCTTCCGTGCTTTGAGGAGGATGTGCTCGCGAACGCCGACCTTGCCGAAGTCGTGCAGCACGGCGGCGTAGCGAAGTTCTTTGAGTTGTTCCGCGTTGAATCGAACGCCCGCATAGAGGCCGGAATCAGTTTGAGAGACCGCGTCAGCCAGCCGACAAGTGAGGGTGGCCACGCGTTGACTGTGCCCGCTGGTGGTGGGATCCCGACTTTCAATGGCTTGCACACTGGCGGAAATAAACCCTTCGAACAAGAGATGAATCTCCTCGTAGAGATTGGCATTTTCGATGGCAATGCCGACCTGATGACCGAGCGCGACGAAATTCTGGAGATCGTCCTCGCCGAACGAATCCCCATGCTTGTGGTTGATGGCCTGGAGCACTCCCAGGAGGCGGCCATGAGCCGTGACGGGCACGCAAACCATACTGCGTGTGACGAATCCGCTGGCTTGATCCACATGGCGGAAAAAACGGGCATCGCGCTGAACGTCGTTGACTATAACAGGCTCCCCGGTTCGAGCGACGTGTCCCGCAATACCTTGCCCGTGCCGGAGTCGAGCCTGGCGAACCGCCTCTCCCTTTTCGCCATGGGCCACATCGAAATACAATTCGCCGGTAGCTTCCTCCAACAAGAGAAGTGAACCGGCCTCGGCATTCATCAAGAGCGTGGCCGCTTCAATCGCGCGCTTGCGAATGGTTGCGTGATTGAGGCTCGAATTCAGCAGGGCGCTGATATCCTGCAGTCGTCGCAGTGTGGGATCCTTCATAGCCTCGAATCCTGCATGTCTACATCGGTGCACAGAATGCTTCCATAAAACTGTAACACGGTAGATTCGTTTTGCACGGAAAAGCGCTGTTTGGAAATAATCAGAAAATCCTAGGCACAGTAGCCGCGCGCCACAAATGAAGCTAAATCATTTTGCTTCTCTCGCGAGAGATATTTCTTCAGAGATAGGGGTTGATTGATCTTCCATTGCGCGCGTCCAACGAGGGCTTTCTTAAGCCGCGCTTTGCACGAGCACAGAAAATCATCAAGCTCCATCCCATCCTCTGCTCCCGGAGCAAGAGATCAACACCGGTGTCATTTCTCCCCTGCCACCCCTTAAATTGTGCGGCCCTGCGGGCAAAAAGGATCATCTGGCCGCTCCCTCCACTTTCCAAGCTCCCTTGCATTTTCCCCTCAAGGAGTCGTGCGGATCTATCCCTTTACCGTGCCTATCGACTGAACACCGCCCATCCTCTCCCGGCCACGCAATTTCCCTAGGCGACAGCGCTTTCCTTCATATTGTGGCTAGCGTGATCCGGTCGTCTGTGCTATAGAGCGCATCTGATCTCGTCGAATAACCTCGAAAAACAAAGGCACAATGCCGGCTCCCATTGATGTCATCTTCATCGTTTTCTCCACCCTCGTCATTCTGAGTATTTTCACGATTAAGCTCTCGAACCGGTTTGGCATCCCCTCACTGGTCTTGTTCCTCGCCATCGGCATGTTGGCGGGGTCCGACGGTCTCGGCGGCATCACGTTCGATAATCCGTCTCTGGTGCGGTCGCTGGGCATCACTGCGCTCGTCTTGATTCTGTTTTCGGGTGGGTTGGACACGGAGTGGGCGGCGATACGCCCTATCGTGTGGCAGGGGGTGTCGCTCTCGACGATCGGGGTTCTGATCACTGCGCTGCTCATCGGGGTGTTTGTCTCCTGGGTCCAGGGGTTCTCATTCCTGGAGGGACTCTTACTCGGCGCAGTTGTGTCGTCCACCGATGCGGCAGCCGTCTTTATGGTGCTACGGGCGAGAAAGACCAAGATCCCTCGGCGATTAATCCAGTTGCTCGAATTTGAATCCGGCAGCAACGATCCGATGGCTGTCGTGCTGACGATCGCGCTGATTCAACTGTTGGTGGAACCCTCGACCTCTTTCGGAGAGCTTGTCGTATTCTTTGTGATGCAAATGGGCTTGGGGGCGGTGCTTGGTATTGCGATGGGCGAGATCATGCGACGATTGTTCAATGCACTCGACCTGGAGTTGGAAGGCATCTATCCGGTGCTGTCGGTAGCGCTGGCGCTGCTGACCTACGGCTTGACCGACTTCTTGCACGGAAGTGGCTTTCTCGCCGTGTACCTTGCGGGACTCGTCATGCAGCGAAAGCCGTTTACCCATCAACAAAGTGTCTTGCGTTTTCACGATGGGCTGGCCTGGCTGATGCAGGTCACCATGTTTTTAGCGCTGGGGCTACAAGTATTCCCAGCACGGCTCGTGCCAATCGCCGGGGTGGGCCTCCTGGTTTCACTTTTCCTGATCTTCGTCGCCCGCCCAGCGAGTGTCCACGTGGCGCTGGCTTTTTCGCCGATGTCGTTTCGAGAACAGACGCTTGTGGCCTGGGCGGGGCTCCGTGGGGCCGTGCCGATTATCTTGGCCACATTTCCCATAGTGGCCGGGATCCAGCAGGCCGACACGATCTTCCACATGGTGTTCTTCATCGCTCTCACGTCTGTGGTCATACAGGGAACGGCTATTCCATGGCTTACGCGAGCGTTAAAGATCGGAGTCCTCCCATCGAGTGGACCTCTATCTGGCCCACAGCTCAATCCGCAGCCGCCCCCCAAACCGATGCCGTAACTCTCTCTGGTACGCCCATTCATTTTGCTTGGTGCAGGGGGCCAGATTCTCTTTTCACGAGCAGGCATCGGCGTTGGCGAGCCTTCGTTTCTCTCTTCCACCTCTTATTTGTCGTGCTTCACTCAAAAATCTGACACGGGAAATTAGCTGCGGGGAATGCCGAAAACTCAAGGAAATCTGTTCGTAGCGATCGTGAGGGGGGTGACAGCACCGGACCTTCGAGCAAAGGATCAGGCTGTCCAGAAATTAAGAGCGGCTGTACCTGTGAAGGGGTCGGAAACCGTTTGCAAAACTCGCGGCGCACCAGGGCCTCTTTCGCAGAGGCCCTGACGGCCGTGAAGGTGATGGGGCGCAGCCCTATTGCACGTCGACGGTGATGCTATGGGTGGCCGTGACAAGATCGTGATCCTTGGTGGCGCCAGTCACGGTGACCTTATGCGTCCCTCTGCTCAGGCTCTTAATCTCCCCTGAGAAACCCTTCTGATACTCTCCATCCACGTATGCATGGACATGCGTTGCCTGAGAACCCTTGGTCAAGTCGTACTTCACTTCGAAGGTGTCGCTGACCTTGTCCCCGTCCTTGGGAGACATAATCATCACCTTCGACCCGTCCTCGACTGGTGCTTTCGCTGGTTTATCTCCTGCAAAGACCGGCGCCCCGCTGAGACAGCCCGCTAATGCGATCCCTAATCCCATGAACCCGATACGTCCCGTCATCTGCATCGCAACCTCCTTGTGTGAACCAGCTGAATGGACACTACGGTTTACCATTCCCTACCGGATGTACTCTTGTCGGACAACCAGTCGTCCCCCGGTAGAGAATAATTCGATATTCTACTTTTCAGGATTGCCCCAGTCAATCCGCACAGACGCGCATCGATCGACCATAAATACAAATGGTCCCTCCAAGCTTGCTCGTTTCACTCCCAAAGGATGGCCTGGATTGGTTCCCTATTGCGCGCAGTTTTCTCACCCGCCCACCCGCTGGCACGCCGAGACGTGCCATTAGCCCAGGCGAGGGCCTTCCGATTTTCCCCACTTTGCCCTAGGGGGAACAGCCAGACTGTGCTTCCCTGCGCGCATCGAGGGAGCACATTCTGATCGTGAGGCCTCGGCGAGCAAGAAGGATAGTCTGGCTGCTCCCCCTCTCCTCCCTTCTGAGGCCGCGCGTTGCGCGAGCATAGGGAACTAACCAGGTCAGCCCTCCCATCCCTCTCAATATGGTACGGTAGGAGGAAACAGGATCTCGGCCATGACCATTCAGGCACAATTTCCAGATGAGCAGAGCATCGCGGGCGCCTTCACTAGGCAGCCGGATGCCTTTCGGGACTGGGTAACTGCGAATGGTAATTCCGGTTACCCTGCAGCGAGCCGCCGCTACCATCTCTATGTCTCTTGGGCCTGCCCCTGGGCGCATAGGACGATCATTGTGCGAAAACTCAAGAAGCTCGAAAACATAATCGGAATGACGGTCGTGGACCCGATCCGCGACGAGCGAGGCTGGGCCTTTCGCGAAGGGCCTGGCCATTCGCTCGATCCCATCAACGGCTTTCAGTTCCTCAGCCAGGCCTATAAAGCCACCGATCCGAACTATCGCGGGCGGTTCACTGTCCCTGCGTTGTGGGATACTGTGACGAAACGCATCGTCACCAATTCCGACGACGACCTCATGCGCATCTTCAACGGCGAATTCAACCGATTCACCGAGAGCATGATCGATCTGTATCAGGACGGAATCAGGAAAGAAATCGACGACCTCAATACCTTCATCTACGAAAATGTGAACGACGGGGTCTATCGCGCGGGATTTGCAACATCGCAGCAGGCCTATGAACGGGCGGTGAGACGCCTCTTCGAGGCCCTCGATCAACTCGAGGCCAGGCTGGCGCGTCAACGCTACCTTTTCGGCTCACAATTCGTCGAAACCGATTGGCGTTTGTTCGTCACCCTCGTGCGCTTCGACCCCGTCTACCATGGCCACTTCAAGTGCAACCTCCGACGGATCATCGACTACCCCAATCTCTTTGGCTACCTCAAAGACCTCTATCAGACCGACGGCATCGCCGACACCGTGAACCTCGACCACATCAAGCGGCACTACTACATCACCCACAATGACATCAATCCGACTCGTATCGTCCCCCTTGGTCCCGACCAAGATCTCACCACCCCCCACGGCCGTGAACTCCTTCGATAGCGGCAGATCGGTTCATCTGGTTTGCCTGGTCATCTGGTTAGTTTCGTCAACCAGAAAACCAGACAAACCAAATAACGGCCTTCTTCTGCTGGCAGCCTGTTCCGCATCCTGGTAAAGTGCAATTCCTGTTTATCAGAAGGTCTGTTCCCCTATGTCCATCCAGTGGTTTCGCGGTCACATGAATACGGCGCGCAAAGAAGCGGCCAAGGCGATGGAGGTGATTGATGTCATCGTCGAAGTGTTGGACGCACGCATTCCGAACGCCAGCTCCAATCCGCTGATCGAAGAACTGCGCCTGGCCCGCCAGCGGCCTAGTCTGAAAGTCCTCAACAAGGCCGATCTCGCCGATCCACCGTCACTCGGGCCTGGCTCGACCTGTTCAACCAGCGACAGGGCGTCAGCGCAGTAGCCCTGTCCTGTAGTCATGCCGGCGATGCCGCCAAGATACCCCGGCTCTGTCAGCCGCTCGCTCCGCATCGCAACAGCAGTGCGAAACCGCTGCGCATGCTGATTATGGGAGTCCCTGACGTCGGCAAATCGACCCTGTGATGAACATGCTCCTCAATCGCCGCGTCGCTCGCGTGGGTGACGAACCAGCTGTGACCAAAGTCCAACAGCGACACAAAATGAACGACCACATGGCCATCACCGACTCACCCGGACTGTTGTGGGGAACCATCAAAGACCCTCATGTGGGCCTCCTGCTCGCGACGATCAACGCTGTGGGTCACACGGTCGTCGATGACGAAGCAGTTGCCGAATTTCTCGCCGCGATCCTGCTTTTGCGCTATCCTGCCCGACTCACATCCCGCTACGGTTTTGCTGTGGAAGCACTGACGAGGACGAGCGTGCTCGACGCCATTGGCAAAAAACGCGGCTGCCTACTGACCAGAAGCGGCGGCGGGATAGATCGAGACAAAGCGGCTAGGATACTCTTGTCGGACTACCGAGACGGGACACTCGGCCGCACCAGTTTGGAAACACCGGAGAGGCGAGCAAAGGAGGATCCTCTGGTAGCACGCGTGTGAAATGAGTATACCGGCTGGGTTGTCTGTTCAACCAAATAAACGAGACAAACCAGATCAACCAGAGAGGCCAAACAAACCAGAAAATCGCGACTCCCTCACAATCCGACTCTGACAAAGTCGATGTATCCTCGTTCGACGTCCGTGCTTATTAGCTCCACTCGCACGCTGTCTCCGACGTCGAGGCCACGCTCGCCCGTTACCACTTTCCCTTCGACCGGCGGCTCAAGGAGTCGGACCCACGTGCCTCTGTCTGACGCGCCCGTCACGATGGCGTCGAAGCGTTGCCCGATCCGCGATTCGAGCAACAGCGCGGCAGCAGATTTCCGGAGCTGTCGTTCGACTTTTTCCGCATCGTCCTCTTTCTCGGTACAGTGATCGGCCAGGTACTTCAGCTCTTCCGGACGGTACGGCGTTGGCTCGCCGGCCAACGCCGCTTTGATCAGCCGCTGGGTGATCAGATCGGGAAAGCGCCGGTTGGGAGCCGTGGAATGGGTGTACCCCTTCACCGCGAGCCCAAAATGTTCGGGAGCACCATCCTTCGACTGGTCAAACACATATTCGCCTCTACCGATAAGCTTTACGATGGCCAGTGACAGATCCGGAAATCTGAGGGGGTCGGCCTTTCGACGCGTGACAAGAAACGATTCGAGCGCACTCGCGTCCGGCTCGGGAGGTAAGTGCTTGCCCCAGCGTGCGGCGACCTCGATAATCCGCTGCCAGCGTTCGGGAGAGCGCAGGATGCGGCGGAAGGCGGGCACGCCCTTCTTGGTGAGATACGATGCGGTCGCCTGATTTGCTGCGATCATAAAATCTTCGATCAGTTCTTTTGCGCGATTCTTCTGTTCGACCCTGAGATTGGCCAACACCCCATTCTCAAACACAGCTCGTGGCTCAATTGTTTCAAGACTCAGTGCTCCCTGTTGGTGTCGTCGTGCCTTGAGCCGCTGTGCAACCTGGTCCTGGAGGCGGAGCTGCGCATCGAGGCCGGAGTCGGCCTTGATCTGCTCAGGCACAGGCGTTTCCCCTGCGAGCCAGGCTGCGACGCTGTTATAGGTAAGCTTCGCGTGGTTGCGGACCAGGGCCCGGAAGAGGGTCGAACTGAGAACCACCCCGTCCTCCGTAACCACCATCTCGACGACGATCGCGGGGCGGTCTTGCCCTTCGCCGAGGGATGTCAGATCAGTCGACAGCTTCTCCGGCAGCATAGGGAATATGTCACCGGCCGTATAGACCGATGTCGTATTGTGCTGAGCATGAGCATCCAAGGCTGAATCTTTCCTGACCAACGCGTCTACATCGGCAATCGCGACCCGGATTGTGACAGACCGATCAGAATGTGGTTCAGCCACGGTGAGTTGGTCGAGGTCTCGGGAGTCGTCGTTGTCGATTGACGCCCAGAGTAAACCCGTCAGGTCACGCATGTCCGAGTGTCCGTTAGTAACAGCCGTCTGTACACGGGCAAGCTCGGCCATCGCCGCGGCAGAAAAATCCGGTAAGAGGCCGCGTTCGATCATGGCGCGACGAGCGATATTCTTGAGATCCATACGATGATTTTTCATCTCCTCCCTCAATCTGGGATAAAACCTATGTCCATCTTTCTGGGTTTTCGGAACAGCCGTTCCCCTATCACCTCACCGCGCTCACGGGAAACATGGGAATGTGGGAGTTAACGGTTGGTTTGTAAGATTTCCATCCCCTCAAAGTGGTTACGCCTACAAGGTCATGGTTCTGATTGCGTTCTCGATTTGTACCAGCTATATGATAGGCACACACGTGGCCTCAAGCTCGATCCACACCCGTGAAGAGAACCGATGAATAGTTCGGATGTCCGCTTCACCGTATTATGCGTAACAACATAGCAATTAATATACTTCGATGGGCCATCGCGGTTCCTGCAGGTGTCATGTTGTGGTTCGCTGCGAACCATTCTATTGGAGCGGCATTCGGCATTATCCATGGGTTTGAACGTGTCGATGCTTTCTGGGAAGCACCGGATATGGATGGGGTGCCAATCATTGGCACATACCTTATATTCGTCACGAGGACTATTGCCGCTTCATCCCTTGTGGCTGTGATCATCTACATCGTACCGCGCTATCACAAACAGGTGGCGATCGTTGCTGCCTCTCTTGTATCCGCCGCGGCCATAGGCTTCTTGGGATTTGTATCGATTCAAGTTGCGAATGGCAATTTAGACATCGGTCCGGATGGCTGGTACAGACACATTCTAGACATGTTCAGCATTATTTTTGGCGCAATAGCCGGAGCGTGGCTGGCCTACGGAAATCAGAAAAGACGAACTCGCGCTTAGCGTGCTTTCGTCATGAGCGCTTCGCGTGAAACGCTGCAAGCGGCTGTCTTGGCAGATTCTTGGCGGGTGAGGGCTCACACTGAAGTTCAACCTTCTGGGTTCGACGTTTCGGTGTCCTCGAACTGGCCAGTGTCATTCATCTTGCTCGTCGTGCCGGAATCACAAGTGCTCACTTCTTCCTTCTCCTCCTGGTTCCCGTCGTCCCCACCATGACAACTACCTTCGTCTGAGAAGAAAAGGCTTGCTCGATGCGCTGCCTTCCATTGGTCGTGAGGATAACAATTCCGTCGTGATGTTCAATGCGCTGGAGAAAATGGGCCGTCTCCGCATTCGCAAATCGGTCATGGGCGTCGTTGACATTACCCCGCGCCCCGAACAGCGCATCTGCTTCATCGAAGAAGAGGATCGCGCCACCGGCTTCCGCCTTATCAAATACGTCGTTCAGATTCTTCTCCGTCTCGCCGATGTATTGACTTACCACCGCCGACAAATCCACCCTGAACAACTCTACTTCTAGGGATGCGGCCAAGGTCTCGGCAGACTTCCTTCGGCGGAGCGCCGTGGAGCCGGACAGAACTAGGACTGCAACGGACGTCGCCGTGGACCCCTTTGCTCGACGCCCCGAGGTTGCCTTCTTCTGCACCGCCGCCCGTGTTCGCCGCCCCCTCATTACGCTGTCCGACATGGCTCCTTCGCGCTCCCTTCCCAATCCTGTCACCCACGAACCCTCCCGAGTTTGCAGGCAGCAGCTTGCGGAACTTATCGTCGATTCATCACAATGACCAGAAGCCCACCCAGCAGGGAGGAACTTCGCCTCATGACACCGGCAGCATTGATTGAACAGGAACTCACGGCAGCCGAGGCCGCACAGCACAACGGCAACGACGGGAAGGCGCGAGTCTGTGTTCGACGTGCCGTGGCCCGTGCCACCGAGGCGTGGATAGCGCGGCTCTCTTTCCCGCGATGGCATGGGGATGCAATGGCACATCTCCGGCATATTCAACAGAACGCGTCCTTCCCTCTTCCTATCCGTCAGGCAGCCGAGCGATTGAGTACCTCTGTGACCCGTCAGCACGCAACCCCCTTCACCACAGACCCGGTCGCCGACGCAAAACTCATCATCACTCATCTCGGCAGCCACTGAATGATTGCGTCAGCAATGTTCCCTCCAAACTTGCTCGTTTCTCTTTAAGAGGAAGCAACCAGACTGTCCTTGCACTGCGCGCGTCCAACGAGGTTCTCCCAACTTCTCTATACCTCTCTTAAAAGAAGTGGCCGAGGCTGCCCTTTACTGCGCGCATCGAACGACCCTCTTCCTTCTAAATGATCCTTCCGAGCTTGCTCGTTTTCCAATAGGAGGGTGGCCTGATTGGTCTCCCACTGCGCGCGTCCAACGAGGCCCTTCTCAGGGCGCGCGTTGCGTGAGCACGGGAGACCAACAGACTACCCTCCCCCTCCCCCTCCCCTACCACCCCAATGCCCACTTATGCCGATTTTTTTCCAACAGCGCATCCGCTTCGCTTGGGCCCCAGCTCCCAGCGGTGTAGGAATGAACGGTTCTCTCGCCGGTCAACAGCGGGTCATAGAGGCGCCATGCCGTTTCGGTAAAATCCGCGCTGACAAAGAGAGTCTGATCGCCAATCATGACGTCGCGGAGCAGTGTCTCATAAGCTTCGGGGAGCCGGCCAAAGGCTTGTTCATAGTCGAACTGCAGCGCATTGTCACTCAGTCGGAACGGCCTACCCGGACTCTTCACAGAAAAACAGAGCGAGAACCCTTCACTGGGCTGGAGCATGATCAGCAGCATGTTCGGCGAAATACTGCCGGGATCGAGGGATCGAAACATTTGGGTGGGGGCCTCACGAAAGGTCACCGCTATCTGGGTCAGTTTGCGCGGGAGGCGTTTACCCGCCCTGAGATAGAAAGGCACACCCTTCCATCGCCAATTGTGAATCTCAGTTTTCACCGCGACATACGTCTCCGTGGTCGAATCTTTCGGAACCCCCTGTTCCTCGCAATAGCCATGAATCGTCTGACCGGCGACCTGCCAGGACGTATACTGGCCAAAGACAATGTCCTGAGGAGTGATCGGCGCAATAGAATGGAGCACTTTGAGTTTTTCGCTCTGGATCGCGTCGGCATTGAAGGACACCGGCACTTCCATCGCCACAACCGTCATCAGTTGAGTGAGATGGTTCTGTACCATGTCGCGGAGCGCCCCGGCCTGCTGATAGTAGGCCCCACGATGCTCGACGCCGAGATCTTCGGCAACGGTAATCTGTACGTTCTCGATGGCGTCGCGCTTCCAGAGCGATTCAAAAATTGGATTCGCGAATCGGAATGCCAGGAGATTCTGCACTGTCTCTTTGCCGAGGTAATGATCGATGCGGTAGATCTGAGATTCCTCGATATAGCGATGCAGGGTCGTGTTCAAGCGTCGGGCTGAGTGAAAGTCTCGGCCAAATGGTTTTTCGAACACAACGCGGACCCATCCGCGGCTCTTGAGCAATCCCGCTTCGTCCAGACGTTCCATCGCGGCGGGCACGATGTCCGGTGGCAACGCCAGGTAGAACACTCGGTTCTCCGGCATGTTGTGTGTGCACTCCAGCCGTCTGATATATACGGCCAACGCCTCATAATCTTGCGGCCCCCCTTCATGCAGGGTCTGGTAGTACAGACATTCCTCGCACCAGGCGCGCAACTCTGTCTCATTGCGCCAGCCCGACTGATTAAGACCTTCGAAGGCCCAGAGCCGAAACCCCTCATCATCCATTTCAGGCAAGGCGGCGCCGATAATCAGTGTGTTGCGTGTTTCAAGGATTCCCTGGTCTCGCAATTGATACAGCGCGGGCAGGAGCTTCCGATGCGTCAGGTCGCCAGTCGCGCCGATGATGACAAAAACATGGGGCTCAACTTGATGTTCCGACATCCGCAGGATCCTTCGTGTGAACGGTCAACCGTTTCTTCGCAGGATGCTGAAACAGTCGCTCTTCTCACCTGTCTGGCACTGCGCCTCCATGCCGCGTTTCATCCGCGCGGCAGCTAGGATGTTCGCACCGTTCCGTCCCATGAATCAATTACTGTGTGTGGGTGAGACTCTTTGAAGTGTCCGGAACGACAGCGCGCCCTTCGATCCACTGGTAGAGCACCGGCAGTACAACAAGCGTCAGAAACGTGGAACTGACTAGCCCACCGATCACTACGACGGCCAGAGGCCGCTGAACTTCCGATCCGATCCCTTGGGCAAAGGCAAGCGGCACCAATCCCAGTAACGCGACCAGCGCCGTCATCAAAACGGGCCGCAGACGCATCACGCAGCCGGTCAGCACCGCCTGCTCAATGCCCATTCCCTGCTGCCGACGCAACGAATTCATATAGGACACCAACACGATTCCGTTCAACACGGCGACACCGAAGAGATTGATGAATCCGACCGAGGCCGGCACGCTCAGGTATTCCCCCGTCACCCATAAAGCGACAATTCCGCCGATGAGGGCAAACGGGAGGTTGAGGATGATCAGCGCCGCCTGCTTGAGCGAGGAGAACGACGAAAACAGGAGCACGAAGATTATGACAATGGTGATCGGAACAATGATCTTGATCCGGGCCATGGCCCGCTGCATATTTTCGAACGATCCGCCCCAGACGATGTGATACCCTTCGGGGAATCTGACCTCCCGGTCTATCCTCTCCTGCGCTTCAGCCACAATGCCTCCGATGTCCCGTCCGTGAGTATTGAAGCTGACCGGCAGATACCGCTGGAGATGATCGCGGTTGATACGCCCCGGTCCCTCGTGCATCCGGATGGTGCCGAGATCGCTGAGTGGAATGAAGGCCCCACTGCCGTCCGTCAGTCGAATGTTCCCGATGGTTTCGATGTTGTTCCGATACTGTTCCGGAAACCGCAGGATCAAATTGAACCGTCGATGCTCTTCATACACCCGAGTCGCGGCTTCCCCTCCGACTGCGGTTGCGATGACCTCTCGCACGTCCGAGACGTTGATGCCGTGCCGGGCGATCTTACCCCGATCGATATCGATCGTGATGTACGGCTGGCCGAAGAGTTGCTCTATTTTTAAATCTTTGACGCCCCGAATCGTGCTGAGGACGTGGGCAATCTCATTCCCTGATTGACGCAGCTCCTCCAGGTCTGGCCCGAACAGTTTCACGGTCACCTCTGCGCGCACCCCCGAAATCAACTCGTCGACCCGTTGCTGGATCGGTTGGCTGATCAGAAAATTGGCGCCGGGCACTTGTTTCAACCGCTCGCGGACCCGCTCTTTCAATCCCGACATAGTGGGCGACGTCGTCCACGTGTCAATCGGATGCAACATCGCAACGGAATCGCTTTCATTCGGTTCTTGCGGATCATTCGCCAATTCCGTTCGTCCGATTTTTGACACCATCATCTGCACTTCGGGAAACTCAAGCACCGCTTTCTGCACCTCCCGTTCGATTTTGATCGATTGATCCAAAGAAATGCTTGGCAAGCGGATCGTGAGGGGAGCCATCGTACCTTCGTTCAGAATGGGGACAAATTCCGATCCCAAAAATGGAAAAAGCGCGATGCTGCCTGCCAGCATGAATCCGGTGGCTGTCAACACCACGCTCCGATTCCCTAATGCCCAGCGCAGCAGAGGAAGATAAACACGCTTGGCCCATCGGAGTACCAAGGGGTCGGAGTCGCCGTGCCTTGCCCGCAAAGTCAGTAAACACAGAACAGGCGACAGGGTGACCGACAAAATGAGCGACACGAGCAGAGCAATCATGATGGTATAGGCCATCGGCTTGAACATCTTGCCTTCCATGCCTTCGAAGGAGAGGATCGGCATAAAGACGATGATGATGATGATAATACCGAAGACCACGGGGCGGGCGACCTCCCGAGCGGCATTGAGGATAACCGCCAGCCGAGGCAGACCCTGGTGACGGGGGTCCGACAGGTGCCGGTGGATGTTTTCCACCAGCACCACAGACGCGTCGACCATCATGCCGATGGCGATGGCCAGACCGCCCAAGGACATCAGATTAGCGGTGAGATCGAAACGATCCATCACGAAGAACGTCACGAGTGGCGTCAAGATCAGCGTCGCCGCCACGATCAAGGCGCTCCTGGTATCGCCCAGGAACACAAACAGCACGACCACCACCAGGAGAATACCCTCTCCGAGCGCCATGTAGACGGTCGCCAAGGCGGCGGAGATCAATTCGATACGATCATAAAAGGGAACGATCCGCCATCCTGCCGGCAGCAGTCCCTTGTCCTGTATCTCGGCAATCTTACCCTTGATGCCTTCTACGACGTCGCGAGCGTTTGCTCCGCGTAGCATAAGCACGATTCCTGCCACCACCTCGCGCTCTCCGTTCAAGACGACAGCGCCGTGACGAATGGCATGGCCGATCTGCACCTGGGCGACGTCGTGGACGTGCACGGGAGTGCCGCCCACTTCTTTGATGACGATGCCTTCGATGTCGCTCAGTTTCCGGATCAGTCCCACGCCGCGGACAATGTACTTTTCGGCATGTGTCTCCAGAATATTGCCTGCAGCATTCGCATTGTTGTTTGCCACAGCGGCAAATACCTCTTCCAGTGAGAGGGCGTATTTGCGCAGGAGTTCCGGTTCGACGAGCACCTGGTACTGTTTGACATACCCGCCTTGCGAGTTGACCTCGATCACTCCGGGAACACCCTTGAGCAACGGCCGGATGACCCAGTCCTCCACAGTTCGCTGCTCGATCAATTCGTGTTCGACCGTGCCAGCATCCAGGCCGCCGTGGCGAGGGCCTTCTAGATAGTACTGATACACCTCTCCCAGTCCCGTGCTGTTCGGCGTCATCATCGGTTCAGACCCGGGCGGTAAGAACTCCCGCACTTCGATCAGTCGTTCGAGCACGAGTTGGCGGGCCAGGTTGATGTCCATATGATCGTCGAACACCACCGTAATCAACGACAGCCCTACTTTGGTGAGCGAGCGTAGGTCCGTCAGATGCGGAACCCCGGTGACTTGCTGTTCGATGGGAAAGGTCACCAGGCGTTCGACCTCTTCGGGGGATAAGCCGGGCGCTTTCGTGACGATCTGCACGAGCACGCTGGTCACATCGGGAAACGCGTCGATCGAAATCGTACGGAAGGCATAGCCCCCCAGAAGGGTAAGAAGGCTGGCGAATGTGAGGATCAGCAAGGGGCGATGGAGAGAGAACTCAATGAGTTTGTCGACCATGCTCAGTCTTTAGGTTTCAACAGCTCCGATTTCAAGGTAAAGGCGCCTTCTTTGACGACCGTTTCCCCTTCCTGCAACCCTTCGAGGACCTCGGCGAAGGCCCCGTTCTTCTCGCCCAATTTGACCGTCCGCGCTTCAAATACGCCAGGTTCCTTTTGCACAAACACGAAGATGCGATCCCGATCATGCTGAATAGCTGCTTCGGGAATGACCAGGACATCCGAGGCCGGTTCGGACGAGACACGGATCGTTGCGAACATTTCCGGCTTCAGATGACCGTCGGAATTATCCAAGATGAGGCGCACCGCCATGGTCCGCGTAGCAGTATCGAGGACGTCGCCGACATACGAGACAGTCCCCTGGAACGCTTGGTCAGGATACGCAGCCACATGGACCTCGACCGGCTGATTCGGATCGGCGGCCGCGCGCTGCATATACGCGATATCTTTTTCCGATATATTACCCAGCACCCAGACTGTCGAGAGATCGGCAACCACAAACAGCTTATGGGTAGTTTCGACCACCTCGCCTTTGGTGAGATCCCGCGCGATCACCCGGCCGGCAAAGGGCGCCACGATGGGGACCTGCGAGCGGATTGTTTGGGTCCGCTCAAGGGTGCTGATCTCTTTGTCACTCATGCCTAACAAGCGGAGCCCTTCGCGAGCCTCCTGGGTCTCGGCGCGGACACTGATCATCTCTCCTTCGCGGCGCTGCGCTTCCGCCTGGCCGATGACTTTCTCTTTGTAAAGATATTCCGCCCGCTGATAAGCCTGCTCCGCTACGTGCCGGCGTGCTCGGGCCTTAAGGTATGCAGACTGGGCTAGGCCGAGGTCGCCGCTATGAAGCACCGCCAACAGCTGCTGGGGCTTGACCATCTGTCCTAAGTCGGCATGCACCTCGGCCACCCGCCCACGCACGAGAGTCGTAATATTCGCCAACGCGTGTTCGTTCGGCCGTACGACGCCGGGAAAGGTACGATAGGTGCGAAATGCCGTTCGTCCGACCGGCTCCACCGTCACACCGGATCGGATTACTTCATCCGGTGGGAGCCGAACAAGACGCGCCTCGCTTGCCGAATGTTTCGTCCCATTCTCCTCAGCCGGCGCCGGCG